>Ga0247841_10010471_pt1 | contig 12619 bp, 19 predicted proteins | sample LaCruzMarch2015__2_FD_192410 | JGI IMG/M metagenome (GOLD analysis project Ga0247841, IMG submission 192410) | Freshwater microbial communities from meromictic Lake La Cruz, Castile-La Mancha, Spain - LaCruzMarch2015_18m | ecosystem: Environmental > Aquatic > Freshwater > Lake | place: Spain... | reverse complement strand
CTTGCCGGAAGTACTGGCAATGACCTGTCCGCGCGTAGTTTTAACTGCGCCTACGAGAATTGATATGGGAGTCGTCCAGGCTTTGGTTCCGCTGGTCGTGATCTTTTGAAGTTTCAGGGTATTACTGACCGATTCATTCCATGCAATCACAACTTCCCCATTGCTAAGGGCGGCAGGGTAAGGGGCAAGGCCCTGACCCAGGACGATCCCGTCCGCTCCCCATAACTGGGTTCCTGATTGTGAAATTTTATAGACTACCGCTTCATCAGGTCCGTTTCTTTCATCCTGATATGCAATGATCAGGTTATTGGAAGCATCCACGCAAACACTGAAAACATATGTGGCGCTACCCGATGTATGGTTGCCGATTAAAACTCCATCCGGTCCGAGAAGCTTATAGCCATCTGCATCAATCAACTGGGCCCTCATGTCATAATTGCCTCCGTTTTCATGATAGAAAGCAATCCAGGTTTTTCCATCCGTTGTTGATGCCTGCTGCATGTCGGCTGTAGGCAATGTGGAAATCAGCATGTTTTCTGAAGTATTGGTGTTCCACTGCGCCTGGATCTTTCCCGACAACAGGACAAAGATCAGTACCATAGCAACTAATGAAGCATCAAATACTGAAATGTTTGAATTTCTGTGATTCGTTTTCATTTTCCTTTTTTTTAAAAAGTAAATTTTTTGGTTTGTGTTTCAGATTAATGTTCATCAAAGGTACTCTTCTAATTGGTTATCTAATAATTTCAGACTTTCCACCGATTTCACCATTCAACTGAATCAAACCGGATAGAATTGGACACTTTATGAACGAATTGCAGGTGCAAGTTAATAAATAAACTTGCTTCAATATCCAATAATTATATATGATTAAAGTTTTTGGTACATTTGAGGAAAATTGTTTATGCACCATAGAAATAAATGGAGAAGATATTTCTAAATCATATTGTAAATGCAAAAACTTAAAACAGAGCAGGTCAAATTTAATCTAAAATCATTATGAAAAAAATCTTTATTACATTAGTAGTAGTAATGATTAGTACACTTCTTCTTGCACAGTCTGATGTTTACTTTCCAGACAGGCCGGGGTACACTTATAATGCCAAATTAGTTGGATTACATCGTGCAGATGTTGAAGTTGGTTTTGGATATAATTTCACAAATTACGGTGAAAAATCCAATTTATTTTATAATACAACAGCCGTAAGGTTCGGTATGTTTAAACATTTGGAACTTCGTTATGAAATTGATTTTGGTGATCTCTCAACACCTTCTGTAAATTCAAGTGGTGTCAAAGGTATGATTATTGGAGTAAAAGCACCTATTATAGATGATTTGAAGTATTTTCCAGATGTGGCAATTATTGGGACTGTGGCACTTCCAAATTTAGGAAAGCCGGAATTTTTAATTCCAAATTATGCCCCATCTTTTACATTGGTATTACAAAAAATTATCGGCAAATTTGCTCTATTCGGTAATAGTAGCGTTTTTTGGGATGGTATAAATCTATATGCTAAAGGTTCTGCCTCATTCGCCTTATATTATATTCCAGGTAAATTTGGAATGTTCGCTGAAACTTATTGTATTTATTCAGACAGAACGTATCCTGTAAATGTCGGAGATTGTGGAGTTATATATTGTATAACCAATGATCTGATTGTCGATTTATCTGGTGGTATTGATTATAATGTCGGATTTGATAACTTCTTTGTAAATTGTGGTATTGGTTGGAGGTTACCTGCCAGTTTGTGATGAATTTTTCTCTTCTCACACGGTTATACAAATATACATTTTCTCATTATTGGTATTTTTATTCAATTTAATTCAATAATTGTTGTCCCCTTTTTAATGACTCCGCCACAATCTAAATTCAATGTTCATTAGACTAAATGGTTTGACATGTCCAAAGAATCGTCTTAAATAGACGTTCTGATTTATTGTCTTATCTTTGCAGAACAGTTTTTGGATAAATACTTTTCCCGTAACTCCCCAATCGGAAAGACCGGCTTTCGTCAGTTTTACTCTGACAAGTTACTTACAAATGAAGTATTTAATTGAACAACCTGATTTTTCAGGCAGAACAGTTTTGAAATCATTTTAAATTAATATTATATGGCAGGTTCACAAGAGACCTTTAACAAGAAAGATAAAGAGAAAAAACGATTAAAAAAAAGATTAGACAAGCAACAAAAACTCGCAAACCGTAAGGCAAACTTACAAGGCGGTGGTCTTGAAAATATGATTGCCTATGTTGATGAAAATGGGCATATCACAGATACACCACCCAATCCGGCAAATAGAAAGAAGATCGATGCCGGAAGCATAGAAATAGGCGTTCCAAAAAGGGAAAAGGAGGAGGCAACCTCAATACGAAAAGGCAGGGTTGATTTTTTCGACAGTTCAAAAGGCTTTGGTTTTATAAAAGAACTCGATACTCAGGAGAGATATTTTGTACACGTCAATGGTTTGATTGAAGAAATCAGAGAAAGCGATATGGTTACTTTTGAGATAGAGCGGGGTTTAAAAGGGATGAACGCTGTCCGTGTGAAGAAAATTTAGATTACCCGTTGATAAGATGAATAATACAACTCCCACCAATATCGGCGTCAACTAACTTAACTGTTGATGGAACCCCACCGATATCCTCCCGGAAGAGCAGTAAACCCTCTACTTTTGGTGGCACCGGATTTGATGATCTTGCTTTATTGAGAATGTTTCTAAATTTTTCAAACCGGTCATTTACGGTTAAATATTTGTATTACTTTTGTTTCGTTATTCTACGAAACACAAAATACAATGATTATAGAAAAGAAATATTATACAGAATCCCAGGAGAAAACGGCCCGGTTCGCTAAAGCAATGGCTCATCCTGTCAGGGTTTTCATCCTCGACTTTCTCGCTGATAACATTGATAAATGCTGTTACAGCGGCGATATGGCCGAAGAACTTCCCATCGCACGATCAACGCTATCGGAACATTTAAAGGAATTAAAAAAGGCTGGACTTATTCAGGGGGAAATCAACCCGCCCTATATAAAGTATTGTATCAATAAAGAAACCTGGAAAGAGGCCAGTGGGTTGTTTGAGAAATTTTTCAGGAAATGATGATGTGGTGATGATTAGATGAGTGAAGATATGAACAATAAATAAAATCAAAAAAATGGAAATCAAAATTTTAGGTCCGGGTTGTGCCAAATGCAAGACACTGAATAAACTTACACATGATGTGGTTGAGAAAAATGCCATCAATGCTACCATTACCAAAGTGGAAGACATTATGGAGATCATGAAATATGGCGTAATGTCAACTCCTGCCATTGTTGTAGATGAAAAGGTGGTGTTGAAGGGTCGCGTTCCCTCTGCGGATGAATTAAAGCAATTATTAACGAAATAAATTCCTGTATATGAAAAAGAGTTTTCTGTTTTTCCTAACAATGATTGTGATTTCCGTGATGTTTGCCGGGAATCCAGTCCCGACAACAAAAATTGAAGTTTATTATTTTCATTTCACCCGTCGGTGCATGACATGTACCAATGTGGAAAAGGTTTCGAAAGAGGCTGTTGAAAATCAGTTTCCTGGGCAGGTGAAAAAAGGTGAGATCACCTTTAAAAGTGTCAACCTCGACGAAAAGGATGGCGAGGCAATTGGCGCCAAGTATAAAATCGAAGGTCAAACCCTTATCATCATCAGCGGCGACAAAAGAGTCGATCTGACAGATAAAGGATTCATGTATGCTAACAACAGCCCAGAGAAACTAAAGGCTGAGATTAAGAAGGCGATTGATGGAATGATTAAATAATGTGATGATTTGGTGATGCAATATCTACAGACAATTCTTGAGAATTCACAGTTCTCGGCGCTAACAGCGTTTATTCTTGGTTTGATGACCGCGATAAGCCCCTGTCCCCTGGCTACAAATATTTCGGCGATCGGATTTATCAGTAGGGATATTGAAAACCGCAGAAGGGTTTTTCTAAAGGGGTTGGTTTATACCCTTGGCAGGGCAATTACATATACCGGCCTTGGCATAATCCTTTATTTTGGAGCCAGTAAAATGCATGTGAGTATGCTCTTCCAGGGATGGGGAGAGAAGATACTTGGACCCTTGTTGATCATCATTGGTCTTTTAATGCTCGACTTTATTAAGATTAAATTTCCTGGTTTCTCGGGGTTGACTGAAAAGATTGGTGAACACAGCAAGCGAAGCTATTGGGGTACCTTACTGCTTGGAATGGTCTTCGCCATGGCATTTTGTCCTTACAGCGGCGTACTCTATTTCGCCATGCTGATCCCCATGACCATTGCCAGTGCCAGCGGATTATACTTGCCGATCGTTTTCGCCATTGCTACCGGACTCCCGGTAATCATCTTCGCCTGGCTGCTTGCATATGCCATAGGGAATGTCGGGAAACTTTATGATAGGATCAAGATATTTGAATTGTGGTTCCGAAGGATAGTGGCGGTTTTGTTTATCCTCGTCGGAATCTATTACATTATAATTTTCTTTATTTAGTCATGGATGAACTATTCTTAGGTAAAGGATTCGACAATGCAGGCATACGAAACCTGACGCCCCGGGAGACTTTGGACATCTGCCGGAAAGGAGCAATCCTTATTGATGTGCGCGAGGAGTATATGAACCGCTTCAAAATGATTGATGTACCGGAGGTTATTTATTGCCCTTTTAGTATCCTTGAAGAGACCTATCAAAACCTTCCTAAGGATAAACCCATGATTTTTGCCGATGCTGCAGGGTTGCACAGCAAAGAATCTATAACGTTCTTAATTGACAAAGGTTTTGGTGACCATATAGCCAACATGGCCGGCGGGTTAGTTGAGTGGGAAAGGGATGGTTTGCCTCTTATCATTGATAAAAGTGAACAATTGTCCGGATCATGCATGTGCCAGCTCAAGCCACGAAATAAAAAGGAGTGAGTTTTTTTATAAACAAATTTCGTCTTTCTACGAAAAACTAATCAAAAACGAACCTTTAAAAACAGAATTTATGTCAGAAAAGAAAAAACCTGGTTTTATTATGTGCGTTTGCACTGGAAAATGTCCCGGATTTTCAAAAATGGATATATGGGACTTTATAAACAGAGTGAGAATCGAATTGCCGGTTGAATATGGATTTATCCATCCACAACTTTGTGAGGAAGACGGAGACCGGTTTTTAATGGATTTTCTGAAAGCAAATAGAAAAGTAGTCATCGGAGGCTGCGCACCCAATATGCAAAATAAGCTTTTTAGAGATGCATTTAAAGAATCCGGTCTTGACATAAGCAAAGATTTAGTCCCTATTGATGTACGAGACATGACGACCGATCAGGCAATTGATAAAGTCAATGCAGCTCTTGTAAAACTGGAGGAGTCGAAATGAGCGAAACTACTTTCATGGGAGTTGAACGCGTTAAAATCGATTGGAAACCAATAATTGATTATACAAAATGCGATTATTGCATGGAATGCGTGAAATTCTGTCCTCATAAAGTTTTTGAGGTCATGGAAAATGAAGAAATAAAATTGATCATCAGTAACCCGAATAACTGCGTCGTTTTCTGCAGGGCATGCTCAAAGATCTGCGGTCCCGACGCACTATCGTTCCCCGATAAAAATGCGACGACACAAAGGATCAAGGAAATAAGAAAGGAGGAATCCAATGGTTGAAAATTATGCCATCCTCCCGTGCAACGGATTGGATAAATGCGCAGGAGCAATTTCAAGGGAATTAGCGATAAAATTATGCGAGAACGAGAACAATGAAATTATATGCCCCGTTTATTACAGGGTTGCTGAAAAGAAATATAATAAAATCGCGGAAGAACATTCTCTTTTAGTCATAGACGGATGTCAGACCCGATGCGCAAGTAAGCTTGCTGCAGAAAAGAACTTAAAAATTTCCAGGAAAGTAACAGTAACCGAAGAAGCTAAAAACCACAATATTGAATTAGGGAGTAATCTCAGGCTTCTGGAAAATGAAAATGCTCTGGTCGAAATAATATTGAACCTACTTAATAATGTCGAAGACAAAGTTCCGCAACCTTCTGCTGAAACAAGTTCCGTAATTCATTTCGAATATGAAACTTATCAGAATGGCAAATTCATTTTCAGGGTACCTAAGAATCCGGAAGTTTATTTTAACGAAAATGATTGCTGGGCCTTCGTGGTTGGAAACCGAGCCAGAATAGGCGTTACAGATTTCGTTCAACAAAATCTTTCCGATATTTTATATTTTACACCGCCTGAAATCGGTGCAGAAATTGACCAATTCGGCGAAGCCGGTGAGATCGAATCGTCAAAGGCCGTCTTTGAATTAATTTCACCTGTAAGCGGTAAGGTTATTTCCATAAATGAAACACTTGAACAACAGCCGGAACTTATCAACGAAAACCCTTATGAATTGGGCTGGATAGCGGAGATTGAATTGACAGATTTTGATAGTGATAAAGAACTTTTAATAGGATTCGATAAATATTTTGAAATAATGAAAAAGAAGGTGGAGGACTTAAATGGCTAATAAAGTGAAAGTTGTTCCATGCAGTGGCATTGGTAAGGTATACGGACTTATGGCAAGGGAAGCGGTTTTGAAAACAGTCTTTGAATTATGTCCGGAAAAATCAGAAACAGTTTGCCTCGCTTACATAGTAACCGGCGATAAAGAAGTTAAGGGAAAAATCGAAGGCTTCGATTGCATTACCGTTGATGGTTGTCCAAAAATGTGCGCATCAAAAAATGTCTCAATAGCTGGTGGGATAGTAGTAGAAGAAATGAAAGTCCTGGACACGGTGAAAGAACATAAAGGAAAAAAGTTTGGTTCACCAACACAGCTTAATTTTGATGGCGAAGTTGTTATAAGTGAAATCGCGGAGAAGATAGCGAAAAAAATAAATGAAATAAAGTAAGGAGGAATATTGATGTCTGTTTTAAAAGTAGGCGTATTATCTTGCAGTGGAGAGGAATGTCTCGGTGGAACCATTTCAAGGCTCGCCACGAGAAAAGTTCTTGAAGAACTTAAATTCTTTGATACAGTAACACTCTGTCTGCCGCTATATCTTGCAGGCGGCAAAGAAGAAAGAAACTTTGCAAAAGTATTTCCGATAATATCGGTTGACGGCTGTGATAAACTTTGCGCCAAAAGAAGCACTGAAAAGTATAGCGGCAAAATCAAAGGTTTTATAGATGTTTCGAAAATCATAGGAGATGAAAATGCGCTTAACACAAAAATTGTTAGGAATAAAGATCTTAAGGACGAACATTTTCAAATGGTGGATAAAGTCGTCAGTGAGATAGTAAAAATGATTGGCAGTATCAGTCCTGATTCCTATTCTGGAAAATCGTTCCATGGTTGTGGCTGTGGTAGTGAATGATGGATTATATATGCTTAAAGCCAACAGGCAGTCAAAGAAATCAAATTAATAATAATGGAGGATAAACATTATGGAAACACAATCAATCGGATTTATTGGCGGTGGAAGAATCACAAGGATCTTCCTTACTGCATTTAAAAACGCGTCGAAGACCTTTCAGCAGGTTACGGTATTAGATCCCAATGAGGTCATTTTAAATGATCTGAAATCAAAATTTGAAGAGATCAATGTCACTTCAACAGATTTTACGATGGTTGCCAATGCTGATGTGGTATTTCTGGCCGTGCATCCGCCGGTCGTGATGGAAATAATTGCAAAAATCAAGGATATCATTCAACAAGATTCCATTCTGGTATCGCTGGCACCTAAACTGACCATTCAAAAAATATCGGAAACATTGGGAGGCTTTACCAACATTGCCCGGATCAATCCAAGTGCATCATCATTCATCAATGAAGGTATCAATCCAGTTTGCTTCTCTCCTGCCATCACTGGTGATAAAAAACAGGAATTGATAGAGATTATGCAACCCCTTGGCTCGCTGCCCGAAGTTGCAGAGCCAAAAATCGAAGCCTATGCCATGATCAGCGCGATGGGGCATACCTATTTCTGGTTCCAGATTCAGAAACTGAAGGAACTCGCGATCGAATTCGGTATGGAAGAACAGGAGGCGGAAGATGTAATTGCTAATATGCTCTGGGGAACTACTGAAACTCTTTTTAATTCTGGTTTATCTTATACTGAAGTAGTTGATCTTGTTCCGGTGAAACCACTTGGAGAAGTAGAGGAAATTATCAAAGGATTTTATGATCAATATCTGACAAACTTGTTTAACAAAATCAAGTCCTGATTTTCTGTAACTTTCCCTAATAAGTTTTGGTAGTAAAAATTTTAACGCATTATTACGTTATTTAAAAATATAACGTATATTTGCGCCATACTAAATCTAAAAAGTCATGAAGAAATTTCAAACCTCTCTTTTCCTGTTTCTCCTTTTTATAGGATTGATCAGGGTTTCAGCGCAAACTTCTGTCGAGATTGAAAAAGCCAGCAAATCATGTAAACCGGTATTCCTTGTCGTTTACAATTCAAATAGCGCAGAAACCGATAAAGCTCTTTCCATTGCCAATGAAGCAAAGAAAAACCTGAAATCTTCATCAGTTGTTATTCAAATGAATACTGCGGATGACGCCAATAAAAACCTGGTTTCAAAATTTCGTTTGGCCGGCGCTCCTTTGCCCTTAATACTCGTACTCGATAAAAATGGAAATGCAGCAGGAGGATTTATATTAAAAGATGCCACTTCTGAAAAGCTGGCCGATTTGATCCCGTCGCCTAAAAACTCTGAAATCATCGCCGCACTGACAGCTGGAAAATCGGTATATGTCGTGGCATACAAAGAGTCTATGGCTTCAAAGAAAAATATTATTGATAATTGCTACCTCGCATGCAACAAAATGGAAAATAAGAGTGTGATTGTCAAAGTCGATTTGGAAGATAAGAAAGAGACAAAATTATTACAAACTCTGAAATGTGATTTAAATGCAAAGGAGCCTGTCACTTATGTCATAAATAGTGCCGGACAAATTACAGGAACACATAACGGTCTTACAGATGTCAACACCCTGGTGAGTTCCGCCAAAAAAGCACCTGCCAGTAGCTGTTGTCCCAGTGGGAGTGCTAAAGCTGGTGGTTGTAAATAGACTTACTTTTTCTTAACTCTCTGACTATGACTATTTCAAAACTTGTCCTGATTGAACTATGGAAACGAAAAACACAACTGATTTCAGGATTGTTGGCCATCACTTTGGGAATTGCCGTAATCGTTGCAATTCAAAGCGTTGCAATTGTCTCCGAACAAAATGTTGCCAGGAACCTCGATAACCTCGGAGCCAATATTCTTGTCTTGCCCCAAGGTGCAAGCATTGATGATTATTATACTTCCGATATTGATGCTCCTACTTTACCGATGGATTATGTGGAAAGAATCCTTACTTCCACAATTGCCGGAGTTGATAACATGTCTCCGAAGTTAACCCGCAGGATAAAAGTTGGAAATCAATCTGTGGTACTTACTGGTATTCTTCCCAAAAGTGAGATAGCTTCCAAACCCCTGTGGCAGTCATCAGGATTAGTAGGTGCAGAGTTGAAAGCTGCCTGTGCGCAAACTCAATCAGCCAATCAATCACATGGGTTGGAGGATGAAAAACTGCAACGAAAAGCAATTGATACCCTCTACAGCGAAGATTGCCTGGCTGGTTCCCAGGTTGCAAAGCGATTAATGCTAACTTCAAATGGCCGGATCAATATAATGGGAAAGGAATTCAGCGTCGTCAAAATTCTTCCTGAGACAGGGACCGTCGATGACGATCGCATTTTCGCGAATCTGCAGGATGTTCAAAAGCTCTTAAAACTTGAAAACCAGGTTTCAGCCATTGAGATCATGGGGTGCTGCAATGCCATTTCCGAAGGATTGCTTGGTCAACTGAGGAACATTCTTCCTGATACCAGAGTGACAACGATCGGTCAGATCGTTTCGACACAAATTGAGACTAATCAATTGATGAAAAAGGTTACGCTGGTAATGCTGGTCATTATCTTTTTTGTCGGAGGAATTTCGATCGGCAACTACATCTGGGCCAATGTCAATGAGCGGAAAAAAGAAATAGGGATTCTCAGAATGATGGGAGCTGAGCGTTCAACCATTTATAAGATGTTTCTTCTGAAGGCGCTGATTCTGGGAATTGCAGGAGGCATCCTCGGATATCTTTTAGGCACTGTTGCCGGTGTTGTTTTAGGCCCCTATCTGGCAGGAATTGTTGTCAAACCTGTATATGTTTACCTCTTATGGTCGATCATTCTATCTGTCGCTATTTCACTGGCAGGTTCACTCTTCCCGACTTATCTTGCTGCTAAATTTGACCCGCATTCAAACCTTCAGGAGAATTAACCCATGATTTTACAAGGAGAAAAAATCTTAAAACAATACCATCATAATCGAGGGTTTATCAATGCACTCGATCATGTATCGTTCACTGTTCAAAAGGGAGATTTTGTGACTGTTACCGGCCCCTCGGGATCAGGGAAAAGTACTTTGTTGCTGGCCATCTTTGGGTTGATCCGGCTTACATCCGGTAACATTATTTTCGATGGAAAAAGAATTGACAACATCAGCGACCGGAGGTTAACAGATATTCGCAAAAAATCTGTCGGTTATATCCTTCAAAGCTTTGCATTGATCCCGTATCTGACAACTATCCAGAATGTAATGATACCACTGGCACTGGAGAAGATTCCACGAAAAGAGCAATATCAACGTGCTGAAAAAATCCTTGACTATGTTGGTCTATCTGACAGAATAAAGCATCTTCCCCGTGAATTGTCTGCCGGTCAGCAGCAGAGAGTGGCAATTGCCCGCTCAATCGTTCATCAGCCACAGATCATCATGGCTGATGAACCGACTGGTAATCTCGACCCAACGTTATCTTTGGAAATACTGGAATTCCTGAAAAAAATCAACCGGGAGAATAAAATTACAATCATCATGGTGACCCATAGCCCTGTGGCAGCTGATTTTGGAACCATGAAGTTGCACCTGAATGAAGGAAAAATCGTTAATTCGTAATTCAATATGGCCTACGCAAAAACAGATCTGTTCAATCCCAAACTAAATACAGCTGCGATCTTATTCAAGGCACTGGCACACCCTGCAAGACTAGCAATATTGCAGTACCTGGCAGAAACAAAAGTTTGTATAACCGGAGATATCTCCGATGAGTTGCCATTGAGCCGAACCACCGTCAATCAGCACCTTAAAGAGTTAAAAAATGCAGGACTGATCCAGGGGCATGTAGATGGTGTGAAGGTAAATTATTGCCTTGATCCTCAAAAAATTTGTGAATTGGGCAAAGTTTTTAAGGAGTTATTTGATCTTATTAATCTTCCAGACAATTATAATTGTAAGTAACTAATATGAAAATTTTGATTTTATGTACCGGCAACTCATGCCGGAGCCAGATGGCAGAAGGTTTTCTGAAATCCTTCGATTCACGATTGGAAGTATATTCCGCTGGAACACACCCGGCGCCATCTGCCAACCCCAACGCAGTTTCTGTGATGAAGGAAGTGGGGATCGATATTTCACAGAACAAGCCTAAAAGTGTGGATGTTTTTCTTAAAGATCCATTTGATTTTGTGATCACAGTTTGCGGTGGTGCTCAGGAAACCTGTCCTGCTTTTATTGGCAAAGTTAAAAACCGGTTACACATTGGTTTTGATGATCCGGCAGATGCCGTTGGAACAGCGGAAGAAGTTATGCTTGTTTACAGAAGGGTCCGGGATGAGATCAGGGAAGGGTTTTGGAAGTTCTATCTTGACAAAATCAAGGGTGATATGGATCAGGAAGCTGCAGGTCTGAAAGAGATCGTGAAAGAAAAGTACGGGAATATCGCCAAGGCCAGCAATGACCAGAAACAGGTCTCCTGCTGCGGAACCACATCCTGTTGCGGAGAAGTGGACTATACCATTTTCAGCGAGGATTATTCGAAAAGCGAGGGATATAACCCGGAGGCCGACTTAGGTCTTGGATGCGGTATCCCTACTGATTTCGCAGACATCAAGGAAGGGGACCATTTACTTGACCTTGGCAGCGGTGCCGGAAACGATTGCTTTGTGGCCAGGGAAATTGTCGGCGATTCAGGTATAATCACAGGTCTTGATTTTACAGATGAGATGGTCGAAAAAGCCAGGAAAAATAATGAGAAATTAGGTTATACAAATGTTGAATTCTTAAGAGGTGATATTGAAGAGATCCCCTTAGCGGAAAATCAATACGATGTTGTTGTCTCAAATTGTGTTCTGAATCTGGTTCCGGATAAAGAAAAGGCTTTTTCAGAAATAAACAGGGTCCTTAAAAAAGGCGGTCGTTTTTGTGTTTCCGATGTTGTCATCAAGGGAATTCTACCGACCAGTTTGAAACAGGATGCAGAAATGTATGCAGGTTGTGTTTCAGGAGCAATCCAAATGGGAACCTATCTTGAAATCATTGAAAAGCTTCGTTTTACCAATGTGACCGTTCACAAGGAAAAGGCGATTACCATTCCGGATACAATACTGGCAAATTATCTCACTGCTGAAGAATTAAACGAATTTAGAAATGGAAATACGGGGATTTTTAGCATTACAGTTTCTGGGGTTAAAAAATGAATTAAAATAACCACAATAGGCACATAGAACACATAGGATCTATTGT
>Ga0247841_10010470_pt1 | contig 12619 bp, 12 predicted proteins | sample LaCruzMarch2015__2_FD_192410 | JGI IMG/M metagenome (GOLD analysis project Ga0247841, IMG submission 192410) | Freshwater microbial communities from meromictic Lake La Cruz, Castile-La Mancha, Spain - LaCruzMarch2015_18m | ecosystem: Environmental > Aquatic > Freshwater > Lake | place: Spain... | reverse complement strand
GAGGAGTTGCCACTCGAATCGATAAAGCCGCTGGAATAAGCATCTTGCACTTTTCACTTTTTACCTTTTACCCGCTATTGCGGCTTCGCCGCTCGTCTCTTCGTCCCTTCGTCCCTTAGTCCTTTGGTCTCTTAGTCTTTTGGTCTCTTTCACCTTCCCACCTTTAAGTTTTCACCGCGGCCATAAGCCGCTAGCCCTACTCAGATCTCAGCTTTCACGTTTCAGCCCTCTCCTCCTCATGTCCCCCGTCATCAAAGTTGAAAATCTCAGCAAGCGGTATCGCCTCGGGGTGATCAACCGCGACATGCTTTACAAGGATCTGCAGAGCCGCTGGGCCAAGTTCCGTGGCAAGGAAGACCCCAATGCCCCGATTGGGTCGAAGCACAGTCAACGCTTGGAGCACGGGGATGAATTCTGGGCACTAAGGAATGTCGATCTGGAAGTCAAAGAAGGCGAAATCCTTGGGATTATCGGGCGCAATGGCGCCGGCAAGTCCACGCTGTTGAAAATCCTCAGCCAGATCACCGCGCCGACCGAGGGAAATATCAAAGTCAAAGGCCGAATCGCTAGTCTGCTGGAAGTGGGCACTGGGTTTCATCCGGAGCTAACCGGGCGTGAGAATGTTTACCTCAACGGCGCCATCCTTGGCATGACCCGCAAAGAAGTGCGATCAAAGTTCGACGAGATTGTCGCTTTTGCCGAAATCGATGAGTTCATCGATACGCCAGTGAAGCGCTACAGTTCTGGAATGTATGTACGATTGGCATTTGCCGTAGCTGCGCACTTGGATCCGGAGATCCTTGTTGTCGATGAAGTGTTAGCTGTCGGTGATATACAATTTCAGCGGAAATGTCTGGGCAAGATGCAAGACGTTAGCACCCACGGAAAGACGGTAATCTTTGTAAGTCACAATATGACAACAATGAACAGCCTCTGCTCTCGCTGCGTCTTGCTTGCTGACGGCAGCGTCCAAGAGGACGGTCCTGTAGCCGAGGTCACCAATTTGTATTTCAAGTCAGGACTGGGCCAGCAATCGGGAACCGCCCTCGACTTTGGAGTCGAAGGTTTTGGAGACGAGGTGGCACGCCTTTTGTCTGCTCGATTGATCGACAGCCAGGGGAGGGCCATACATTTCGTGAACATAGACCAGCCTTTCGGCATAGAGGTGCGTATGGTTGTTGACGAAGAAAAGCCGAAGATTGTGCCTAATTTTCATTTTTACACCCAAGGACAGTGTGCTTTTGTCAGCAGCCCAGCTGGAGCCGCGGTTACTAGCAGCGGAATACATCTCGTCACCATTTGGATTCCGGCCAATTTTCTGAATGACGGTTTCTACGAGGTAAAATTGGCTGCGACAACCATGGTTCCACAGACGGTCCATTTCCACGAGCAGACCGGATTCTGTTTCAACGTGATTGACGACATTCACAGCGACGAGAGAAGCGAGTATGCCAACGCGATTCCGGGTGCCGTGAGACCTCGACTTCGTTGGGATATGGCAAAGACAGGAACTATATGAAAGCTGTTATTCTTGCCGGCGGCTTGGGAACTCGAATTTCCGAGGAAACACACCTAAAGCCCAAGCCGATGGTCGAGATCGGTGGGCGGCCGATCCTCTGGCACATTCTCAAGCTCTATTCCGTCCACGGAGTGAATGATTTCATCATCTGCTGCGGCTACCGCGGCTACGTGATCAAAGAGTACTTCGCCAACTACTTCCTCCATATGTCGGACGTCACTTTCGACATGGCGACCAACCAAATGGAGGTGCATGAACGGAAAGCGGAACCGTGGAAGGTTACCTTGGTTGATACGGGAGATGAAACACTGACCGGCGGACGCCTAAAACGCGTTGCGCCGTACCTTGCCGGCGAGAAGTCGTTTTGTTTTACCTATGGAGATGGGGTGGCCGACGTGGATATTCAAGCTCTGATCAAGTTCCACGAGTCTCACGGTAAATTGGCTACCGTGACGGCAGTGCAGCCACCCGGCCGATATGGCGCCATCGAGGAGGAAGGGGGCGTTGTCAGGGGTTTTACAGAAAAGCCGCGTGGCGATGGGGCACTCATCAACGGGGGTTTCTTTGTCCTTTCACCGAAATGTCTCGATCTAATCGACGGCGATGCGACCAGTTGGGAGGGCGAACCGCTGACCAAACTGGCGAACTCCGGCCAGATGATGGCTTTTGCACACCGGGGCTTCTGGCAACCGATGGACACGTTGCGCGATAAAAATCACCTCGAGGAACTTTGGGACTCGGGTAAGGCTCCTTGGAAAATCTGGCAGTGACCGCGTTCCCTGATCCGACTTTTTGGAACGGGAAGCGTGTGCTTCTGACCGGCCATTCCGGATTCAAAGGCGCGTGGTTTGCCTTTTGGCTTTCGCGGCTTGGTGCCAAAGTCACCGGAGTCAGCTTGCCTCCGGCAGCCGAGCCAAACCTGTTTTCACTGCTCCGCTTGGAGGAATTGGTCGATAGCCGGTGGGTTGACGTGCGCGACCTGCCGGAGGTTGGTGCTGTCCTTCGTGAAGCGGCTCCAGAGGTGGTATTTCATCTGGCGGCGCAGTCGCTGGTGCGTCCGGGCTACAGGGATCCCGAAACAACATTTACGACCAATTTCAACGGCACGCTTAGCGTTCTCGAAAATGCGAGACACTCGCATGGAGCGAAGTCTGTCGTTATTGTCACGACGGACAAAGTTTATCGTAATGACGACAGTGGTCGGCCATTTCGGGAGGACCATGCGTTAGGTGGTCGCGATCCTTACAGTGCTAGCAAGGCTGCCGCGGAGACGCTCATTTCCTGCTACCGCAACGCTTTTTATCAACCGGCAGGCATCGGATTAGCTGCGGCACGTGCCGGCAATGTTATCGGCGGTGGTGATTGGTCAGAGGACCGTATTCTGCCGGACGCCGTGCGAGCATGGGGAACTGGTGTAACGCTTGAGATCCGCAACCTTGAGGCTACGCGTCCTTGGCAGCATGTGCTGGAGCCACTTTGTGGTTATCTTCAGCTGGCGGAGAAACTTTTCCACGATCCCGCGGCATCATCAGACTTCAATTTCGGCCCCGATCCTGGAGACATTGCGACTGTGCGGGATGTGGTGGAAATTGCACGGGATGCATTCAGTCGCGGCGAGGTAGCCCCGGGAAACAAGCGCGATGCGCTGCACGAGGCCAAGGCACTCGCCCTCGACAACTCAAAGGCCAAGGGCATTCTCGGGATTTCTCCTGTCTGGAATTTGCAAACGGCGGTGGAGCGCACAATGCGGTGGTATCGGAATCAGTTGGAGGGGAAGGATGCCCGCCTGTTGTGCGAACAAGACATTGAAGCATTCCTCTCGGCTGCATGAACAGATTTGAAGTTCACCGGACGCGGCTTAAGGACCTAGTAGTCATCCAGCGACAGGTCATCGGCGACGAGCGAGGGTTCCTCGCCCGGTTGTTCTGTGCCGAACAACTGACCAACGCAGGGTGGACTTGGCCGATTAGCCAAATTAACCACACCGCGACAGCAGTTTGTGGGACCGTGCGTGGCATGCATTACCAAGTCCCGCCCAAGGCCGAGGCTAAGCTTGTCTCCTGCATCCGCGGAGCGGTGTGGGATGTGGCCGTGGATATTCGTCACGGTTCACCGACCTTTTTGCAATGGCATGCCGAGGAACTAAGCGCAGAAAATCTTCGTGCGATGCTCATCCCTCCGGGTTTCGCCCATGGCTTTCAGACTCTTCAATCTGATAGCGAGTTGGTTTATCTGCACTCCGAAGCCTATGATCCGGCGCGGGAGCGCGGATTGAATTCCTGCGATCCTCAGGCCGCTATCCGGTGGCCTCTCGATTTTTCAACAATTTCACAGAGAGATCAGGAACACCCTATGATCGACGCTAGTTTTCAGGGAGTCCGCTTGTGAACTGCCGCCACTGCTCGGCCCCGTTGGAGCATGTGTTCCTCGATCTCGGCTTCGCGCCTCCGTCGAATGCCTATTTGACCGCAGAAGACCTGCACAAACCCGAGAAATATTATCCGTTGCGGGTTTTGGTCTGCGACAAATGCTGGCTGGTGCAGACAGAGGACTATGCAGACGCGGGTGAACTCTTCAGCCACGATTACGCCTACTTCTCCAGCACATCCAGCACATGGCTCGAACACGCCAGGAATTACACAGCCACCATCACCGAGCGCCTTGCACTAAATTCGATCAGCTTCGTTATCGAAGTGGCGTCCAACGACGGTTACCTGCTGAAAAATTTCGTCGCTTCCGGTATTCCCTGTCTGGGTATCGAACCCACAGCGAGCACCGCGGAAGTCGCTGAGAAACTGGGTATTCCGGTTGTTCGCCAGTTTTTCGGCGAGCGACTAGGCCGAGAACTCGCCACTTCAGGACGACAGGCCGATCTCATCCTCGGCAATAATGTTTTTGCCCATGTCCCGGATATCAATGACTTCACGCGCGGTCTGCGGGCGGCGCTCAAACCTTCGGGGACGATCACGCTGGAGTTTCCGCACTTGTTGCGACTCATCGAATTCAACCAATTCGATACCGCCTATCAAGAGCATTTCTCATATCTCTCGCTGCATACTGTGGAGCGGATCTTTGCTGCGGCCGGCCTCAATGTTTACGATGTCGACGAGTTGCCCACCCATGGCGGCAGTTTGCGTGTTTACGGTTGCCATGCGGACAGTGCGCATAAAGTCGGCGAAGCCGTCACCGGGATTTTGGAAGAAGAGAAAAAGCGCGGTCTGTTGCGCTTGGAGACCTACACTGGCTTCCAACCTCACGCCGAAAAAGTGAAGGACGAATTTGTAGCTTTCCTCCTCGAACAGAAACGTGCGGGAAAGAAAGTGGCTGCCTACGGTGCCGCGGCCAAAGGGAACACTCTTCTGAATTTCGCGGGGGTGAAGCCCGATCTTCTCCCATTCGTCTGCGATGCGGCCCCTTCCAAGCAGAACAAATTTTTGCCTGGAGTGCACATTCCTATTCGGCATCCGGACGCTCTTGCTGAGACCTCGCCGGACTTTGTCGTTATCCTGCCATGGAATATTGCCGATGAGGTTGTCGCTCAAAACCGCGCGCTCACAGCGAAGGGCACGCGGTTTGTCACTTTTGTTCCGGAAATGCGCATCCGGTGAAACGTCGAGTTCTCATTACGGGCTGCACGGGATTTGTCGGGAGACAGATTCTTGCGGAGTTGCTCAAAAAAGACGTTAGCATTGTTCCTGTAGTGCGGCGGGGCTCGGCTGGGAAACTGCTAGCCGCTTCATGCATGGAGGAGCCCATACAAACGGAGGATATTTTTTCGGAAAGCCAAAGCTGGTGGAAAGAAAAGCTCCAAGGAGTGGATATTTTGATCCATGTGGCTTGGTATGCGGAGCCCAGCAAATATCAGTTTTCGACGGAGAATTTGCATTGTCTCATCGGAACGCTACGAATGGCGGAAGCTGCCGCCGAAGCTGGAGTAAAGCGCTTCGTCGGCGTAGGTACATGCTTCGAATATGCTCAGTCCGACCAACCTCTTTCAGTTGACTCCCCTCTGACCGCTTCCTCGCCTTACGCCGCCAGCAAGGCGGCGGTTTATTTCGCCCTGTCCCAGTTGCTTCCGCAATACGACACAGAATTTTCCTGGTGTCGTCTCTTCTACCTTTACGGAGATGGGGAGGATGAGCGCCGGTTGGTTCCTGCCATCCGGAAAAATCTTGGCGAGGGTCGACCTGTCGAACTCACAGCAGGAATGCAAGTGCGCGATTTCTTAAATGTGAGCAAAGCAGGTCGACGAATCGCGGACGTTGCTTTGAGCGACAAGACCGGCGCGGTGAATATCTGCTCTGGAAAGGCTGTCACAGTCCGCGAATTAGCCGAGTCCATCGCCGACGACTATCGGCGCAGGGACCTGTTGAAATTCGGCGCTCGTAAAGAAAACCCCGTTGACCCCCCTTATGTTGTGGGAGTTCCTTGATTTAGGCCGCTTCTTACCCATGGTTGAAACTTATAAACTACTTTACCAGCAACGAGGGCTACCCGTTGCTCAAAACCGTGTTTACGACACCATGGAGCAAGCTTTGGCTTGCCCTTCGGGCGATGTCGAGTTGGTGCAAAATCTTCAGACAGGCTTGATATTCAACAAAGCCTTTAGGCAAGACTTGGTGGTTTACGATTCCGCCTCACGCCTGTCCGGTTTTAACTACCACAGCCACAGTTGGTTAGGATCATGGGTGTCCATAAAGTTGTCGGGTGTTTCTGTAAGTAGCTGATGCAGAGGGATTTTCTCAAAAGGGTGAACGCTCAAAATCTGCAGAGTTCTGTGCAACGATCCCGGCAGTTTGAGTTCCTTGTGCAGGATGGCAATGAGCACGTAAATGCTGACTGCGATCCAGACTTGGGTCTTCACCGCGTTGGGCGAGGTGCCGAAGAAGTGTTTGATGCGCAGGTGCTGTTTGATCCAGCGGAAGAAGAGTTCGATCTGCCAGCGGTTCTTGTAAAGCGCGGCGACCGTCTCGGCCGGGACCTCGAGATGGTTGGTGAGAAAGACCAGCTTCTTGCCCGTGTCGGGATCGACAAAGCGGATACGTCGCAACGGCCAAGGAAAAGCCTCGCGTGCTTTGGTCAGCGTCGGTTGTCCTACTTGATCGCTGCTCACGCCGCTGCCGAAGGTCTTCGGGTTGGAACCAAAACGCGAGAAACGCAGGTTGTCTTTGGCCCGCGTGACGAAGAAGGCGCCGGCGCGGGCGATTTTCGCCAGCCGCGTGAAGTCCATGTAAGCGCGGTCGAGCAAGTAGAACGCACCGGGTTCGAAAATGAGCGTGTCCAGCCACAGCACGTCGTGGGAACGCGCCGCGCGCACTTCGATCTGCACGGGAATCGGCCCGCGCAAGTCGAGTTGTGTGTGCAACTTGACGCCCGCTTTGGTCGAGCGGAACTCGGCCCACGGAAAAAGCTGCAAAGACAAGTCGATGGTCGTCGAGTCCAGCGCGTAAATCGTCTCGTCCAGTTCCAACCCGAGGTCCTCGCCGGCATAGAGTCGCCGTGCCCGTTTGATCAATCCCGTGGCCAGATCCTGCCACAGCCGCCAGTCGCGCTGCTCGTTGGCTTCGGCCAAGGTCACCCGCGCCACCGGTTCGCGCAGCCCGAGATGGTAAAGCGCGGCCGGTCCTTTGGCGTTCAAGCATTCCTCGATGTCGCGCAAGCTCTCTCGCCACGTCAGCTGCGCAAAACCCATACAGATCAACTGCTGCCGACAACCGAAGTGACGCGTGCGAATGTTGTAGCGCTCGGCCAAGCGCGTGAGTGTCTTGCGTTCGACCAAGTCGAGAACTTGGGTGAGGGTATAGCGGCCGGAGTTCATGGCCGCCGATCCTGTAAGCAGGCCCGGCCAACTTCAAATGCGTGACATCGCTTTTGCCGCGCAAATCCTTCATCTTAAAGAACTCAAACAAAATGATACCTCATTTAACCGGACAGCCGTGATTCCGCCTATCAAAATGAGCAGGGGCTCAGCAGCAGCTTCCAAACGCATCTGCGGAACGTCATGACGATCATAGACCGTGGAATGGGACGCCGAAATCTTGTTGAGGTCGGTTGCGGAAAGGGCCTGTTTTTGGAAATGCTTCTCGCCAATGGCTATGAGGTCGCCGGTTTCGATCCGACCTACGAAGGAAGTAATCCAAAGGTACAAAAGCACTTCTTCGAAAAAGGAGTCGGCATCAGAGCCGAAGGCCTTATCTTACGGCATGTTCTTGAGCACATTGCTGATCCAGTCAGTTTTCTGCAAAACTTGGCGGAAGCGAACCTGAGGGAAGGACGTATTTATCTCGAAGTCCCGTGCTTTGACTGGATTTGCAAACACAAAACTTGGTTCGATATTTTCCACGAGCATGTCAACTACTTCCGCCTAGCGGACTTCGACCGTATTTTTGGCCAAGTGATTGAAAGCGGACACGTCTTTGGCGGCCAATATCTTTATGTAGCAGCTGAACTTTCGAGTGTTCGCCAACCGGAGATGGGGGAGAGCGAGCATTTTATCTTCCCGTCTGACTTTACTTCCGGAATCGATTCATGCCCCAACGAGGAGAGTGCAAGGTCCGTTGTCTGGGGAGGCGCTTCCAAAGGTGTGATTTTTGCGCTTTTGCGGGCCCGAGCAGGTCACCCAGTCGACGTTGTACTCGACATAAATCCAGCTAAGCAGGGGAAATTTCTCCCGATTACAGGCCTGAAAGTGGAAACGCCTGAATCGGTTCTTCCCTGGCTGCCGCATGGGAGCAGGATTTTTGTGATGAACCCCAACTACCTTCCGGAAATTGTAGCCATGACACAAAACAAGTTCACTTATAATTGCCCTTACCATGAATAACGTTATTAAAGAAAGAGCTGACCGGATTCTGAAAAATTCCAAAAACCTAAATCTGGCGCAGGCTGCGCAAGAATTCATGGCAGAGTCGCTCATTCCGCAATATTCCTACAATTTCGAATGGTTGGGGCGTCCCATCATCCAATACCCACAAGATATGGCTGCCATGCAGGAGATTATCTGGCAGGTTAGGCCCGATCTGATCATCGAGACGGGAATAGCCCATGGGGGCTCGCTGATCTTCAGCGCCTCTATGCTGGCGCTTCTCGATGTCTGCGACGCGATTGAGCAGAAGGAGTCCATCGATCCATCAAAGTCCGCGCGCAAGGTCCTCGCGATCGATATCGATATTCGTGCCCATAACCGCGCTGCGATCAACGCGCACCCCATGGCCTCGCGTATCCAAATGATCGAGGGATCGAGCATTGCGCCGGACGTCGTGGAGCAAGTTCACTACATAGCAGCTATGCACAAAAAAGTTCTCGTGTGTTTAGATTCTAACCACACGCACGAGCATGTTCTTGCGGAACTGAAAGCCTATGGACCCTTGGTTTCACCGGGAAGCTACTGCGTGGTGTTCGACACGATCGTCGAGGATTTACCCAAAGAAATGTTCCCCGAACGCCCATGGGGTCCTGGAAATAGCCCGAAGACTGCAGTGTTGGAATTCTTGGCGGGGAACCTCGAGTTTGAAGTGGATAAAACCATCGACAGCAAACTCCTCATCAGCGTTGCTCCTCACGGATTCTTGAAACGCGTATAATAAAAGTCAGGTGCCGGCACCGAAAAATAAAACACTGGCCGGCATTTTGCGCGGGCCATCTCTTTGGCGAACTTCTCTCGCGGCGGGTGCCGCGCCTGTTGCCCACAGGCGCAATCTACTCAGGAGCACAAGCTTAAGTGGCTCAGCCCCTAAGACGATCATCCGGACAATAGCGGGACGCCTACGCAGATCCAAAAAGTAATCTATACGAAAAGTCCAAACATCAAGAATCGCCCTTGTCCTCACAAAGCCACCGAATCAAGATTAGTGTTGGTGTCCCAACACGCAACCGCGCTCCGCTATTAAATCGAGCATTGGCGTCACTACATGCACAAGAAGTTCCCCCGGACGAAGTTTTAATAGGCGACAACGGTTCCCAAGATGACACGCAAGAGATTGTCCGAACATGGTCCAAAAAAGTTCCTATATCGAAGTATCTGGTGCACTCAAAAAACATCGGACCATTAGCAAACATGCTGTCCCTAGCAAATGCTGCGTCCGGGGACTACTTTTTATGGCTTGCCGACGACGACATACTAGAATCGCACCATATTGCTACAGTCATCAAGTTCGTAAAGGAGAATCCCGAAGCCTCGATGGTCGGATGGACTCACTCTACTCGAAATTATACAACAGGTGAGCAAACACAAAGTAGCATATTTCCTACCATCTCCTTAAAACATAGCTATTTTAGAAACTGCAGCAATTATCTTGGCAATCCAATCTCGAGCTATTTCTATAGCTTATTTCGTCGTGAGTATCTTCTTCATTGTAGTCTTGTAAGATGGTCGTCTTCTGGAAAGCTGTTCGACTGGATGGACTGTGCATTTGTTATTCAATCACTTTTGGAAGTTAAAGCCGCATTTCTGCCAGACCACCTGGCAGTCTATGGAATTGACTCGCCCGAACGTCCGCGAAAAACATCAGACGGGTGCGTCGTTCCTCCATCGCATCAATTTAACGGCTCGCATTGGCTGGCTGAATCAACAGTGTCCATACTGCGTTCGCCTCGCATCTCACTTCCGCAAAAAGCACTGCTCCTGCTCAAGTTTTGGCGGACTTGGCACATTGTGACATCACACTCAAGACGAAATGAATAGCGGTCTTATCTCCTATCTCGCAAGAACAGTTCAACAGCTTCAAGAAATGTTCAAATCACCTACAAACTTGAGCTATTCCCAATGTGGCGAAGACTGCATAGTTCGATTTCTTGCCCAACAAGTCGGCGTGTCGATTACTTCATACTTTGATATAGGAGCAAACGAGCCCGTGGAAGGAAGTAACACATATCGCTTCTATCGCGAAGGCGCAAAGGGTGTATGCGTCGAACCGATACCTGAAATGGCGTCTGCGTTCGCGCGGAGTAGAAGGCGAGATATTGTGCTTTCCAAGGTCGTATCCGGGCGCTCAGGCAAAATGGATTTCCATGTGATAAATCCTTTTACTCTTAGCACTTTCGATTATGAAGCGCGCGACCGAGCCCTCCAAACGCCGGGTTCTCAATTGATAAAAACCATCTCGGTTGAAGCTGTGACGCTTGACAGTTTATTTCTGCAATATGGAGTGCCAGACTTCGTAAGCATTGATGTCGAGGGCGGCGACTTAGATCTACTTACTGGATGGGATATGCGAAAATACCGCCCCCCGATCTTATGTGTGGAAGATCTTAAGTATGATACTAAGCGGGGTGACAAGCAATCACTGGGCGTGGCAGATTATCTTGTAGGCCATAACTATATGCTTTTTGCAGACACTTTCATCAATTGCATCCTTATTGATAGAAACCTTTGGCGACAGTAGCCACCAGCCATACAACCATACGAGTCAAATGCAGTAGACCAGATGTGTCTCGGTATTATTGATTAGTAGCATATGAAATTCAGACGTCTCTTAAAATGGATGGTCAGTCCGAGTCGTTGGTTGAATGCGCCCTTCGATCGCTGGAACGAAAAGATGTTGCGGGATATTGACACGGGCTCGTTAAACAGCAGAACCCGCGACGAATGGGTTGCCGAGCAACTTGCGAAGCTTCCACGCAATTGGCGACTGCTTGATGCTGGTGCCGGTGAGCAGCGTTATCGAACACACTGTGGGCACTTGAACTATGTATCTCAAGACCACAAGGCATACGACGGCCACGGTGATGGTGTGGGTGGACACGTCAAGACATGGTCGTATGGAAAAACAGATATTGTTTGCGACATAGCCCAAATCCCCGAGCCAGATGCGAGCTTCGATGCTGTCCTCTGCACCGAAGTTCTCGAGCATGTCCCGGATCCTGCGGTAGTGTTAGAAGAACTCGCAAGGCTTACTCGTCCGGGAGGGATGCTTATACTCTCGGCGCCGTTCGGTAGCTTTACCCACTTTGCGCCTTACCATTTTTGCACAGGACTTTCGCGATATTGGTATGAGCACCATTTGTCTAAATTGGGATTCGTCAATATTGTCACGGTGCCCAATGGAAATTTTTTCGAATTTCTCGCCCAAGAGATAAGGCGCTTGCCGCAAATGGCTGACGAATACTCGGAGCCTCTTGTTTCCAAGGGGACTGCATTGGCCTCACTGGCTCTCTTGGCAGATCTTTCAAGACTATCTAAAAAAGACGCGGGTTCGGGTCTCTACGCCTGCTTTGGCTGGCATGTGACCGCCGAGAAGAGTCGGTAATGATGATTCGTGACGGTCTCCGTTTTACTTCCTGTCTACAATTGTCCGCGCTATGTCGGCGCGGCGATTGAGAGTATTCTCGCTCAGAGCTTCGGCGATTTCGAGTTTCTGATCATCGATGACGGATCGACGGACGAGACCCCCCACGTTCTCGACCAATACTCCGACGAAAGAATCCGGCGCATTCGCCACGATAACAGGGGATTGGCCGGCACCCTGAACGTCGGCATCTCTTTGGCACGCGGGATATATGTCGCCCGGCAAGACCAAGACGACATCTCACTGCCCGACCGGCTGGCCAAACAGACTGCGTATATGGACGCCCACCCTGAATGCGGGTTGTTGGGCACATGGGCGCAAATCCTGGAGGAAGACCGACTTTGCGAAAGATACCACAAGCATCCCGCGGATCCTTGCGCCCTCCGTTACGAGATGCTCTTCAACAACCCCTTTGTTCACAGCTCGGTGATGCTCCGAAAATCCGTATTGGATGCGGTTGGCGGTTATTCCACAGATCCGAAGCGTCAACCGCCGGAGGATTACGAATTGTGGTCCAGAATCGTCCGTCACTCCCAAGTGGCGAATCTGCCAGAATTGCTCGTCCGTTATCGCGAGATTCCGGGAAGCATGTCGCGGGTGGGCCCGTCACCGTTCCGTGAACATCTCGTCCGAATCTGCGCAGAAAATTTATCTTTCGCCTCCGGCTTTGCAGCCGACGATCCGCAGGTTGTCAATATTGCCGCTTTGAGTCACGGGGCGGTTGAGAGCGTGAAGTCGCGCCCGAACTTCGCGCGTATGCGGGAGATTATCCTTGCCGCTGTGGACAGTATCGCAACCGAGGTGGCCAGAGAAA
>Ga0247841_10010469_pt1 | contig 12619 bp, 11 predicted proteins | sample LaCruzMarch2015__2_FD_192410 | JGI IMG/M metagenome (GOLD analysis project Ga0247841, IMG submission 192410) | Freshwater microbial communities from meromictic Lake La Cruz, Castile-La Mancha, Spain - LaCruzMarch2015_18m | ecosystem: Environmental > Aquatic > Freshwater > Lake | place: Spain... | reverse complement strand
ATAATAGAAACAGGGATTGCAACTTCTTGCCCATAGCTTGAAGAATTCTTATGCGCGTCCTTTGCTATGATGTGGGTCATTCCAACCTTCACTCCATAATAACAAAGAGGCTTACATTCCTTTTGATCAGAGAAGTCTCCAAAAGTATTAAACTTTGGGACAATATCCTTTGCTTTAACTCTTGGATAAAACGCCATTGAACCATTTCTTGGTTTTGTTCCGCTTGCCATAAATTACACACTTTTTTATTTTTAATTTTTGGGACTAATAGCATACTTTACTATAGACCTCAAAAAACAATCCTATTTTTGTTTTTTAAAAAAACATATAACACAATTGCTTTGTATTTATATGTTAACCAATTTTTTATAAAATGGTTAAATAAATGTACTACTGTTAACATGCAGTGTACAAAGCTTAAATATTTATCAAATTATATAATAATTGTTAGGAAATATTTATAAAGGGTTTGGTTTTTTTCTCATAATCTGGGAAGAAAAACGTACCAAAAATATGAAATAGCTAAATTCAAACTCTAATCGCTAAAATAAGTAATCTGCTCACTTATTTTATATATTTTGACGTGAATTGAACCCCGCCCTTACTCCTTTTTCAAATTGTCTTCTTCTATATCTTCTTATGAAATACCCAATTATTAATAATATTATGATTATTAGAACAATTAAGCCTACTGTTCCTGAAACTGTACTAAAGGTGAAGAATGCTGTTAATCCTTTCCTTTTATTATCAATTGCAGAGTAAGTAGCAGAATCACTTTCAATTAATTTCCCTGATTGCTTATCAATAATATCGAAAGCAATTGAATTATCTCCATCTTTTAGCTTAGTCTTTGTAACAATCTTATATTCGATTGTTTTATTGCTATCAGCATACATTGTAAATAACTTTTCTCCATCAATCACTGTATTTTCATCTACCTTGAATAAGATTTCAAGATCCTTTGAAAAAGAGCTATTGTTCTTTAATGTTATCTTAAGATTATATGCGTTCTCAAAATCATTTATCATGATTAGACTCTTACTAATAATCTCTACATCTGAAAGAACAGGAGTTAAATCAATTGTTACTTGAGTTTTTGAAACAAGTACATTTGATTCATATAATTCAAAATAAGCATTATATTTAGTTTTTATTTCATTTTCTGGAATAACTATTCCAAAGTAAATTGTTTTTGTTTGATTGCTTCCAATAGTATATCTATCTTTACTTCTAGTTTGAGAATTAACTAGATCTATGTTCATTATACTATCATTTTCATAGATCTTCCAAGTATCTGGAAGTCCAGCAAGCTTTAAAGTTATGTTCTTTTCTGTATTGTAGGTATTAAGTATAGATACATTAGTTAAAGTTCTGTTTTTTGTAGGTGTAATCACAGAAGGTGATGATGTAATCATTATTTTTTTATCTTGTGACACAGATGATGTTAATTTAGTAGTGTATATCTTCTCTTGGCATCCGTTTAGTCTAACGTTATAAATTACATATGTTGGATTATTAAAATTACTTAAGGTTAAAGCTCTAGTGAAATCATCATATCCATCAAGATAGATGATTGATGGATCAACAACAGCACCATAAGCAGACATGCTTATTGTTCCACCCTTTAAGGATTGATTATTAAAAGTTAAATACAAAGATTCAATTGCATTTGATATATTTTGAGTTGATGGGTAATCTATTTCAAAATCACAAGCTCCTGCTTGGAAATTAATATTATCTTTAGTTGTAATTGTTCCTGGTGTTGTTTTTGTATACTCACAAGTATCTCCATTTACAAACTTACCTTTAACATTTAATTGTGCAGAACCATCTCCAGTTACTCCTATTCTTATATCTTTATATGAATTAGCCTTAATGGTTGATGTTTTATCAATAACATTTACATTTAATCCATTCTTGTTTAAAACAATTACATCATTCATTCCAAATTCTTTATTTGTATTATTTTGAATTGTTATGATGTTTTCTCCTAATCCTACTATCTTGTCTTGAACTATGATATTTGAACAAGTGTCTGTTGAATCAAGAATATTTATTGTAAAATCAGATTTAATATCTGAATATGTACAACTAATTCCATTATCAAATCTTCCAAGAATTGAAACGCTACCTCTTGAAGAGGTTGTTGCATTTATTAAGAATGTCTTAAGATTAAAATTAAGGGATGTTTGTGAATTAGCATTGATTGCATAATTCATTGTGTTCTTTACTATATCTGCAAATTGAGAGTTATCTGAAATACTAACTTCATTAATATTGAATTTATTATTTGATTTGTTTAAGATATAAAATCCATTTGCATTTGTATAATCTTTATTTGAATTTTCTTTTTGAGAAATATTTGAAGTATATATTTTAATGTTTGAGCAATCGCTTGATGTGCTGTTATTTGAACCATCTTTGATTCTTACTGATAAATCTATTGTTTTTTTACAGTGCTTATCTTCATGTCCTGATCTTTCCATGTATCCATCAACAGTTAACTTTAATTCTTCTGTAATTAAATTATCAACATCATCAGTTGTTAATCTTATTTTTATTATTTCAGTATCATCTCTATCAACTGTGCTTGGATCAGAAACAATGTCTGCATCTATGTGGTCTGAATTTTTAATAGATGTTTCTTCTATTCTATAATCATAATCATCTGATTTATTTTGAATTATTATTTCTTTTGTTGTTGTATCATTATCAACCACTGTTATGCTTGTGTCATCAAATGAAATGTCTGAACAATCAGCATTATTTGAATTTTCTTGATCTTCTATATGATAATAAACAACATATTGTTTTGTGCAAGTTAATGTATCATATCTTGCATTTACTGTAACATTAAAAGAACCAGTATAATCAGAACCCACTGTGTCTGCACTCATTTCAATGTTTGCAGATCTTGTTCCATAACTTCCAATTGTATATGGATAATCTATGTTTTCAATATCTAAATTTTCAGGGTCTGTTGTAGTTACTGATGTTATAGTTAGTTCTTCATCAATAGTATTAATCATATACAAGTAATAATTTGTAGAATCATCTTCTTGTAAATAAATATCTCCTTGACCAGATAAATAGAAATCATCACAGGTTATGGTTGCAGGATTTGTGTTTCCGTTTCCACTACCAGGAGTTGTTCCATTTCCAGTTGTTCCTGAACTATAAACATATGCCATGTTATTTGCAAGTGGATTACCAGATAAATCAACTACATTTAATTCTATCTTGTATCCTAAATAATCAGCATCAAAATAAAATAAGTTATTATAAACATAATTGTATGGATTTGCAGAATAAAGATAAATCGGAGTTGTTGGAACTGCCATTACTTGTGTAACATAACCATTTGGAGAAATACCATAGATTACTGGAGAAACATATACTTGTTGATTACCAGTAAATCCATATCCAGTTAACTGATATGAAAAATCAATATTATCAAAATAGTTTGCATATTGTACATTTAAAAATGGAGAAAAAGAATCACTTCTTACATAAGTATAATCTACATCAACATAGTAAGCGTGCACACTCCCAATAATAAATATCATTGCTATAGCAATTATTCCAAATAGTATGTTTTTCTTAATCATATTAAATTCCTTTTTAAAAAAATATAAAAAATTAGATAAGATAAATTATCTTATCCAACTAAAAGATAAATTTGTTGTTGCATCTGAATAACTTACTGAATTGTATCCATATCCAGTTCCGTAATAACCTGAATTATAATACCCTGTTCCGTAATAGTTATCATACCCTGCATAATAGTTATTGTATCCATTATAATATGTTGGGTAAACTGTTGCATAAGTTGGAACATAATTGTATGTTGTGTATGTTGGATAACCATAACCAATCATTCCTGTGTAAGGATTAATGTATCCACCGTATGCATATCCACCATATACTGGATAACCATAACCAACGTATGAATAGGAAATATCTGTTACATCGAAATCATCTGCACTAACACCCACACCTAAGAATAAAAGTGATGCAAGGACTACAGAAATTAAAATTATTTTAGAGTTCATAAATCATTTCCTCCATTTTACCTTGTTTAATATATATTTAATTAAACAAATAGTTTATAAAGGTTTTTAATTCCTTAAAGTTACATAATTAAACTAATATATAATATAGAGAGATAAACTTTAAAACTAAACTGATTACATATATTATAACTATTTAAAGGAAAAATAAATATGGTTGAAGAACAAACTGGATCTATTCAAGATATAAAGGCATTACAGTCAAGTATACTTGTATTATCACAGAAAATTAAATACTTGGTTCATAATGAAAAGATACTTGGAAGAAACATACTTATTTTAAATAAAAAGATTGCATCTGCAAGTGGCACATCACAAGCAGGAGAAGGAGCAGGGATTAATAGTGCAGAAGTTTTACAAATACTTGAAAAACAAAAAGCGCTTGATGCAAGAATAAAGCAGATAGAAGCAACCCTTGAACTTTTCTCAAAAAGATATGCAAGAAACGAAGAACTCAAGGAAATGAAGTACATAATAGATAACATAAATCCATTAGAGTACACAACAGTAGCTCAAGTTAAGAAGATAATTAAAGATACTCCTGTAAAATAAAATCAGTTTTTCTTTTTCTTATAGCCTAACGTACATTTCCTAAGCCATAACCAATAGAACCCAAGAACAATTATCACAAGAAAGAACCTAAATAAGAAACCATGAAAGAAGTTTGCCCATGAAAGATTAAGTACAGTTATTAAGTAGGTAGTTAAACTTATTCTAATTATATTAAAGATTATAACAACCGCTATTGCAAGGGATACTCCAATAAATCTCTTCTTTAAAGAAATGCTAGTGCTTGCAAGTATTGCTGATGTGAGAAGAGCAAACTCTAGAATACCAGTACATAAAAAGTTAATATAGATTGGATAATCAAGAGATGCAACTGTGATAATGGATACACCATCAATTACGTTATATGAAAAGGTAGTAACTATTCCAAATATCTGATTAATTATAAAATTTGAAGTTATTCCAAAAAAATAGTTTATGTAATCATACAAGAAACTATACCTAAGAATAATAAAAATAAAAACAAAAAATAACAGAAAAAGTAAAAGAAAAATAAAACCATTTCTTAATGTTTGAAACTTCTTAGTTTTATTTTTTTTCATTCATTATCAATAGATTAGATTTATTTAACAAGAACTCCTGAAATCTGGCCTGATTGACCAGGGCGTGATGTAACTTTTGCTAAATGTTCTTTTCCATCAATTGTAATTTTAACTACAGCACCCTTTGTAATTACTTTCTGTCTTACAAATTGCTTATTTGCTGTGTTTTCTGAAACATCAACTATTTTTCCTTTTAATGTTTTTCCAGCTTGTGAGATTAATATTGTTGTTGCTTTTGAGATCTTAACCTTATGACCTCCACCTCTTGTTTTTGTTTGATGTCTTTTATCTATTGCAGCAACTACAGTTTTTGAAAAAAGTCCACCCTTATCAGATAACTTCTTTGTTGCAGCATTAACTGCATTATTTATTCCACCTGTTGCTTTTCTTCTTGATGTTTTTTTCCATTCAACCATTTAAATTCACCTTAATATATTTTTGAGAGGATTTTACTAAATTAAAAACCTTTTTAATAGTTTCAAGATAATATATGTTTATGATAATAAATAAATTTAAAATAAACAACCATGATACACGAACTCTTGAAATATTATATTCGTCTATAGATATTAATAATATAGAAAACTATTTAAAAAGGATTGAAACACAAGAAAGAACCAAAAAAATTAAAATTTCATTTATCCCAAACAAATATCTATATTCTCTAAGTCATCTCTTGTTTGCAACGTACATAACAGAGAATAGGTTTATTGATCAAATAAATATCTCTACTTCATTTAACACAGAGCTTTTGCTTGTTCTATCCGATGCAAGAGATCAAATAAACAAGATAAATAAGGAATTATATCTTATTGAAGGAAAAAACAAGAATAAAGAAGTGTTTGTTATTCTTCTATCTGAGAAAGAAATAAACAAGAAGGCTATAGAAACAATCAAAAAAGATCTTAATCTTACAATAATTTCAGATGATAAGATAAAATTCAATAAAAAAGAAGCTCTTGAGTTTTATAAAGTTAAAGAACCAGATGCAGAAGATAAAATTATTGAAAAGATGGCATTATCTATTGTGGATAAATAAATTATTCATCTTCTTCTTTATTATCTCCAAACTTTCTTTCAAAGAGGTACTTTATTTTATCTGCTTTCTTTGGACCTAGCTTTGGAACCTTCTTGAGATCATTGACTGATGCATTTGCAACATTCCTAATTGTTTTAAATTCTTTTAAAATTGATTTTGCGAGTGTTGGACCAACATCTGGAAATGATTCTAAGATGAAAAGTTGTCTTTGTGAAAAGTTCATTCTTGTTTTTGCAAATCTAAGTTTCATTATATTGTTTCCGTTTCCAAGTTGTTCTCTCTTTGCGATATTGAACAAAAACTCTGCAGTTTCTTTTTGATTTCTTGTGAAAAAGATAGGTAATTTGTAATCAAGACCAATTGAAGTAATAATACCAATAAGTGCTTTCTTTTGAATTCTTGAATTATCTGAAAAAAGCTTACCTTGATCTCCTTCTATTATAAGTCCAGGCTTCTTTGCTTGCATAAGATTTGGAAGTTGAGAAAATAATCTACCATCAATTATTGAAGTTTCTAAATCTGAGATTGTTTTTCTTTCAATTACAACATCATCTGAGAGAATATAATCTCCAACTGATAATTGTTCAAGCTTAATCTTAACTATTGTTTCAAGAGAAGAAAGCTTTTCAAGCTCAACATTAACTTGAGATACACACTCACGCATATCACAAATAATTGTAATCACATTGTCTTTTGATTCTTGTTTTGTTTCACTCATTTAATATCACTATATGTCTTTAAGAATAATTGCAGGAGGTTTATCTTTAACAAGTCCTCCATGGAACTCTCCTCTATAAACTGTTTTTTCTTTGTAATCAATTCTTTCAAATCCAACGAACCTTTCAAGAGTTCCTTTTGGTTCACAAAAGTATTCAAAATCATTTTCTTTGAAATATCTTGGGCCCCGATATGGTTCTTCTTCTTTAATCTGTTTTAATGCAGTCTTTAGAAAATCAAAAACATCTTTTGGAGAAATTTCAAGAGATTCAACAAACCCATAATAATTCATTCCCCAAATTATCTTTTCATCTTCAAAAACAATCTCGTTTCCAATAAACGGATTATGACCATAATATTTGTCAGAATATCTAAAATTTGATGCTTCATAAATTAATTTTTTTGCTCCATCTTTACCTATCTTATCTGTTAATCTTCCTAATGCAGATGTATCTTTTTTTGCTAAAATTAAAAATTCTCTTAAGTTCATAAAACCAACACCTCCCTTTATTTAAAATCAATAAGACTTTTTTGGGTTTTCTTTTTCTTAATTGGTTCATTTAAATTGAAGTTCTTTAATGTTCTTTTCATTTTTTTTTCTTTATTCTCAGAAACAAAATAATAATGTTCATCAAGTGTGTCTTTGTTTAAAATCAAAACCACCTTACCTGTGTTAAATCTACCTGTTCGTCCTCTTCTTTGTATAGATCTTATTTCAGATGCAACTGCATCATAAAAAACAACTAAATCAACAGAGGGAATATCAAGACCTTCTTCTCCAACTGAAGTGCACACAAGTATATTGTATTCTCCTTCTTTAAACTTCGAGATGGTTTCCATTTGTTCCTTTTGGGAGAGGCCAGCATCATTTTCTTTGTTTGCTTGTCCAACAAACTTTGTAGCTTTTATTTTTTTATTTCTATTAAGGATGGTGACTAAATGAGACGCATTATCTCTAAAGTTTGTAAACACTAAGATCTTTGATGATTTGTTGTCTTCAAGAAATTTAGTTGAAATTTCAATTAACTTTGCTTCTTTTGAGTATATTTGATTTTCAAGAATAGTTGAATTTAATACTCTTTTTATTTCAATGAATTCTTTTGAACCTAGTACTTGTGATAATGCTTTTGTTCTTTTTTTTTCTGATCCTTCAGCTTCTAGTTTGTAAATATAATTTTTGAAAGGAATAATTCCTTGTGTCTCAATTAATTCTTTTGCATGATACATTTTTAAGATGCAAGCAGTAAAAGAAAGAGCTAAGAAGTTCATGTTATTCTTTGATTTAGAAAGACGAGCAATTACTTGTGCTTGAAGCATAATGATTTGTTTCTTTGTGTAATTTTTTCCTATAGGTAAATTTAATTTTCTTAAAACACTTATCTTCTGTTCAATAAATTCATCAATAAGTACAACAAGCTTTCTTGAGAATGAATCAAGCTCAGTAAACATTATTTCAATTTCAGTATCATTAATATAATCTTTAACATCAATATCATTTTCTGTTCTTATTTCAACATGTGATATCTTTAGGTTATCTGCAACTTCTCTAATTTTCTTTTTTTCTCCACCAGGAGATGCAGTTAATCCTAACCTTTTTGTGTTTTCAGGAAAGAAATTAGATACTTTTGTGTAGGCGTAGTCTCCAATTGCTCTATGTGCTTCATCAAAAATAATTAAATTAAAATCTTTTTCTTTAAGTAATCCATTATCAATATCGTTTGAGATTGTTTGAGGAGTTGCACAAATAATTAATCCTTTTTGTAAATAGATTTGTTCTCTTTTTGCTGGAGTAATCTCTCCTGTTAAAAGAATTATGTTTTCTTGTTCAATTGTTAGAAGCTTATCAAGACTTTTTTTATGTTGAGAAATAAGTGGTTTTGTTGGAGCTAAAAGAAGAATGGATTTACTTGAATCATAAGTAAATGCAATTAATAGAACTGCAACTATTGTTTTACCAAGACCAGTTGGTGCAACAACAAGAGTGCTTTGAGTAATAGCTTCAGCAGTTAAAAGTTCTTGGTATAATCTTTTTTCAACCTTATCCTTAGCAATGTAAGGATGAACTATAAACTTATTGTTTTCATTTGGTTCTAATTTATTATTTAAAGGCATAATTATCAACATCTATTGTAAATAGATATATAATAAACAAAATAAATAGGTTTCGGGAGGGTACTTGGCCAAGCATAATACAAGCTTACTATTCTTCACCTAACTTATCTAATATTGTTATACTTTCTTTATTTAATTTCGAAAATGCAAACCATTTCTTTCCAAGATCTTTAATGGATGCTCCAAAATGATAAACATCTCTATTATCAATAATTAGAAATCTATCATGTGCTTTTTTTAATGTTTTAATCCCAATTGAACTATATTGTAAATTATATTTTTTTAAATCTAAGTCTAATTGAGAAGTTATATTCTCTGTATAAATTGTAATGGTTACGTCTTTCCTAACCTTTGTAAATAATGTTAATACTGAATCATCAATATAGTTATCAATTAAGATTATTGATTTACTTGCACTTCTTATTAAATCAGAAACAAACTTGTGAGCATCAAACACCTGCCCATCAAAGAAGATACCTTGTTTTTTAATAATTTCTTTATTTTCAATTGCATCAAATATTATTTTAAAGTTTTTATCTGCTTTTAATTGATAATCTATTTGCTTGCTTTCAACATAGTTTATTTTTTCAAATAATTCTGCATTTCTTGAAATGAATTTTCTCATTGAAACAAATGCTCTCATTATCAGAATATTTATCTCTATTGCTCTTTTACTTTTTAGAACTCCAGATAAACTTGCAACACCTTGTTCAGTAAAAACAAATGGAGATACTCTTTTTTTAGCCCAAGTTAAATTTGGGGTCACAATTTGTGACCGCAAAATATCTTCTTTTTTTAAATTTGAGGTCGCAATTTGCGACTTCAAGATTTCAGTTTCTCGTTCAGTTAATTGAAATAGAAAATCAGTAGGAAATCTATCTTGATTTCTTTTCACTGCTTGGTTTAATGCTTTTGTAGGTACATTATACAATTCAGCTAAATCACTATCAAGCATAACTTGAGTATCCCTAATTTTATAAATTTTGTATTTAATGTTTTCCTGAGTAATTAAACTATTTTCTGTCACCTTATAATCACCACATATATTATAGAAATTGTGGTGTATATTCTTTTCGGGGGGGTAGCTGGCCAAGCATAAATATACTTGAAAAGTAATTAAGTTTGCTTTAACCAAAGGTACTTATAATCTGAAAAACCTTCTGAAAACATTCTTTTCCCTAGATAATAAGCATCTGCATGCTTGATATACCCTAAAAAGCTACATATAGATGATTCCAATTGGTCCACGGTAACACTATTTTGCTTAAAATGTTTAATTAACTTCTTTGTTCTTCTTGCAAACTTTAGTATATTTGCTCTTCTAAGTCTTGTGTGTGTTGGAAACGCTTTATATCCCACAAAATCAACCCCATCTTTAATAAGATAGATGTTTGTTTTTTTATTTGGGATATCAAGGTATAAATATTTATGTAAAAAATATTTAATTTTACGCTTATATGCTCGTAGTTCTTTCTTTGAGTTTGAAAATATAATGAAATCATCAACGTATCTATAGTAATATTTTGCTTTTAATTTATGCTTAACAAACTTATCAAGTTCATTTAGATAGATGTTTGCAAATAATTGGCTTGTTAGGTTTCCAATAGGGATTCCTTTTTTTATTCCAAACTCTGAATGATCTGAATCAATTATTAAATTTATTAACCAGATGATTTGCTTATCTCTTATTTTGTTTGCAATTATTTTTTTAAGGACAACGTGATCAATTGAAGGAAAATATTTACGCACATCTGATTTCAATGAATACCCTTCTAAATTAAAATGTAATTGTACGTTTTTTCTAATATTTTTTAGTGCAGTATGCGTTCCTTTGTTTTTTCTACACGCATATGAAGTAGAAATAAATGTTTTATCAAAGATAGGTTCTATAATATTACATAATGCGTGTTGAACAACTCTATCTTTAAAAGGAAGTGCTTTAATTAATCTTTCCTTTGGTTCAAATATTTTGAACATGAAATAATCTGAACAAGTATATGTTTTATTTATTAATTCATTTTGAATTTTGAATAATTCAGATTCTAGATTATATTCAAAATCAGTAATTCCTTTTGTTTTCTTTTTAGATTTTTTTGCTTTTAAAAATGCAGAATATAAATTTTCAAAAGAAATGAATGTATTCCAAAGATTACCATGCGATTTCATTATTTTGTACCTGTTTTTAGTAGTAAATAAACAGAATTTTTGCAAAAGATTATGGATTACTACTAGTTCTGTTTATTTCATTTGATTTCGGCACTCTCCAACAAATTAAAATTTGTTGGGCAAAAGATTGCAGCCAAAGAACACATACTGATGTAGTCAAAACTTATAACAATCTTTAGATATCAAAATACGTGGATATCTAAACTCTTTCTTGTATCCTATTTTTTTATATAGGAGAATGACTACTACGCAGCGAAGGCCGATGTTGTTGTTCGTGTTGCTTGATTCGTTATTCAAGTTCAAGGCCATGAGTCCTGCGTTAGTCCCATTGTTCCAGTTTCCGCCGAATAACAGGGCACGAGCACTAAAAGCACTTTATACAGTAGGATTCTTCTCTTTCTTTTTTATATAATTTGGAAAGAAAGATAAAAATATATTATAATAAATGTTTAAAAATAGTTGCATATAACTAAAAGGTAATTATATTTTATTATTAATAATTAATTTACCAAGCATCTTGCCTATTTCGTTTATCTCACGTTCTGCAAATTCATATTTTTTAAAATCAAGCATCTTAAGATCTTTTGCAAGTCTTATAAATATTCTTAATTTTTCAAGTTCTTGATCAGCAATATTTAAATATTCTAATTTACTCTTTGTTTTATTTGAAACAGTAATATTTACTAACGCGTTTATTAAAGATTGTCTTATTTCTGCTCCAAGAACATATTTTTCTGATTTTGGAAATTTTTGAATAACAGGTTCAAACCATAAGATTAAATCGTAAATTGATTGAAATATTTTAAAATCTGATTGCATAATTTATTCCTTTTGTTCCATTTTTCTAATTATTCCATTAAACATAGATAATTTAGTTTCTAAATTTACATATTGATTAATTGTTTCTTCTTCTGGTAAAATATTTAGTTCAATTAACAATAATAGATTTGATTCTAAAGAAGATGCGTAATCACGTGCTAAAATGTATTCTTCTGCTTTATCATCTGAATTAAATTTATTATATCCTTTTGATAAGCAGGATAATACATTTTGAGATAGGTCTTTTGTTTTATTAATTAAAAATGCATATTCTTTTGGATAATCTTTTTTTTCATATTCAAGAATTAGTTTTAGGATACTCGACACGATTGCAAATATTTCTTTATAGGTTGCAAATACAGATATACCCTTAGACGGTAACTTTGTAAAATCCATTGAATTGGTCACTTCATTTTGATTTTTTGTTTTAAGTTTAATTTTTTTTACATATCGCAACCCTTTGGGTTGCTCAACCTACGACGACTGCCAGATTGACAGATGGTCAGATTGCCAGATACCCAGAACTACCATTGCTCAATTGCTCATTGCTCAAGGGACTACTACGCAGCGAAGGCCGATGCTGTAGC
>Ga0247841_10010468_pt1 | contig 12620 bp, 8 predicted proteins | sample LaCruzMarch2015__2_FD_192410 | JGI IMG/M metagenome (GOLD analysis project Ga0247841, IMG submission 192410) | Freshwater microbial communities from meromictic Lake La Cruz, Castile-La Mancha, Spain - LaCruzMarch2015_18m | ecosystem: Environmental > Aquatic > Freshwater > Lake | place: Spain... | reverse complement strand
AACATGCCGAACGCACGCATGACACCACGCTGCGGCATGACCACGACGCCACCTGCAAACCCATGCTCTACGATTGCGCCGACCGCGAATGGCAGCGCGAACGCAGTCACACCCGCGGCCAGTCGCCATCCGCGCCCGCCGCGCCCGCACCACCTTTGCCCGATGCTCCCGTGCCGGCTGCCGCGCCGGCGCCCTTGTCGGCGCCCTTGGCCGCTTCATTTCCACCCACAGGTCTCTAATGCATGGTCGGACTTTCCTTTCTCTTTTGTATCTGCTCCCCGTTCTCGCGCTGGCACTGCTCAACACGGGTTGCAAGCCCCGCGGCGGCGATGGCAGTGGCGCCGTCGGCCCGCTGGCGTCAAACACCGTCGTTGCGCTGGTCAACGGCAAAGAAGTCGTGGCCGGCCACATTGAAGCCCTGATCCAGCAAGCCGTCGCCCAACAGCAGCAAATGGGCATGCCGGTGACCCCCGCCCAGATTGACCAAGAACGCCGGCGACTGATCGACCAGTACATCATGGACGCGCTCGTCCGCGATGTCCTCGCCACCAGCGATTTGCAGGTGACCGAATTGCAGGTTGACCGGCACATTGCCTTGCTGATCAGCAATGAATACAATGGCGACGGGCAACTGCTGCGCGAGGCGCTCGAAGAAAGCAATATGACCCAAGACCAATTTCGCGAGGGCTTGCGCCTGCAACTGAAAATCATTGCGCTGGTCCAGCGTGACATGATCCTAGTCACCAGCACGGTTGCCGAAGCGCAGCAATACTACACCAACAACCGCACCGATTTTGCCTATCCGGAGCAGGCCACCGTCGCCCATATTCTCCTGACCGTGCCGCCCAATGCCACGACCGCCACGACCGCCAAAACCTTGGCCCGCCTGCGCGAGATTCGCCAGGAAATCAAGCAGGGAATGCCCTTTGCCGAGGCCGCCAGGAAATATTCGCAAGACCCCAGTGCCGCGCGTGGCGGCCTGCTCGGCGCCCTGGATCGCAACCAAGCCGAACAGCCCGAACCGTTCCTCGACGCCGCCTTTGCCGCCCCGCTCAGCAATGTCACCGATACGGTGGTCACCGACCGCGGCTATCATCTGCTCTACGTCACCGACATGAAACCGGCGCGCACCGCCGGCTTCGATGAAGTCAAGTATGAGATCATGCAACGCATAGATCTCGGAAGCCGCCAGCAATTGCTGCAGCAATGGGCCCGGAAACTGCGCGAAAACGCGACCGTGATCTACAAGAAATAATTTTTTCGCAACCGGCGACACCTTTTTCATTGATCCGCCGGCAAGGCCAGGCGGAAGCTGGATGATCGAATATCGAGTTCCGTCAAAGGCGGGATTCGATATTTGCATGCCCCTTTTGCCTTGCCTGGCTGACTCTGCTATAATTACGCAGATTTTTGTTGCTTTCGATAATGCCCATGCAGCAAATGAAACAGATGATTATTGGAGAATCCGTGAGCACGTTGTCCCCACCCCAGCCGTTTTGGCGGCCGCGCATAGTGTGCCCGCTTGGTGTTGTCTGCATCCTGATGTTAGCGGCCCAGGGCGCGACCCTGCGCGTCTGGCGTGACAATCCCGGCACGCCGACCCCGCCGTATGCGACCTGGACGACGGCGGCGACCAACATCCAGGATGCCGTGCGCATCGCGGCACCGGGCGACGACATCCTCGTGACAAATGGCGTGTATGACAGCGGCGGCGCCGTGACACCCGGCCACCAGTTGCAGTGCCGGGTGGTGGTCACGAACGCGGTGACGGTGCGGAGCGTGAATGGGCCGGAGGGCACGGTCATTCTTGGTGCAGGCCCGGCGGGCAGTGACGCCGTGCGCGGCGTGTACCTGGACGCCCGCGCCGCGCTGGTCGGCTTCACCATCTCAAACGGCTTCACGCAGACGGCCGGCGCGGGTGGCTCGGCAGTCTACGACATGAGCGGCGCGGGTGTCTTCATCGACAATGGCGGCGGCATGCCGGCCGGCCAAGTGAGCAACTGCGTGCTGGTGGCCAACTGTGCCACCGCGGCGGGCGGTGGCGTGTATGGCCTGGCGCCCATGACGGTCGTGGACTGCATGCTCAGGCAGAACGAGGCGGGCAGTGGTGGCGGATGTTATCAAAACAGTGGTGTGCTTGCCCGCTGCACGTTTGTTCAGAACCGGGTCAGCTTCGCCGATGGCTATGGTGGCGGCGCGTACCTGAATGGCGGCAGTATCGCCGGCTGCATCTTCCAAACCAACACGGCGCGGTTTGGTGGCGGCGCGTACGCCAATGCCGCCACCAGCGTGCGCGACACGGGATTCGTTGGCAACACGGCCACGGCGACGTACATGTCCGTGAACGGTGGCGGGCTGTGCAGCATTGGCGCGACCTTAATCAGCAACTGCTGGTTTGCAGAGAATGTCACGGCGTGGTATGACGGCTACGGCGGCGGCCTCTATTGCGCGGCCGGCACAGTGCTGGACTGCCAGTTGAGGGGCAACTGGGCGAGTTATGGCGGCGGTGCCAGCCTGGCTCATGCGGTCGCGCTGCGGTGCCCGGCACTCTCAAACACCAGCTTTCAGGCGGATGGTGCGGGCTTCCTGATCACGTCCAACACCATCCTGCGCGACTCGCTGATCGCCGACAACACGACCATATTTGGCGGCGGGGGCGGCATCGCGGCCCAGTCCGGGGCCGTGGTTTCCAACTGCACCGTCACGGGCAACACGGCCACAGGATGGCAGGGCGGCGGCGGTATCCTCTGCCAGAACGGCGCCCAGGCCATTGATTGCACGGTCTGCAGTAATCGTGCCCCGCAGGCTGGCGGCATCAGCCTTGTCGGCAGCACGGCCCGCCGCTGCCGCGTCTACGCCAATGCCGCGACCAGCCAGAACGGCGGCGGCATGAGCCTTCTTGATGACGGCAGCTTGGCCGAGCACTGCACTGTGGCCGGCAATGCTGCCCCGTCTCTGGGCGGCGGCATGTATATCTACGGCGCCGGCACGGCCGCCAACTGTTTTGTCACCGGCAATATTTGCAGCAACGACGGCGGCGGCATCTACCAAGGCGACTGGCTGAAGAATGGCTGCATCGTGGGCTGCACGGTGGTAGACAACATCGCCGTCCAGCGTGGCGGCGGCATTCGCCTGTTCGACGGCGGTCATGCGCGCAACTGCATTGTCGCGGACAACACCGCGCTGTTCGGCCGAAACATGTACAACGATCAAAACACGATTGCGGAGTACTGCTGCGGCGACCCCGTCCCCCCGGGCACGGGCAACATTTCCGCGTCGCCCCTGCTGGCCGGCGTGGGCAATCCGCACCTGCTGGGCGATTCGCCCTGCATCGATGCGGGCACCAATGCACCGCTGGTCACGACCGACATCGATGGCGAGGTGCGCGTGCAGGGCGGGTACGTGGATATTGGCTGCGACGAGCTCGTAGCCAGTGGCCTGAGTGGCAGCCTGTCCGTGGCAATCCTGGCCGACACCACCGTGGCCGTGACGCAGACCGAATTGTCCTTCACTGCCGCCACGGCGGGTAAGATCCAGCAACTTATTTGGACCATCGCCGCGGATGCGGGCACGCGCATGGTGACGAACACCCCGGTGGTGCAGCAGGCATGGAACACGCCCGGCCTGCACACCATTGTCCTCGAGGCGCGCAACCTGAGCGGCAGTGCCGCGGCGACTGCGACCGTCAGCATTATCGCCGCGGTGACAAACTATGTGGCGCTGGCGGGCGGGCATGTCGCGCCCTTCACCTCGTGGGCCACCGCCGCAACCAACATCCAGGCGGCAGTGGATGTCGCGCTGGCCGGCGGTGTGGTGATCCTCTCGAACGGCACCTACCAGGAGTCGGCCATGGTCATGGTGGCGAAGCCGATTACCGTCACCTCACTCGGCGGCTGGCAGACAACGATGGTGGACGGCGGCGATGTGCATCCCTGCTTTTTTATCCTGGGGTGCGCCGCGGTCATTGATGGCCTGACGCTGACCAATGGCTATGCCGGCGCTGACGCGTTCGGCAGCGGCGGCGGCATCGCCATGGACGGTGGGGGCACGCTGCGCAACTGTGTCGTGCTTGATTGCGAGGCCACGATGTACGGCGGCGGCGCGGTGTGCCACTACGGCGCCACGGTCCAGAACTGCTATTTCAACGGGAACATGGCGCAATACGGCGGCGGCGTCTTGTGCTACTATGGCGGCACGGTCGAGAACAGCACCATGGCCAACAACGCCGCGACGATCCATGGCGGCGGCGTGTTCTGCGAGGGCGGCGGCGACGTGCGCAACTCGATCCTGTACTATAATTTTGGCGCCATGGGCTCGAACTGGTATGATTCGCTGGGCGGCATGACCTATCGCTACTGCGCCACCACGCCGGCGCACAGCGGCGAAGGCAACATGACGGCCGACCCGCGGCTGGCCGGCATCGGCAATCCCCATATCCTCACGAATTCGCCCTGCATCAGCGCCGGCACCAACGCGTTCGCCGCGGGCACGGACATCGACGGCGAGCCGCGCCTCAACGGGTCGCGCGTGGACATCGGCTGCGACGAGATGTACCCGACGAACCTGCTGGGCCCGCTGGTGGCCGCCATTTTTGCGCCCGTCACCAACGCCGGCGTGGGCGCGCCCATCGACCTGTTCTCCGCCGTGCAAGGCAAGATTATCCGCCTGCGGTGGACCATCCAGACCGGGACGACGCCGCGGACGGTGCTGAACGCCTACTCCGTCACGCATGCCTGGAGCAACAACGGCGACTACACCGTCGTGCTCGCCGCTTTCAACGGCAGCATGTCCGCATCCGCCACCGTCATCGTCCACGTGGCGTCGGTCACGACCAACTATGTGGCGCTGGACGGCGCACACATACCGCCATTCCTCTCGTGGGACACGGCGGCCACCAGCATCATCGCCGCGCTGCAATATACGTCCGCCGGCAATCTTATCATCGTCTCCAACGGCACGTATTATGAGCGCAACGAGGTGGTGGTGAACCGCAACGTGACGTTGCAGAGCCTGACGAATCTTGGCGCAACCATGCATGGCAACTGGGCCCACCGTGTCCTGCGCATTGACGCGCCGCGCGCCGTGGTCGACGGCTTCTACATCTTCCGCGGTGACGCGGCAACGAGCATCGGCGGCCAGGGTGGCGGCGTGGTGCTGAATGGCGGCGGCGTCCTCATCAACTGTACCGTCCGCGACAATCGCTCGCCCGACTATGGCGGCGGCATCATCTTGTACGGCGGCGGCATCGTCTCCAACTGCCTTGTGGATTACAACAACTGCGCCCAAGGCGCCGGCATCCAGACGTACAACGGTGGCACCGTCATGGACAGCGAAGTGCGCTGGAACATGGCCACAACCTCCGGCGGTGGCATGGCCCTGGCATACGGCGGCGTGGTCACCAACTGCCAGATGCACGACAACTCGGCAATTGAGAGCGGCGGCGGCGTGTACTTGCAAGGCGGCGGCATGGTGGTGCGCAGCACGCTGTCCATGAACAATGCCATGCAGGGCGCCGGCGCCTATTTCTTCCAGGGCGGCACGCTGGACGGCTGTTACCTCACCGCCAATATGTCGTGGTTCATGGGGGGCGGCATCGCTACTTACCAAGGCGGCCTCATCCGCAACTCCCTCGTGGCCGGGAACAATGGCGGCGGCGCGTATCTCAATCTGGGCGGCGGAATTGCCAACTGCACGATCGTGTCCAACCAGGCCGGTGTCGCCGGCATCTACTGCAACAACGGCGGCACGGTGTCAAATACGATCGTGTACTTCAACGAACCCGCCAACATTGCGGGAGCCGGGCAGGCGACATTTGTCCGCGTCTGCACTCAGCCGCTGATCGAGGGCAATGGCAATATCGGCTGCGATCCGCAGTTTGTCGATCCCGGCGCGGGCGACTTCCGCCTGTCTTCGGCTTCGCCCTGCATCAACGAGGGGGCCAATGCGCCCTGGATGGTGACGGCCTGCGACCTCGCGCTGACCCAGCGCATCATGTACGGCGTGGTCGACATGGGCGCGTACGAGTTCACGACCGTGGCACTGTGGTGCGGGTTCCATGGCGAGCCCACCATGGTGCCGCCCGGCGTGAACGTCACGTTCAACGGCATGATTGCCGGCACGAATGTGGTGAATCCGTACTATCTCTGGGACGCCGAAAACGACGGGGTGATCGAGGCCCAGGGTTTTGGTCTCGCCACGTTTGTGCATGCCTATCTGGCCGAGGGGGTCTATGCCGTGCGCCTGGTGGTCAGCAATGCGGTGGGCGAAGGCGCCGTGTGCGTCAAGCCGGAATATGTGCAGGTAGTGCCCGAGCCGGGCCTAGTGCTGGGTGCGCTCGCGCTGCTGGGGCTGTGCCGGATGCCCCGCCGGCATTGAGCCAGGCGTACGATCACCAAATGCTATATCCGCAGATTGCGCAGATTCTGTGCCGGGCTGTTCGACTGCTCAACGCGCGGTCCTCGTCAGCATATCCCTCTGCTGATGGGCACCCAGCAGAGCCATCACGTGTGAGTGCGTGAGCAACGCCACATCCGCCGGCCGCTCGACAAAGGGACGTACATCGGCTGCAACGCGCGCCCAGTCGAGCGTGGCGAGTTTTCGTTGCAAGACCGTGCGCCATGAGGTCGCAGTGAGTGGCCGACCCGCCCAGTGTGTCTGCTTCAGCGCGTTGTTCAAGAGTGGCAGGTTGGGTGCCGGCCATGACCGGTCGGAAAGATACCAGACCAAGTCATAGACATCGCGCCCTTTCGTGTAGGCACGCGCCAAGAGCGCATGCAACTTGCCTGACAGTAGCGACGCCTGGTCGTAATGCAGCAGGCTCAGCAGCACATGCCGCCGCACTATTGAGACCGTCGTGTGTGCGCCCGCGGGCGGCCGGGCATCAAGTTCAACCTTGATCGACAAGGCTTCATCCCGGTGCGGTGACAGGCCAAACTCGTGGAACAGGCCTGGGAACATCACGAACGCGCTGCGCACCGTCTTGCGCTCGTTCAGCGTGACGCGCACGCGGTACGTCTCTGCTGCACACGCGGCTTTGATTGCGAGCATCATGGCGCGAAACCGGTCATCGGCCGCGCCGTCAATCAGGGAAAAATCCAAGTCTTCGGAAAAACGCGGCATGCTGAACAAGAATCGCAGACATGTGCCGCCCAGAAATGCCCAGGTGCTAAACGCGCCGGCATCCTGCATGTGCTGGAGCAGGCGGGCCTGCAGGTACTCGCGCACCATCAGCCGCGCCCGCAGCCCATCCGGCGTTCCACGCACCAGGTCACGCAGGTAGTCTTTCATTCTACCTCCTCGTATTCGTCAGTAACAATGTGTTTGAGCATGTGAACACACCGGGCGAGCTTCTTGCTGTTACTCGTGCGGCTGATCCGATCCAGCGTGATCAGGTCAAGGCGGTCAAGATGTTGCAGCCGCAGTTCCGCAATGAACGCGGCGGTATCGGCGCCCGCTTCGAGATAGAACAGATCCAGCAGCGCTTTCTCCGGCGTGGCAATGAAGGCCTGCTGGCCATTGCCCAGATCGGCGTAGTGCGCGCCGCCAAACAGCGCCGCCTTGATGTGCCGATACGCAAAGGCGCCGACCGGCGTAACGACCTGCTCGGGCCGGCCGGTCGTGACACTGGTTACCACGGGCACATGCTCGGGAATCAAGCCATGGTGAGCCAGTGCTGACTGAAGACTCACGTAGGAAGCAGGCTTGAGCGTGTTGGCGACAAGAAAAGGATGCGGCGCCATGCGGCGGTACGGCTCGGCGAGCGTGTAGACGCCGCGCCGCAATGGCACAACGCGGCCGGCCACAGCCCAACGCGCCAATTGGATGCGCACCGCGCCGGGTGATTTCGCGCCAGCCAGCAACAGGCCCGTGGTGAACACCGGCGCGCCAGCCGTCCGAATCAGCAACTCTCGATATTTCATTGCACTATATTATCATATGTGACAATATAATGCAACATAATGCAATGTGCGTGCCTGCAAAAACCAATCGATAGAAGATTGCAGGGCCATAGTGACCGATCCTCATGCCGGCTTGGACGGCGTGTAAGCTTTGGTTTATCAATCAGATAGTTGCCAGGTAAGACGACTTTGCAGCCCGATTTGGCTTCGAGCTGACGGCGGGAACCCAGGTCCACTTTGGTTACTTTGTCTTTTTTCTTCTCGCCAGCCGTGCCTTTGACAATAGATCACCTATCCCAAACAATCCTCGACGTTAATTGTATGCAGGCGAATCAGAGGTCGCGGATGAGGCGGTTGGCGGGCGATTGCGTGCGGGCGGCACTTAATTCAGACAGCGCCGCGGTCACAGCCGCGGCGTCGGCGGTCGGCGCATGCGGCACGTCCTGCGTGCCGTAGTGTTCGAGTGCGCTGAGCACATTGTCGATGCTGAGCAGGGCGGTGTCGCGCGCAGGCTGATAGGTGATCACGGCCGGGTCGGCGGCGCGCGTCTCGGCCAGGACGCCGCAGGCGACGAGCGCATCCAGCTCTTGCTGCAACAGCCGCAGGGGCAGGGCCAGCGTGGCCTGCAACTCGGGCAGGGAGAACGGCGCGGCTCCTTGCGTGAAGCGCGCAACAATCGCGCGCATAATAATCAAGGCCATGCGGCCGCGCGTCGCGGCGCTGGCGCGCAGGCTCTCATCAAGAAATTCGTATTTTTGCACATTCTGCCAGGCACAGGCGAATTCGGCGCCGTACAGGACGATCATCCAGCTCATTTGCAGCCAGATGATGAACAAGGGCAGGGCGGCGAAACCGGCGTAAATCGCGTTATAGCGCGCCACGCCGATCTGAAACGTGACATAACCGAACTGGCCCAATTGGAAAATCGTGCCGGCAACAATGCCGGCAATAATGCCGGTGGTCCAGCGCACCCGCGTGTTGGGGATGAAGAGATACAGGAAGGTAAACAGAATCCAGATGATGAGATAGGTGGAGAAGCGCAGGGCGCGCATGATCAAGGGCGCCACCATGCCCAGCAACTGGATGTGTTCGGCCATGAACTGCACTTGCTGGTTGATCAGGACGGTCACGCTGCTGGAGACGATCAGCAGGAGCGGGCAGAGGATGACGACCGAGGAATAGTCGGTGCATTTGCGGCCGAAGCCGCGCGACTTGCTGATGCCCCAGATGTCGTTGAACGATTCCTCGATATTGCCCAGCACCTGCACCACGGACCAAAGCAAGAAGATGATGCCGACGCCGGCGACCACCCCGCCACTGGTCTTGTCCAGCAGATTGCGGGCAAAGACGGTGATGTGCGCCACGACTTCTTTTTGCAGCTCCAATTCCAGCAGCTTGTCCTGCAACAACTGATCCATGCCAAAACCCTTCGAGATGGCAAAGGCAAGCGCGACCAGCGGCACGAGCGAGAGCAACAGATACAGCGTCAGGGCCGTCGCGCGCAACAGGCACTTGTCCTCGACAAATTTGAAGGTTGAGAGCACCAGCACGCGGGCGATCTTGAGCCACAGCGCCTTGGCGCGCGGCAAGCGCGCACTCTCGATTTGCCAGATGCCGCGCTGCACAAAACGGGCCGCCCGGCGCGGATGCTCGAGATACCACGGCGACAGCGGCAGCGCCGCGCGGCTCTGGTCGTCTGTTGCGGCGGGGGCTTTCATTTATTTCTTGCGGTTGAGCAGGGCTTTCAACGCGGCGCCCGCGTCGCGGATGATTGCCTGCACATTGCTGGTAGTGAGCGTGCTGCCACCCTCACCGCCCAGCGTGCGCGCCAGCGCGGCCAAGCCCTGCTGAGCCAGCACGTCCGCCGGAATGCGCTGCATGGCGCGCTCGACAATAATTGCCACCACTTGGGCATGGTTGGTGATGTTGACCGCGTCCTCATCGAAGTTGACCGGTACGACAAACTCGCGCGGCGGCGTCACGGAATAATCTTTCAGCACCACTTCGTCGATTTTCAGGTGCAGGCGCTCGAAGGCAATGTTTTTCTTCGGCGTGGCCCCGCTGCCGGCGCTGCCACCACTGCCACGGCCGCCCGCCGGCACACGCACATTCAGCGCGCCCTGCGCATTGCGGCCGATGACCACGCGACTGACGTGCAGGCGCGCGTTCAGGACACGCACCGTATCTTGCAGCAAAGACGCCCGGCTGTACTGCACCAACACCTCCGGCGCAGTCAGCATCGGCTCAGGCGGAAAGCCCGCGGGATTCATCACCCGCACATCCCCCAAGGTGATCTGCGGCGCGCGCAAACCAATGGCCACGCTGCCCACGGCGACCTGCACGCCGGCAAGCGCCCGCGCCAGCGGCGGCAGCGCCAGGCGGGCAATGCTGTTGCGCAGCAGCACGGCGCCGATCAGCAGCACCACAATAATAATCAGAAATTGTTTAATGCGTTGCATGTGGCTTCATCCGGTAAGTGAATGGGGATATGATAGCATAAATCGTCGTCACCGTGACGGCTGTGCCGCTTCCCGCGCCAAGGCGGGCGGGAACACCATGCCCAGCTTGCGGGCCACGTCTTGATTGAGCACAATGCGGCGCTGGGCCAGTTCCACGATGGGCATCGTGGCCGTCGGCGCGCCGCGCAGAACCCGGGCCGCCATTTTTCCCGCAGCCATGCCGCTGGGATGCCAGCCAATCCCGACCGCGGCCAGTGCGCCGCGCTCCACAAATTCGGGATCATTCAGAATCAGCGGCACCTTGGCGTCGGTCACCGGCTTGATCACGCCTTCGAGCGCCTGCAGCACGGTATTATCGCCGGTGATCCAGACCACATCCGGATGCCGCGCCAGCAGCGCCTGCGCCCCGAGTTGCACGTCAGCCGTGCTGCTGATCGCGACTTCCTCCAACGCCACGCCCTTGGCCGCCAGCACGGCGCGCGCCACGCCAACCGCCTTGATCGAATTGGCTTCCGCCGCGTTGTAGAGCGTTCCCACCGTCCGGGCTTGGGGAACCAGCTGGAGGATGACGTCCATGGTTTCCTTGATGGGCGGGAACGACGCCACGCCCGTGATGCGCGGCAGGTGGTCGGTGAAGCTCTTGCCCGCGCCCGCGCCGAGCGGATCGTAGGTGTACACAAAAACCATCGGCGTATTCTTGACCGCCCCGAACGCAGCCGCCAGGCCCGGCGTCGTCATGGGCACTATCAAATCGAGGTTTTGGGCATCGAGCGCCTGCATCATCAGCGGCAACTGACTGATTTCACCAAACGCATGCCTGCGGATGACTTCCAGGTTGCGTCCCTCCTCAATGCCTTCGGCGCGCAAGCCGTCAAGGTAGCCCTGAATGGCATTGTCGGCCGCCATGTCCGGCCCGAACGAGGCGAACGCGATCCGATAGAGCGGCCGGGCCACGCCCGCGAGCGCCGGCGCGTGGCGCCCGCAGCCAGCCAAGCCCACCGCCAATCCAACAGCGCTGCCCGCAATCAACAGCGCCCAACGCAAACGCAAATACGCTCTTGTCATTTTTGTATACATGATGAATACTATAGCAACTTACCCATGACGTTGCAACATCGCCACCCCAGGTTCGGCGATTGGTATGTGTTGTTACGCCCCACCGAGCTTGCCTCGGTGGACGCAGAGATTGAGAAAATGGCGACGCGCCTTTTTACTCAATTTTATTCATCATTCATCATTTCTGCCGACCCCTGCAGCCCTGTCGGCCGCGCTGGCATTTGCTGCAAGGCCAATCATGTCAATCTTCGCGGCGCTGCAAAGTGCCAATGCACCGCCTGGCACCGCATCACTCAGTCGGGCGCATCCGGCAGCATGGTTCTGTCCTGGGCATCATTCAGGTGTGCGTCCGGACAGGCAAACAGCACCGTCAACGCGTCGGGCCCATGGCGCCTGAGCTGGTGTGCGAAGCCGACCGGAATAATAAAACTGTCGCCGGTCTGCACCGGGAGCCGCTCCCATGCTCCATCTGCCACCCGCACTACGCCGGCGTCTTGGCCGGCCTTGCCGAAATGGAGGACGCCATGGCCGGACACCACCACGTACACTTCATTGCCGTCGTTCACTTGATCGCGGTTCGGATTCCGATGCACGTGGCAGCCCACTTGATGCGGGATGGCGGCCACATGGATGCCATAGGCCGTGTCGCCGGAAATCCGCGCATGGCGGATGCCCACGGAGGCGTCGAGCACGGCAGCCGCGAGCGCCGTCTGCCACGCCGCCTCGGTGACGTCGAGCGGACACGCGCCATGGCTGAAGTGCAAGCGCCGCTTGGCCGCTTGCACGCGGTCTTGTTCAGCGGACGCGCCAACCATACGTTCCTTCATTGTTGCAGCAGCATGCAGCGGGTTATTCCATCGTGGATGTATTTATAATAGTCAAAGTCAATCTTCGCGGCGCTGCAAAGTACCAATTCCTGGCCTGGCACCATTGTTCAGGGTGTCGGCGCCTGGGTGAAGACGTTCGACGCGCGCAGCTCGGCCAGCAGCGCCGGCATCTGCTGCAAGACGAGCTGCGGCCGGCCATTCGTGCGCATGCGACAATCGGCCGCCTCCTGCAACGCGCGCTCCCACGTCCAGCCGTCGTGCAGGATGCGGTAGAGCATGATGAAATAGCCGGTGCGGTCTTTGCCGTGCTCGCAATGCACCAGCACCGGCCAGTTGTTCGAGTCGTTCAGAATGGCCATGACCGTCAGCGTGTCCTGGTA
>Ga0247841_10010467_pt1 | contig 12620 bp, 11 predicted proteins | sample LaCruzMarch2015__2_FD_192410 | JGI IMG/M metagenome (GOLD analysis project Ga0247841, IMG submission 192410) | Freshwater microbial communities from meromictic Lake La Cruz, Castile-La Mancha, Spain - LaCruzMarch2015_18m | ecosystem: Environmental > Aquatic > Freshwater > Lake | place: Spain... | reverse complement strand
ATTTACAGATCCAAGAAACAGGAATGACAGAAACAATGATAAGCAAGTAAATTTTTTCATAAGCCTCTTTTTAGTTAATTATTTTAATGAATTAATATTTCAAACCAATCAATTTATCCAAACTTTCTTTTCATAAATTTCCTGTAAACTTTGCCAAACCCTGGAATATTGTCAAAAATATCTCCCCATAGATCATAGTAATCTCTTTGTTCTATAATTTTACCTTCTGCACTTAATGTTAGCCGGCTTGAGCCATATAATATTGAGCTCGGATATTTTTTAAAACTAAGGGTCATTTCCCATTCAATAAATACTATATTCTCCTCCATAACAGCATTGACAATATTCATCTTCAGATCTTTTGAACGTTTGGTAAGGCGTTCAGTCATTTTAGTAAATTCTTCTATTCCATGTATTTTCTGAATGGAATCCCAGAAATACACATCTGTATCGTAATAGGGAAGTATGTGAGACCAGTCGGGCTTACCATCGGTATTGTATGTTTTTGACCACAATTCTTTTATAAGTTCAATTGTTATAGTTTTTTTATCAAAAATATCCTGCCCGACAGAATGAATGTTTTCCATATATTCCCAAGGTTAAAATTTAATATATTTGGGAGTACATGATAAAGTAGTATCTCCCTTTATTACAAAAATCATTTTCTCAAAAGAAGGCGGTCCAAAAGTTCCTTTTGCATTATTTGAAAAACCATAACCCTCTTTGGGTATTCCCAACCAATTAAAATCTATCTTCCCATTATTGTTTTCATCATGAAAGTATTTAAAAGCAAATTTACCTGGCTTAAGGTTTTTGATAACAACAATACATTTGTTATCTGCTATGTTTTGAGAAATTCCCGTAATTTTTTCGCCCTTTTCATTAATTAGCTCTAAAAGAACCTGACCATTATTGTTTTGTAATCCGCTTATTTCAATTGTCAAAGAGAACTGACCAAACAATGCCAGTGGTGTAACAATTAAAACAAAAAACAGTAAGAATGAGTTTTTCAATTTTATCATCTGATTTTGGTTACTTAAAATGACGCCTAACGGACGAGGCTTGCTAGTGGCGGGGCGAATCGAAGCCGTTTTCTGTCCTAATATAATGAAGTTTGATAAAAGAGCTGCACTGTCCCAAAACCCCGCTGCCCCGCTTTTAGCAGGCCTTTGTTGAACGCAGGCCTTTTTTCCTTTGTTAGTTAGTCAAGTAATGTAATTGTTATATTAAGATACTTTCTCATTTTAAATCAGATTCTGTTGAGTAAAAAATAACTTGCATTAAGCACTGTTGCAATTAATGTTATTATTAAACTTGAATATCGATTATCTGGCTTCATTGCTTTTGCTATACTGAAGTTTTTCGTTTATTTCATTCAATTTATTTATTATTTCCTTGTTTGAATCTCTGGTAGCAACACTCATTAGGATTATTTTGATAGAGACCAATAAAACGCCTGCTTCCAAGAATAAATCTTTTGTAAAACCTTCTACAAAAAGTGCTATTGCAAAAAGAATAAATGTAATTGCAATTGTAATTGTATTGGCTAAGTCGAAGTTTTTTTTCATTTTTTCTATTTTAAGTTTCTCAATTGATATTTAATTGTCAATATTTTAAGCTTCTAACTAACGTTTTTTGTATTGCGTAATAATCAATTAGTTACAACAAAACCAAGTTCTTCAGGTTTGAGTTCAAATTTAGCAATTTCCATTTTTTTCTTTGCCATTTTTTTAAAAAGTTTTATGTGTTTATAAAAATGGCCCTAGGGAAATGTATCTTTGCTTTGAAGATTATTCTGAACGGGGTTCTCGTTAATAGCGAGACCACCACTGAAATTATCACAAAGCCTCTGAACTGCTAATTCAGGGGCTTTTACATTTCAACCAGGATTGCGCCCAAGCTATGATGCACCACTTTAAAAACCGGCCTTTCAAAGAGCCGGAGCTAAGATAATAATTACACGTTAGCAAGGGAAATTAATTTCGTTCGGGAAATAAGGGGGATTGCGAACAACGTTACGTATAAGTTTTGTTGGGGAATTCGGAGTACTTACCTATCAAGATATACTGGCCTTGAATAGTTGTAATACCTATAAAATTGGCACTGCCACCTCAATAAAATTTATACGATGTTAGGTGTAGTTGATTATTAGTCAATTAAATAATAGACTATAGCTAAATTATATTTTCAATGATTTGATGATTTTTATCCACGTGCCTTGCATATATGATTTTATCAGTATATCCAATCCATATTTCAGTACAATCAGTCAATTGGTAAACATATATATGGATGCCACTTCCAATGTCATTCGAAGGTTCTCCAAATTTTGCAACAATTGAATCATAAGTCATATCGGGTTTCAAATTATTCCCAAAATCGGAATATACAAATCCGTGTTTAGTTGAATTGTTTTCCTTTGTACACGACAAGAAAACTACAAGAAAAAACGTCAATAAATAAATTTTACATTTCATAATTTTAAATATTATCGCTAAAGATGCATAATTTGTAAAAAAGGTTGTGTCAATATCTATAAAAAAAGGTCTATGGTGTTCTTCTTCAATTACAACTCGCTTATATATTCACCTCAACCCTTAAAATGGTATGCAAAGCCTGCCGGATTTTCAGTATGCTTTAACAACCTTTAATACGTTTTACGGTGAACACTATTTCTTTGTAAAGATAAGATTCTTAACATTATTTGATTTATAAATCATAAAAGGAAGATTTATTTTTTGTACTATGGTACCCGAATATCAAGACTAAACTTTCATCGAAAAGGCTTTTGCTTTTAAAGATGATTTTTGCAAATATGCAGGAAAAGATGTGCATCGTTATCAACCGGTTACAATGGATCTGCATCTCCGGAATATCAACTTAATTTTACACCTGCCTTCCTGGGGTCAGCATGCTCCGGAGAAGACATCAATCCCACAATGTTGCTGTGCGGTAATCAACATTTTTGCCTCGAAATCTAAAAGTAAAACTTAACCCTTACTGACATGAGATAATGGGAAAAAGTGGAAACCCTCCTACAAGGAAGGGGAATGGGATTGGTTGTGAACGACCGGTAAGTCATTTCTCAGGGGAAATTGATAAATCCGGCTCCTAATGGAAACCGCAGTATTCGGGGACCAAAATTACAGTGATGAGTGAGGCTATCCCTGAGGTGTTTACATAGGGTAGTTACGACTTAATCTGAAAGTCAGGGACTGAACTAAATCTCTAATTGGAATCAAAAAGAGTTTATTCTTTCTATAATTAGAGATTAATAAAATATTGACGAGGTTTATTACCCCAGAGGGATAGCAAAAAATGAATCCGTACATAAATATTGTGGATGTCTGGATTTAAAGAAATTAAAAGAATTTTGCGACTTACAGGTGAATGAGGGGATAATTAAATATAGTAACTAAGCAGCTTTACTTTAATAAAAGTGAGGAATATTAAACCCGGTCATACCCCATAAAAAATATTTCAATCAGCAGAAACATTTCTGCCTGAATTTTAGTATATTGCACTTTAGAGGTAGTATAAAAACCGTTTGGCAAAATGTAAGAAAAAAAGAAAATTTATGCCAGGAACTTGTCCTCATTGTGCGTATGAAGCTTCCAGATGGGAAGCAAATCAACCGGTATGTATAATCTGCGGGCGTCTTAAATACACCCTCTTTGGTTGTATTTGGAAAATAATTGTCATCGCTTTTATCATTTGGATATTAGGAATGATTTTTAATCAGGGGGACTCACAAATAATAATATAGCAACAAAGTAATATGAAAAAGACAATATTCGGTTTGACATTGCTAATTTCACTTTGTTTAATTTCTTGTGAAAAAAACAATAGAATGGTTGACACCCTGTTAAACAAAAATGATAAGGACAGTCTTTATCAATTCCAAACAATTAACAAATATGGAATAATTGGTTATGATGGCAAAGTTTTGGTTAAATGCGAATGGGATACAATACAAGTGAACAATAAAAATCAAATAAATTTAATAAAAAGAGATCAATATTTATCTCCACGAATCTCACTAGAAGACAGTTCAAACTCTATTCTATTATCAGGTTTTACTGATAATACAACAGACAAGTACCTTAAGGACATGCAATTTGATACAATTATAGATTTGGCAGTATATAAGGCATTTATTATAAAAATTGAAACATCTAGATTAATAACCAATAAAGGAGAACTCCTTTCCGAGGAATATGATTTTATTTCAAAAGAAAAGGCAGGACGATTCTTTTTTGCTGTAAATAAAAGTGAATCAATCATTGATAGTAATTACCAATATATGGCATTTCTACTGGATGAAAAAGGAAAGTCTGAATATGGTTCATCACCCATGAAATATCAAGACAGTTTTTATTCCATTGATTTTATTCTTACAAAAAGGAAATGCTATAGCAGTTCTCATGCTATAAATATTAATTATTACCCTAAGGTTGATTCAATTTCGTATAAGTATTTTGAAGAACCTGGAAATAATAAATCATTTTCGAAGGGTTTCAACTCCTTTAGTAATTTATCAGAAACAAAGAGATTAGTGGATCATGGCCTTTATTATTCTCTTGATTATTCATCGAATGATTGTTTTGGCCTTACATATTTTATAGGTTGGTTAATAGCCGGATTATTTAATATTATATTCTGGTGGGTACTTTTTTTGTTTTCAAGAAACTTCATTGGAAAGTTAATTTCCGCACTTCTAATAATTCCAATTATTATTGGAATTATTGAAATGATCATTCCTCTTATTCGAGTAATTTTCCGATTGTTTTAATACTCGTAAAACTGGACGCAAACAAAGTTTACATTTATTATATTCTTGAATATTAATGAATTAGTCATATAATGGGGGCCCAATATAAAATCATAAAAAGGAAATATTATGCCAAACTTCGAGAATTTTCTTAACCAGAATGTAATTGTCAGGTTCGTCGGCTGGAATGTATCAAAATGCAAAAATGATCTTGATTTATTGCATTCCTTTTTCATAAACAGAGCAGATTCCCTCCCTAATCTGCTATTTATTAAAGATGGACCTGCGCTAGTGAGAATTGATAAAATTTATCGTCAATGGATTTTACTTTTTAACCATAAAGATAGAATTTTTTATATAAGAGATATTGAAGATATTATGGAGATCGAAGCTTTTAACGGATCGGAGTATGATATTCAGGATTTTTTAAAATCGTACCAGAACCAGGAAGATAACAAACCTTATTTTAACCCTGTTTTCAAAAATGATCCCAGTGGAGTTTTGGCAAGCTTTGAAGCAACAAAACGTTGCTTTGTAGTCCAGATGGAAATGTTGAGAATAATGGCTGTCAATTTTTGCGTCAAAGATTCAGTTTTATATAATCAAGAATTCCTTTTAAAAGCAAAAACTAAATATTCAGAGATCGGCAAGGATTTTCCACCTTTGAGGAGAGAATTTATTGAGTTTGTTATAACTGATTTCTCGCCTTTATATGATTTATTGATTGAAAGAGGAGCCTTATATGGCGATGTAAAATACATCAGGTTATTCGGGAGATATGAAAATATGACATCTAAAGATCTCAAACAAGGATGCTTCATTGCCACTGCTGTTTATGGCTCTCCTTATGCAAGGCAGGTTATCACGTTTACTCATTTCAGGGACAACTATTTATCAGGAAATACTTTAGGCAAATTATTCATTCGGTGGTATTACCGATTTTCCCCTTTCCTTGCATCAAAAATAGAGAACCGCGAAAGTGCTAAAATATTCATTAGGATATTATTACTGAATCCTTTACACTCGATTTTAAGATTAGCATTAAAGAAGTTAGTAATTTGTAATGATAGATGGGACTAGTAGACAACATAAACAAAAAACTTCAGGATAAAATCGCTCAAGCAGAATCCCTGAATGAACCTAAGCCCGATAAACTTTCCGATAGCATCGGGAATGCTTTTCAAGGGTTAAAGAATCTGCTTGAAGGCAGGCAAACAAATCAGTTTACACCTGCAGATTGGGAAAATTTTAAAAATCAGGCTCGATCCGGGCAAAAGGTGTCCATTACCAAGATCGATTCCTACAGTGAAACCATGGTGTTCTTTTTGCAGGATGTCGATCATCCCGATCATATAGTACCTCCAATTATCTATCCCTGTTCCGATGGGAATCCCGTTCTCATTGAATCCATGCCGCTTGAAGGCGACAAAATGCTTATCGAACGAGAGGGCAAGCAACTACCGATTGTGTATAATTTGACAGTGAACTCCTATTTTATTTCAGACTTTGTGGATGTCGGCCTTGATTTTATATTACAGAGCCAGGGGATAACTGAAAACATGTTGAAGTTACGCGAACAGTTCAATATAAATAATGAACCCAACTTTTTAGTCAGGCACATTCGCCTAGGGGTTTTTCAAGGAGTGGGCAGCATAACCAGCATAGTCAATCTTCCTGTTGGATTTATTAGACAAATCCAGCTTGAGTATGATTATTTTCAAATATACCGTAAGCGCGAAAAAGCATCTATCGGGATTACATTTTCAGGGCAACTTGTATTTTCACAGGCCTATTCAATTCCGGCCAAGCAAGATTTAAAGCAGCATACAATATACATGCGATTACGCAACCAGAAAGGAGATTACATAAATTGTTATTTCAACAAGCTGATGGATGATTATTTCGATACCCCTCCTGATAATTCTGAAATAAAAGTCACTGGTAAACTGAACATTATTGATGGAAGCTTTGAAGTTGGGCAATTATTCTATGGCAATTATGATATTTTAAAAGGGAAGGATATTACAATCAGCCATGGAGTATTCTGCCGGTATATTGACTCCTTTCAGCTTCAGGAATTTCAGCAGAAAATAAAAATTGCATTACAAAGATATCCTGGGGTTTGGAATGCAAATAATCCTCCTGCTCCTGCTGATGTGTTGTTTTATACCGTCTGGGGAACAGATGAGAATGGGACAAAGCACATGGCTAAAATGCTAAACCCAATAGGGATTTTACCTGATACGGATGAAGCCCGGGTAGATGTTAGCGGGGAGTTTGCCAATGAAATTGCCGGCACCAAAACAGGCATTAAGGTCAAGGAAGGGAATTATAACGAACCAGGAGGTCATGGATTGATTAATTTCATGGTCAATGCTCTTGCCGGAATTTTTGTTGCCGACATACTTACATGCAGATTAGTTCAGCATAAAGTGTTTAAACTTAAGGATCCAGTCCGTTCCTTTACTCTTTTTAAAGCACCTCAGGATGATCCTTCCACATCATACATTCCGACCTGGCGCTTTGATGAAAATGACCTTCATTTCTTTATTATTAAGGCTGAATCGAACAACTATCATGGTTCCTATGCTGCTTTCAAAAAAGGAGTTTTAAACTGTGCAAACCTATTGAATGAGGAAGTCCTGATTAAAGGAGGCATCAATAGAAACGACAAAGTTATCCAGATCGAAGATGTTCTAATCCACGGAGCAAATTTAACCTCTGCCTTGCCAATACCTTTTAAAAATGCCGGTTACATAAATGTATGTTCTATTCGTGGGAGGATTATAGATGTTAAGATAGAGACGTTCAACTCAACCGATTATAAAGATTGGCTGTTTAGGCAAAGCAGATGGTACAGGAGAGACGGATCCATTGAGTTACTCAAGTTTTATTATAATCTGTATTCCAATCAGAATCATACTTTCGATTTCATATTGCCGGTTTTTTATCTGGATATCCGCACTGATAATGCTGAAAACGAAATCATTAAATGCGTTTTCAGGCCAATGTGGTTCGATAGTGAATTCAAGATGTTGCAGGTGAATCCGGTTCCGCTGATTTCAATCAATGATGATGTTGAAATTAATGCTGAAAGGGATAACAATGGGTATTATAAAATAAAGTCATTTTCAAATATGACAAATAACACCTATGGGATTTCAATAATTGACCCTCCTGCATCTGATACCGATCGCTTAATGGAATCGTTACACACTAATCCTCCTAATGAGATTGAAATGGAAGGAGTTGTTTGCAGTGATATGAGGATATTATTCTTTGGGATAAATCCGGAGAATTTCGATTTTTTAAAGGGACAGGAATATTTTGCTTCTCAGCATACCAATGTTTACAATATATTACCGCAGCAGGTCATTTTTTTAATGATGGATGCAGATAACAGGCTCATATCGTGCATGGCACCGCTTGATTTAATGAATGGATTTGATGGATTTGACGGCCATAATGAACGAATTCCAATGCAAGCCAATTTGCAGCTAAAGATTACCGGAAAATATTCAGAAAATGGAGTATTCGAAATTAACAGCATTACACAAATTTAATCCTTATGTCAACACAAAAACAATCATTGACAATTCCGCTTCCGGCACCAGTTGCAATTTTGCTTCCGGATCTGAATCACTATATTACAATGATGACCAGGTGTCGGCAGACAACCGAGTGGATCAACTTATCAAATGAACTGACCGAGGTGATAAGAAGCGCATCTAAAACATTACAGGTAAATGGAATTGCTGCGGTCTATCCTTATGAAAATCAACAACAGGATATCATTACTGCAAAAAAGTGGATCCGGGTTGATGAATTGTTTTATCCGTATGCAAATCTGGAAAAAAATGTTGCCTGTATCCAATGGCATGATACGATGGCCAAATTTATCGGAAGTTTTAAAAATACTTCATCCGACCATTCTTTTTGTATCACCTCCGATGGCAGCAATGTTTCGTTTCTGATCAGCGAAGATCCAAATGATCAAACCAGTCTGGATGCATTTTTCCCCGGCATATCAACCAAAAAACCGGAAACAAATGACATTCAGAAGCCTGCATCACTCTGGTTTGGGGGCATCCCATCGCCTCTCACAGATGATTCGGTTTTTTTACTGATTGATACCATCACCGCTTCATTGTATGGAAGCGCCTATTCCTTGTATTTCAATTTCAAATCGATTCCGGATTCATTTGTTCTAACTCTGATTGAAAATCTCGGGAACTATCTGGACCGTTTTAAAATCCTTAATAACCTGAAAGTTTCAACCGGTGCCGCTCAGGCATTCCAGGGGGTTTTAAACATGGAGCTGGACAGGGAATCAGGAAATAACCTCTTAAAACTGATTGCACTCGACATTGAACGTTGCAAAATCGGACAACTCAAAGGATTCTGGAGTTGTGTAATGGGCCTTTTCGCGAAAGATGAGTCTGCATTGCACAAGGCATCCTCTATAATAAGCAGCATTTATGGCGGTGAAGGATCGATACCCATGAAGTTCCAGGTTCGAAATGTACCGTTTATCACTTATTATACCAGTAACGAACTGGCAACCGTATTTTCGTTTCCCACCAAAGAATTTCCAGGCATAACAATCAAGCAATTGCATAGTTTTGGCGCTAACCAAACACCATCCAGTAAAAAAAGTATACGGCTTGGAGAAGTGCTGTTTGACATGCAGCCAACAAAAAACACTTTTTCCATCAGTCTTGATTCCCTGAAAAAACACATGCTGATAGCCGGCATTACCGGGAGTGGCAAAACCACCACCGTCAAAAAAATACTGACGGAACTGAGCCGGAACGATATCCCGTTCCTGGTTATCGAACCGGTAAAATCGGAATACCGGGATATTAAAGGAGTGCGGTTTATTGAAGTCGGGAAAGATGATTTCAGCATCAATTTGTTTAAGCCCTCATCACCCGACACGCCGATTATCACCCATATCGACTACCTGCGGGCCGTTTTCGGGGCAAGTTTCGTGCTGTATCCTCCAATGCCATATATTCTTGAATCGGCTATTTATCATGCATACAGCAAATTGAAATTTAAATTCGATGAAAAGGACAGGCTTTGTATTCACTATCCGGATATTGTCACCCTGATTTATTCGATTGAAGATGTTGTTAAAAAACTTCATTTTTCGGAGCGGCTCAACGATGATGTTCTCGCTTCGCTAAGGATCAGGTTCGAGAACTTGTTGCGCGGCTATAAGGGCAAAATATTCAACTCAAAGCCATCCATGGGATTTGCTGAATTAATGGATGAACCAACCGTTATCAACCTGAACCAGGTTGTTGATGATGAGCAGAAGGCCCTGTTAATATCCATTTTACTGGCCAATCTTTATGAATACAGGATATCGAAGGGGGCTCAAAATGAATTACAGCATGTTACCATAATTGAGGAAGCTCACCGGCTATTATCAAAAGCAACGGATAATAATCCTGATGCCGCAAATCCAAAAGCCCAGGCAGTTGAATTCTTTGCCAACTTACTGGCTGAAATACGTTCGTATGGTGAAGGATTAATAATCGCCGAGCAAATCCCGACCAAACTGATTCCGGATGTGGTTAAAAACACCGGCACCAAGATCATTCACAAGTTAGTATCCATGGATGATAAGCTGGTTGTTGGGAATACCATGAATTTTGAGCAAAAGCAGGAAAGCTTTTTAACGTTGCTGAAACCCGGTCAGGCGATTGCTTTTAGCGAGCAAACCGCCAGGCCGGTAGTCATAAAGATTGATGAAGTTTAAATTATAGCTCTTACTGTTATGGAAACAGATGAAAAGGATAATAAAATCGAATATGAGCAGCGGCGAGAGCTGGAAGCAAAGGAAAATCAGGAACGCCAGAAATACGAGCAGAGGAATGCCGTTGAGGTGCAGCAAAACCAGGATGGACGCGATGCAGACCTGTTAAAGGATAATACAGAAGGAAATCAGGAAAATGCTGCTTTAAACAACAGAAATGCATTTGACGTCATTCCTGACAGAGCAAGTTATGATGAAAGGAATGCTACGGAAGCAAATGAAAATCAAAAATCAAGAGAAAGTCATTCGTCCAGTGAAACATCTGAAAAAGGTGACAAAGGGCTAAATTTCCAAGATCATGGTATAAAAGGAGATGAACATGCGCATAGTTTTGATCCCACTTCTGAGAAATACTTATCGGATCGGGCTGAGACATCCATTGATTTCTCGGATAAATATGGTCGTAACATTGAAAGCCATTTTAATGGAGAAAAAGGAGAAGAACTTACTAAAGATTTTGCAGCATTCAGAGGTGATGAGATACTTGAGAATTCAGAAAAAAAACTTTCGGAACATGGTATCGATTTATGTACTATTCAATCAAATGAAGATGGTGAAAAGGTATTGAACGTTATTGAAACAAAATGTTTAAATGCGGAATCCAATGCGGATTTGAATAAATCAAATGAATGGATGAGTAACGAAAAAAGAATGAATGAAGAATTGGATAAATATAGGTCTTCTTTAACTGCTGATCAAAAAGAAAGGTTTGATGAAGCAAGAACAAATGAAATTAGAAAGGAGGCGATAATAATTGGTGATGGGCATGTTGCGTTGCCAGAAAATTCAAATATTACGGTTACTAGGCTTCGACCATTTAATTGGTAAATTTAATATGACCAATTCTTAAAGTATATGAAGTATAATGAAGTGTTAATCAGCATGAATTTAATATCGAAAATATGAAAAGCAAATATTCTAATACTAAGCAGAAAATTTATGACGATTATAAAGATAAGTCCGATCATCTGTTGCTGGAAATGTTACAGAACGAGAATAAATATCTTTATGCAGTAATAGATGTGATAAAAATAATTTTAGATGAAAGAAAACTGCTACCAGAAAGATATAATCTGGATAATCAAACAGAACAAGTTCATAAAGGAAGTGAAGAATCCAATTCAAATATTGATGAAAAGTCAGTATATATTCTAACGGAAAAAGATTTTTTTTCAATTGAAGGCCGAATTACAAGATCAGCATTTTGGTTAAGGTATTTATTAATAGGTACTTTAAATCTGTTCTGGGAGTTTATTTATGAAATATCAGATTCACAGGTATTTGCCATTTTAAATCTTCTAATAGTAATAGCAATAGCGATAACTGTTATTATACAAGGTGTTAAAAGGATGCATGATGTAAATAAAAGTGGATGGTTTTTCTTAATTCCAATTTATAATATCATTTTATCATTTACTGATGGTACACCCGGTTCAAATGATTATGGGAATGATCCAAAAAGAAGAGTCGCAAAACCTGAAGCTTAAAATTTTTCTAATTATTTTATTGATATAAAAAAGAAATAAAAAACCTGAAAAAAAATTACCTAAAACCTTTGTAATCTACTGAACTCAAATAGACAATTTACATTAATTCTCTAAACATGACTTCATTCAACGTATTTAAATCCATTACAGCCCACAATGGGAATATTGTTTCATTAGCAATTAGCCCTGATGATACTTTTTTAGTTACCGGCAGCTGGGATGAGTCCGCTAAAATCTGGAGTTTCCCGGAAGGCAACCTGTTAAAAACGTTGAAAGGACATTCATCTTATGTGATGGGAGTGGCCATCAACCCCGGCAGCAGCTTAATTGCTACCGGTGGGGCTGATTCAAAAACCTGTCTGTGGGATTACCCGACCGGAGATAAATTGTTTGAATGGAATGGACATGTAACGTAAGCATTCGGCCTGGTACATATTGCGTTTAGTATGACATCCCCCTACCTTTGTTCAAAAAACAAAGATGAAAGTTAGAAGAACATTGACAGACGCTTCCTCCATGATGGAACATCGTCAATCAA
>Ga0247841_10010465_pt1 | contig 12621 bp, 5 predicted proteins | sample LaCruzMarch2015__2_FD_192410 | JGI IMG/M metagenome (GOLD analysis project Ga0247841, IMG submission 192410) | Freshwater microbial communities from meromictic Lake La Cruz, Castile-La Mancha, Spain - LaCruzMarch2015_18m | ecosystem: Environmental > Aquatic > Freshwater > Lake | place: Spain... | reverse complement strand
ATAAATATGCCGATGACCACCTTGCCCGGCTATTCTCCCATGTTTCTGATTATCACGATGTAGCACTGGCAGCTATCAGGGAAATGTTCAGGCAGAAAGGTTCTACTCTGGTAATGAACGAAGAAGGGTTTGCCGAAAGAGGCCTCATCATCCGCCACCTGGTATTGCCCGGTTATGTTGAAAACAGCATCGCAGTGCTACACGATATAGCCAATATTTCCGAATCAATTGCAGTGTCGCTGATGGCACAATATTGGCCGACACCGGCTGTTAAAGATCATCCTTTGCTTTGCCGCACAGTTTTGCCCGAAGAATATGAAATTGTCAGGGAAGAGTTGGTGAACTTCGGTTTTTATCGGGGTTGGACACAGGAGATGGAAAGCAACCTTCATTACCGGCCCCGTTTTGAGTTGAACAAGCCTTTTTGTACCGGGTAACTATTCAAAAAATAATCTTTGCTAATATTCAGGGAACTTCCTGATATTATAAATTATTGACAACTAGCAAAATAAATCTTCAATAACATGGAAAATATACTTTTCAGCTAAACCCTTGCTGCCCTGATAATATCGGCAAAAATTCCTGAAGCGGTAACATCGGCTCCTGCACCCGCACCCTTTATGACCAATGGCTGCTGAACATACCGGTTTGTATAAAACAGCACCACGTTGTCTTTGCCATAAAGATGGAAAAGATCATGGTCTTTGCTGATATGTTGCAGGCCTACCGTAGCCTTCCCGTTTTGAAGGCTGGCCACAAACTTCAGTTTACAACCTGCCTCAGCAGCCTTGCGATACATTGATAAGAAGTAATCTTCATGCGCCTGCATCTCTGTATAGAAATCAGCCACATCGCCTTGCATACATGATTCAGGGAGGAACGGATGATTTGTGATATTCTCCATCTCCATCCTGTATCCTGCCTCCCGTGACAGGATCAGGATTTTCCGCATCACATCAATACCACTCAGGTCAATGCGCGGGTCAGGCTCTGCATAGCCTTCGTCCTGGGCTTTTTTCACTATCACTGCAAAAGGAACTGAGCCATCGTAATTGTTGAAAACGAAATTTAGCGTTCCTGACAGTACAGCTTCTATCCTGTTCACTTTGTCGCCGCTACGCATCAGGTCGTTCAGTGTACCGATGATAGGCAAACCAGCACCGACATTAGTTTCAAACAAGTAGGATGTGTTGAATTCACGGGCTAAATGCTTCAACAACCCGAAGTTTTCGTATGGCGACGAACTGGCTATTTTGTTGCTGGCCACTACTGCCACACTTTTTCTCAGCAATGATGCATAAAACCTTGTTACCGTTTCGCTGGATGTAACATCCACAAATACAGGATTCCGCAGATTTTTTTGCCCGATATAATCAACGAATTCTGCCAGATTCGTTTTCGTGCCATGCTTTAACTGCTCCTGCCATTCCTGCAGATTGATCCCATCTTCATCAAGAATCATTTTTCGGCTGTTACACATCCCGACCACCTTTAGCTGAAGGTGCAGGTGTTGCAACAGGTATTGCTGCTGCTCATGTAATTGTGCTATCAACCGGCTGCCGACGTTACCTATACCTGCCACGAACAGGTTAACCTGTTTGTTAGCCGTTTCAAAAAATTCCTCATGCAATACATTGATTGCTTTCTTCACATCAATGGTGCTGATGACAGCCGAAATATTTTTTTCTGACGAACCTTGTGCAATGGCACGTATATTTACACTGTTATGCCCTAATGCCCCGAACATTTTACCACTGATGCCGGTATGGTTTTTCATATTGTCTCCAACCAATGCAACGATTGACAGGCCGGTTTCTACCTGGAGAGGTTCTACTTTCCCGGCAAGAATTTCGTTGCCGAACTCGGCATCAACAACTTTTTTGGCAACCCCGGCATTGGCTTCGTCAATGGCTGCGCAGATGGAGTGTTCGGATGAACTTTGGGTAATCAGGATGACATTTATCTTTTGTTCGGCCAGTGCTCCGAAAAGCCGCTTTGAAAAACCAGGGATCCCCACCATACCGCTGCCTTCGAGGCTCAGGAAAGCCATTCCGCTGATGCTTGTAATACCCCTTACCATATTTTTGTTTTCTAAAACCTGACTCTCAATCAGTGTCCCATAATCATCGGGAGAAAAAGTGTTTTTAATCCAGACCGGAATCTCCTTTTTCATCACCGGCTGTATGGTAGGAGGATAGATGACTTTAGCCCCAAAATGCGAAAGTTCCATAGCCTCTTTGTACGAAACATGCGGTATTGCTTTTGCGTTGACGACTAAGCGCGGATCGGCAGTCATCATTCCGCTCACATCAGTCCATATTTCGAGTACCTTTGCATCTGTGGCGGCGGCAAGTATGGCCGCTGAATAATCGGAACCTCCACGCCCAAGGGTTGTTGTGACCCCATTGCTGTCTGAAGCAATAAATCCTGGAATAATGTAGAGTGGTGATGGTTTTTGTAGCATGCATTGCCTCAGCGATGCAAGGGTAAATTCGAAATCAGGGGTTGCAGCACCGAAACCTGAATCTGTTCGTATAATTTCACGGGCATCGAGCCATTGGTTCGTGATGTGAAGCGATTCGAATGCTGCTGAGATGATTATGGATGAAAGCAGTTCTCCATGGCTTACAATGCTATCCTGGGTGCGTAACGAGAACTCACGGAGCAAAAAAACGGCTTCGCAGATGCGGTCGAGTTCGTTGCACCTTTCATTTACAAGTTTAAGCAAACTACCCTGCCTGTCAGAAGGCAGCAAATCATGCACGGCAGTTTGGTGCCGGTTCCCGAATTCCTTGAGTTTTTCCTTGTATGCCGAATTGTGCGAGGCAGCAAGGCTACCAGCTTCGATCAGCATATTGGTAGTGCCTCCCAGTGCAGAAACCACCACAATGGTTTTGTCTTTCCGGCATGCCTGTTGCACTATATCCATTACTTTGCGGATGTTTACCGCATTGGCAACCGAGCTGCCGCCAAATTTTAGTACCTGCATATTTGAAAATCTGAAATGAGATACAAATATACAAATAATAACATATGTAGGGTGATAGCAAGATCAATGGATAGTACACTCTCCTTCGACAGTAAAATTTGTACCCGGATTGACTATAAGGTTGCCATCCTGGTTGATAAGCAAGTTATGGCATTTCAGGTTTGGAATCGAGATAACTGCGTTATGCAAGGCCGGGTTGATGATCACATCATGAAGATTAGTCGGAACGCCAGCCGGCGTCCAGTTAGCCGGGTCGTTCCAGTTTGTGGAAATAGTGCCATTCCAGGCCTTATCTGCCGTAAACTCATTGATACCGGGATCAGGCGGGTTGCCGCGTTGATTGCCGTCAAAATCCGTCGTTACAGTTGGGATATTGATTCCTTTATTGTTAAGGGCGATACAGTCGGTAATATGAAGATCGGTTGTTGAAGCGAAATTTGGAAGCGTGTTCACTGAATTGATATCCATTCCTGTAGCGGCTTTCCAGGCACCAAGATCGCCAAGGTTGGTAGTACCCCATATACCTAAAGGTACTGTTAAATTATATAAGTCATTATAATCAGATAAAAATACTCCGGTACTGTAAATCACACCGATACTGTAATGTTTTCCGGTGCCTCCGGTGCGTGCGTTATGAAATACATTGTTTTTTAAATGTGAAAAACTTTGATTGGAATTTTGAAAAGCATAACTGTTCGAAGAGCCGGTTCCTGTTCCTCCAATGTAAACACTGTTATAATAATAGTAAGTTCTGCAGTTGTCAAAATAGGCAGTTCTTTGGATTCCAACATACGGGTTGGAATTTGCAAAGCCATGGCCAAGAGATACCATGTTATTGGAAATGGTAATAACATTGGAATGCCCTCCGTAAAAGATTATTCCATCCACTTCATTGGTTCCGGTAGAGCCAAAATCAGGTCCGCAGTTTATGATTTTATTTTTATTTACATTGATCGGAATAGCGTTTTCAGAGGCAACATCTATACCATAGAATGTACCGGGATTTGCTGCAGTTTGAACTATATTCGCTATCAACGAATTCATGATCGATCCGCAGGCATTGAACCTGACGCCAATAATCCAACCGGTACCATCGGAGATAATGTTATATTCGGAACTGGGATGGCCGACTGTATTGCCGGTAACAGTTCCTGCATTATACTGACCCGACAAGAGGTTGATTCCGGTAAATGTCTGATATCCAATATTGGACAGGTAGAAACTCCTGATAGTATTGTTCTGCATACTGGTGGCTAATGTAGTTCCGACAGATGCCGATATCCCGATGACAGACCCTGAACTTCCGTTGTTGATCCAGTAGCCACCCCCGCATTGGACGGCACTTCCCCCTATCCAATTGTCCGAAATGATATTATTCCCTGATGTAGGCCCTGGTTTGAAACTGATTCCCGTCTGTGAAGTGGTAGGGGCTGGCGCCATTGTTTGGTAGATGCTATTCCCCGAAATGTTCCAGCCTCCGCCTGTCCCGTTTCCTGTCACATCAATCCCGCAGTTCCTGAAGTTGAACATTTCATTGTTCGTAATGGTATTATTGAAGCAATCGTTTCCTCCGGCACAATAAATGAGGTTATAAGGAACCCCTGTTCCGTTACTCAAGTCGCGGATAACGCATTCTGTTATGGTATTGTTGTTCCCATTCATGCTTATTGCCGAATAACCTGAAGATGCAGAATAAGCTTCGATAATGCAGTTTCGCAAAGTAACGTTGGATGAATTTGAATTCATTGCTATCACAGAACTATAGGAGAAATTATCCGTTTTGAAATGCAAATATTTCCCACTGCCATTAAACCTGCCATCAATTGTTACATTTTTTGCACCGTTAACCTCCAACAAGTTAACTAAGTCTCCATTGGGAGGAAATGAAATTATCTTTTCTGACGCATTGGATGGAACAAATTTGATGGTATAATTGGAACCTAATGGTTCTTCCGCTAAGGGCTCAAGTTTACATTGACCGAATTCACTGTAAAGGTCACCAGTTATTTTCACAGTTAAATTTCCTGTTACCACACGGTTAGCCAATGCATTAAAGAAACCATTATATGAGGTTATGCTCGCAAAATCTCCGGGGATATTAATTGTACCAGATAATGTAGCCGATGTTACTATATAGGTTAACAGGGTTGATGGTGTCCCATTGATGAACTGAACGGGTGGATTAGCCGACGCAGTTACACCCGATGGACTGGAAGAAAGATTGTTTGCATCATCCTGAGCCACCACAAAATACTCAATTGTTGACCCATCAGCCACCGAGCCACCGAAAAGGATACTATAGTCAATAACAAAGGAAAAAGGACTTGTCGAATTGGTTGCTATTGCATATTTCCAACCTGGGTTGGTAGGCAGGTTCCCGATAAATCCTGAAGGATCAGTTGATCTTTTGTAATATAGCCTTGGCCTGTTTGGGCTACCGGCAACCCCGGTATTGTCAGTTATTGTAGCAAAACCTGAAACTGTTCGGTTAGAAGTAAGTCCTGTGGGTAAAGGTGTAAAAGAAATATCCGGGGCAACTTGGTCAGCCGTGGCTATAAAAAGACCTGCATCTGCACCAATATCCGCAGGGGTAAGTGTATTGCGGTTTTGCCCGTCGTAATCGAAATCAAATCCGGTTACAAATATACCTGTTTGTTCTACAGGGGTTGGACTTTGGATGTGCAGGTTCATGGTGGAGGCAGAACCGGCAGGGTTAATAAAATTTGGGTTTCCATACACACTGTTCCAATCCTGGCCTGTAGCAGTTCTCCATTCGGCCAGCGTAGTTTTATTGGATCCGTAATAGCCCAAAACCCCTAACGAACCATTGGCATAAAAGAGGTTATGATTGCTCGATAGCCCGGTAGGGTAGCTTCCTGTTCCGTTCATGCGGATGGCATAATGATAACAACTATTTCCACCGGATCTTGAATTGCAGAAGATATTGTTCCTGAAGTTTCGAATATAGCTAGTTACTTGACTGTAAAATGCATATGTATTGTAAGTGGATATTGCCGAAACTGTACCTCCGATATAAACGCTGTTGAAATAAAAATTATTGGGGCCTCCATTTTCATAAATACCATACATGGTATATCCAGTAGAAAGATCGTTCCCAGCATCATCAATTCCTAACTGAATCATATTGTTAATATAATTATTCGCCGAGCCTGCTATTCCACTTCCAGCTATTATTCCGTATAATTTTGCGGCTTTATTACCTGTACTGATTTTGAGGTTGTGTACAATATTGCCGGAAATAGTTCCATTACCAATTCCAGCTCGAATGCCACAGACTTCAACACTGCTGCTTGTAAGGAAAGAGCTTATTAGCGATCGGATTTCATTTTTACTAACAATCTGCCCCGGATCAGCAATCGAAAAATACATTCCATAAATATAGTCTGGGGAAGCAGAACTCATTACTTCCAAAAGGTTATGGTGAATATTATATACACATGAATATCCAATGCCACCAATAGAGCTAATCACTTTTAATCCAAACATTCCGTTGTTTGCAGCAGTTGCTGTACTGGTGATTGTTACATGTGTGATCTGGTTGTTGCATATCTCAATATGCGAGTTACTGCTACCGTAGTTCTCGGCATAGATTCCGGTAAACCCACCCTTGGTTGCATTTGATATGCTGTTGGTTACTGTTGGGCTGCCAATAATATTGTTTTTCACATACACGAGGGATGTGTAATCGAGAAAGGCATTAATGGTCAGACCTCTAAATTCAGCATAACCCGATCCTGCAAGGTTAATACTACCAATTGTATTGTTTTGGATCATCAGTGTGTCACTGTACTGCCCATTTTCTATCAATATCCCGTTTAGTTTGGCACCATTTCCGCTGGTAGAGAATACCAGTGACCCTGTTGAATTTTGGTTCCCGATTTGGTTCCCTGTAATTGTGCCAATATCAACATTGCCGAATCGAACATCAAGATAGGAATGCAGTGGTGAGGTATTAGATGTAGTGAAGGAGATATTTCTGAACACATTACCTTCGATGGTAGTGAGTGAAAAGAGGTCAGGTGTAATCTTGAAAAACTGCATGATCCCTGCACCTGTATAAGTCATTGGGATGAAGGCTACGAGTGCGTTGGGGCTGTCTCCTCCCACATAATTGGAATCAATCGCGTAACCTCCCCCGGATGCAATGTTCAGCGCCGTTATGGTGGCGGAAGAATTGAGATTGAGGGATGCTGTCTGGAAAAAACTATTCCTTTTTATTTTCCATCCGGTTGTCCCTGCCTCAAGGTCAATGGCATTGGAATTGTTTGAATACTGGTGCCAGTTATACAAATTGCAGTTCGAAATGATATTGTTGCTGTTCGAGTTTCCGGGGAAGGTGGTCGTTCCCGATGAGTAAATGAGGTTGGTCGGATTACTGACGCCGTTGCAAAGGTCACTATGGTCTATCAGGTTATTATCGTTACCTGAAGTACCCGTTGTCGAACCATAAACAACTACTCCGCTTGTCAGCGAACTGGTAACACCTTTGATGGTGCAAAACCTGAAGGTATTATTACAGGCATCATTGATAAACCGGATAACCGGTCCCCCTGTATTGGTATTGGCAATGATCAGATCTTTGGTTCCAAGGCCTCCAGGGCGGCCATCGAAGATTACATTCCGTGCACCGTTCAGGTTGATGATGGCGGTACTATTGCTTCCCGAAATGGTACGGCCTGTTGCACCGATTGCCGGTCTGATCGTCAGCGAAATGGTATCTGATGCTCCTGTGAATCCGGGAAAGGTCAATGGGAATGTTTCAATAGTGGAAACATAGTTCGGTTTCAGCTCCCAAACGGTTGGTGTAGTAATTCCAGAGGATTGCATCGCTGTGATCGCGGCCGTGATCGAAAGGAAATCCGAGGGTACCGGACCTATCGTTTTAATTACCGGTAACTGAGCCAGACCCATGAAACAAGAAAAAATTAACGTGGTAAACAAGACTGTGTTTTTCATATAACGTATCAAAAAAGGATGAATTACAAGGGAACGGATGTCGGAAAGATTTTGAGTAAGTTGTTGCAAATGTAATAGCACTGCAAAACAAATCCAATTTTTTCTTACCTTTGATAACTTGCACTTTCATTTCCCCGGCAGGCAACTGCAATGGAGGTTCAGATAAGGGCAGGCAAATGAAAAGAAAAATGCAATTTGGTTGATAAGAGAGGGAGTATGACTATTAAGCATTGGATTTATTGAATTAAAATGCGATGCCAATAAGCTGATAAAAATATAAACGATTAACGGAATATACAGACTTTCGATCACTGAAACATATAGAGATACACAGGAGTCCGCAGAAATCATCATTGATTACCCGCATGTTATCAGCGTTCCAATGATCCACTGTACAATGATGAATGGCAGAATACCCGCAGCAAAAAAGGAGAGAGGTTGAAAGAGACATATTGTGGCAGAAAGTATAGGGTGATTGTTGACCGTTCCCTTTCATTCAGCCAATAAGTATTATTCCGTTGTTCTCATTATTCCCTAAGTTTAAGGCATTAATACCTGTTACTCATTGCATCAGGGAGAATTTTTTTACAGCGCAAGCCGGGAATTTAAAATTGATAGTTATGAAATGGTTGCTTTCTGCTGTGATTTGCCTGATCCTCTATTTTATTCCTATGAGGGGGTTCCCTCAGGGCAGTTGGAACCCTCCCGGGGCAAATCCGGGATTTCCAAGGACGATCATTGATAGTATGGATATTCCTTTGGTAAGGGACAGGCTCCTGGAACCAGATATTTCCCCTCTGTATGTTGCTGTGTGGCAATATGCAAATTCCGCCGTACCTACAGGAAATTCGACCGACAGTGAACGAATTTACCGGGCCATGATCGCCAAGGAATCAGCCTTTTCACTGCTTATTGACAGGAAACCTTCCGGCAGTACCATAGTTTCCCTTTCACAGGCAGAAAGGGATCAATTACTTGCTACCGCCAAGAACCTGCTCGAGAACATCAATACTGTTGTTGAGGTAAACTCAGGTTTTACATTTTACAATCCCTGGCAGCACCGGTCGAAAGAACTGATCACTTACCTCATTGCTTATGATCTCCTGCTTGGGGCAGGGGTTCAGGCTTCGCAGCTTACCATTTCCAAAGATAAGCTCATCACCTTCACAGCCAATTTGTATACAAGGGCTATGGCTACCTACTTGTTTGTGCTAAAATTTTTTACCTACCAGTTCAACAACCATAGCATCATGACAGCTTCAGCCCTGGGATTGGCAGCCATTGTGTTCAATGATTATACAAATACCAATACGAATTACCAGCCACAGAACTGGATCAATGCCGGGTTGTATAATCTTGATAATACCCTTTGGGTTGAGAACGGCACCTATCCGCGGGTTTCGGAAGGCGACACCCTGGCAGGATATGCCGAAAGCCCTGCATATTTCAAATATGCCTTCGAAAATGCTTTCCCATTTATCCGCGCTATGGGTAATTTTCTGCCCGACGGTAACTATTCAGCAACTTTTAACAGTACCACCCGGAACATCCCTAATCCCTGGTTTGACACCCGCTACAACCGCCTTTACGACTGGATGAACAAAATCAGGATGCCCGATGGCACTTGTCCGGCGATTCACGACAGCCAGATTGGTTTCGGTACAACCATCATGGCACTTTCCGGCAACCCGTCCTTCAACTTGCCGAACCCTACGTTCACGCCCAACGACCTGTTCATCAGGACGCAATATATTGCTTCCGGTGTGCCCGTGGGGACTATATCCGACAGTACATTCCAGGCACTTCCTATGGCAGGGAGCCTTATATTTCGGTCATCATGGGATACGGATGCCATTTATATGCACTTTATCGGGAAACATGGCATTGCTCTTACAGGGGCAAAGGCGCATCATCAGGGGGATGCTTCCAGTTTTTCACTTTCCGCCTACGGGCAATTGATGGCAATTGACCCCGGTTATGCCAGTTCAACGCAAAGCAGCCTTACAAACAAAGCCGTTGATCATAGCCTGATATTGGTAAATGGTGCCGGGCCGTTGCCACCAACCGGCGAATCTGTAAGCACTTCCACCAATACAGCATACATTGAAAACTATTTCGATATCCATGACCTGGATTATGGCGAGGTTAGAGTGGACTATTCCGGTGCAAATATCATCCGCAAGAACCTGTTTGTCAGGAATACCTATTTTCTGTTATCCGATTTCGTGACCTCCTCCTCTACCAATAATTACACATTCCAATTACATGGAAATGGGCTGTTTGGTGCAAGCCCTGCCAGCGCCAATGGTGCGTTTGTCCCGGATTTCTCCCATGCCAAAGGCACCTATGACCGAAGTTCTGTCAAAATGCTGGCGCAAGTACTCGCGCTGAACAATGCATCAGGCTATTCGTATACACTTGACAGCATGGCTTTGTCATCCGTGTCGTTCCGGAGTTATTCGAGGATGCTGGCTAGCAAAAACCAGGTCGCCAATACCGTTTTTCTTTCCACGCTTTTTCCTTATACTACTGAAGTTCCGGGAGTGCAGCCTATCTTTCAGGGGGCAACTGTCACGGCTTCAAAGATAAGTTCCGGAGATTTCCGCGATATCGGGTATTGCACGCAATCGGGTAGCTTTGTCACTATCCCGGCCGATTCTACCGGCATGAACAAAGCAACATCAGGTAACGCGAAGATTAATTTCTATTCCGAAACCCTGAATGGCCAGTTTTCCAGTGCTTTTATCCAATATGGCGACAGTATCAAGATCAACGATCAAGCCATTATCCTTACCGACAAAAAAATGGATGTAGCCTTTGAGAAGATTGATGGGTATTTGTTTGGGGGATATGTATCGGAAAATGCTTTGGTTAAATTCTATTCTGCCAAACCCTTGCAAGCACTTCAGGGATTGGTCACTTCGGTTTCGTATGATTCCATCAGGCATTTGGCAAGCGTTAACTTTTCGGGGAAGGGCAATTTTTTATTGGGTACATCGGACCTTGCCTGGGTTTGGACCGGAGCTTCGACTACCAACTGGAACAATGCTCAGAACTGGCATATGGCCGGACATCCTGAAATTCATGGCATACCGGCAGCAACTAACGATGTTACCATCCCGACAGGAGCTATCAGGATGCCGGTAATCTCAGCAAGCAATGCTGCTTCCTGCAACAACCTGACCATTGAGCCTTTGGCGATTTTGATCATCATTCCGGGAAATGTACTCACCGTAAATGGAAACCTGACCCTGCTAAATGAATGAGGTCTGATTGCCGGATGATTGTTTGGAAAGGTGAAATTTATTACTTTATGGGAAGCATCAATAAAACAAGCAGATTAAATATTTATTCTATTCACCTAATTAGTTGAGGATTAGAAAAATGCTGACCTTTTGTTCTTTTTACTGTAAATGAATTGCAGGCATCATTTGGACAATAATGATAATAGGAATGCTTGGATATTTGTAAAAAATACATGATTAAGGCTTAGTCTATCCTTAGCCGCTAAAATGATATTTTGTCATGGAACGCACTTATCCGAAAAAATACAGACACCTATAATTTGCAAATAAGAAGTTCCGTCTGGCTGTTATAAAACAAATTGATTGCAGATGAAAGAAATCATCAACAAATTTAAGTTTAAAGCAGAAGGCATTGTTATCAACGCACCTGCTGGCCTGGAGGAAGAATTTGTAACGCTTGGTTTTGCGACTTCATTCGACAAGCGCACTAAAAGTAAAAACACCTTGGTGTTTGTGAACAATAGCAGGGAGTTATGGGCAAGCTGAGAAAACGCACACAGAAAGCTTACTGCAAAATGAAAATAAAATTGTAAATTTGCAAGAAAGAAAATAAATATGACGATAAAAGCAAAACCATTCATAAAATGGGTTGGTGGTAAGACCCAACTAATTGAAAGCATTGAAAAGGCTTTGCCTGAAAATTTTGTTGAAATTAAAGATGTCACTTATATTGAACCGTTTGTTGGTGGAGGAGCTGTTTTGTTTTGGATTTTACAACAATTTCCGAATATTACAAAAGCTGCTATTAATGACATTAATCCTGATTTAACAACCGCTTATAAAACAATTAAAGAAACACCGTCTGAATTAGTTAAATATCTTCAAATAATTCAAGATGAATATTTGCCATTGAATGAAGAAAAACGAAAAGAATACTATTTAAATAAAAGAGAAAGATTCAATACAAAGTCACTTGATGCGGTTGAAAACACTGCATTGTTTATTTTTTCAAACCGTACTTGTTTTAATGGCTTATATCGTGTAAACAGTAAAGGACTTTTCAATGTTCCATTTGGGCGATATGCCAATCCTAAAATTTGCGACAAGCAAACAATTTTTGCAGATAGCGAAATTCTTCAAAAGGTTGAAATATTGACAGGTGATTTTGAGCAAACAATAAAATATGCTTCAAATAATAGTTTCTTTTATTTTGATCCACCCTATAAACCATTAAGTGAAACATCAAGTTTCAATTCTTATGCAAAAGAATATTTCAATGACAATGAGCAAATTCGATTAGTTCTACTTTTAGACTTTAAGAATCGTTGTTTTTGTAGTAACGGTTTATATCTCTTTTTCGGTTTTTATGCCTGATAATCATTTGTTCATGAAGGTTTGCAATGGTTGCTT
>Ga0247841_10010463_pt1 | contig 12622 bp, 18 predicted proteins | sample LaCruzMarch2015__2_FD_192410 | JGI IMG/M metagenome (GOLD analysis project Ga0247841, IMG submission 192410) | Freshwater microbial communities from meromictic Lake La Cruz, Castile-La Mancha, Spain - LaCruzMarch2015_18m | ecosystem: Environmental > Aquatic > Freshwater > Lake | place: Spain... | reverse complement strand
AGAATCATAGATGATGTTTACAAAAAATCAGGTATTGCACGGCCGATTAAACTTTTTAGATTTCCTTACGGGGATAAAGGCGGCGGAGATTCATTTAAAAATCCCTGGTTTGGAGGAGACAAAAACCACGTCAGCTCAATCCAGGATTTTTTGAGAAAACTTGGCTACAGACAGCCAAAACTTGAAGGAATAAATTATGACTGGTATAAAAAAGCAAGGCTTGCAGAAGATGCTGACGTTCTGTGGACTTACGATACTTATGACTGGCGTTTGTATCGCGGTTTAGATAAGCTGGAAGATATAATGGATAAGATGGAGCAGAATTTACCTGATGAATTTAAGGGACTTAATTTTTCAGGTTCAAGAGATATAATACTTATGCATGACCATCCGGGTTCTATGGATTATTTCAAAATAATAATAGACAGATTGCTGGAGAAAAAAATTAAATTTATACTCCCTAAATTCAACTGATTAAAAATTAAAGAGTTTATTAAAGATTTTCATAGGTTTCTTTAGCCAGCGGAAGCAGTTCATCATAATGGTTTTTCATCGCATCTTTTATCATCTGTCTTACCGGAGCGTAAAATTCATAAGCTTTTCTTTCATGTTCATCTTTCATATCAAGGCCTTTTCCAATATTAAACAAAGGCAATCTTAATCCGGAATCAAGCATATAGTTCAAGGCCATAGGATTCTTTGTGTTCGGAGCATAAACAGCTTTTATTATGTCATCAATATCTTGCTGTTTCTGCCTGGCTTTTTTCTTTTCTCCTGATTTATATAACTTATAAATTTCAGTAAAACCGGCGGGAATTACGCTTGCTGCCGCTGAAATAATTCCGTGAGCTCCCAATTCAAGGAAATCATAAAATTCATCATCATTGCCGGATAATACCCTGAATCTTTCAGGATCAGTGTTATCCACAATTTTTTTTACAACATCAAGAGATGCAGGCTTTGCATATTTTATGCCTATGATATTCGGATATTTCTCTGCTAATTCTATAACTTCATCAAAATTAATGTCACTTGAGGTTCTTCCAGGAACATTGTATATAATTATGGGAGTGTCCGGAAGGTTTTCTGCAAGATACTTGAAATGCATATATAATCCTTTTTGCGGCGGATTATTGTAGTAACCTGTAACATGAAGCAATATCGGCATTCCGTTTGTTTTCTTTATTTTTGTATCTATTGTGCTTAATTTTTTTGATAAGTTAAACGCCTGATTCGTGGCATTGCTTCCTGCGCCAATCATTACAGGAACTCTTCCATTAATATAATCGATTACACTTTCTACAACATCAAAATGCTCCTCATCGTCCATTGTGGGTCCCTGTCCTGTTGTTCCAAGTATCAATAAGCCATTTACTCCGGCATCAATCTGGTCATCTATTAGCCTGGCAAACTTATCATTATGTATCCACGAATATATGCGGTCTTTTTCAAATTCCATCGGAGTTATCAAAGCTGTCCAAACCCCTTTTAAAGATTTGATATGATTTTCAAATTGATTTTTAGAACTCATATTAAGCACCCCACCATATAGAAATTTAATAAAACAGCCCAGTATAAAAAATTTATTGTTTTAAAATGGTAAACAAATCTTAAATCAAATCAGAATTAAAGAAAAAAAATAAAAAATAAAGAACTAAATTTATTTCCTACCTCTTGCCATCTTGGCTCTAGAGATATTTCCTTTTTTGTCGATAAAGTATAGGAATCCTTTTACTTTTTTAACTCCTACTTTTGCTACTTTCTCTATCTTGGCTTTTCCTTTTTTTCTTCCGCCTCTTGACATTTTTGCTCTTGAGACGTCACCTGCTTTGTCTACGAAATACAAAAAGCCGTTTGCTTTCTTAACACCGCATTTTGCGACTAGTTCTGCCATTTTGTATACCTCCGTTTTTTGAGTGAATATTTGGATAAATCCACCCCATTCAATATTTTTAGACGATTAAGTATATAAAGTTTTTCTTTTTATAGAGGTTAAATAGACGAGTTTTCACTATCTGTCGAGGAATACTTAGAAATAATCATTTCCCCTCAAGGCTTATTGCCTTTTCAATCTCGTCTGCAGATACAGAGCACCCATTGAGTTTTACAGCCCAAAGAAGACCATCCAGAAGATTTTTCTGCGGGTTTTTGATATTCGGAGTATAGTCTCTGAAAAAGCCTTTCTCATAGCTTATGACTGTAAGCTCCAGAGACCTTATTACCTTTATATTCTTTATCAGCTCTGAAAGCTTGTTCATATTCTCTCTGTTGATTGCAATTTTGGTATGCAGTTTGCGCTCCAGAATTTCTTTCAGTCTCTCCGGCTTTTCAACCAATGTTCTTGTTGTTCTCTCGTCTATTATGGCAGCATTGGCATTCACAAGCAGACAGCAGGCAAGAACTTCCATCTCAGCATAGTCAACTACTTTTATGTAATTTCTTTCAGCCATGAACATATTATTTGCCAGGCTTAAAAGCTCCAGGCTTTTGTTCCTTAACTGTTCACTGTCATATTCTGTAAGGGTATTCTCTTTTATCTCTTTCATTACCTGCATTGCTTCAAATTTAAATCTTTTTGAGTTTAATGGCTTGTCAACAATCTCCTGCTTTACTCCGGGAGTTATGTAAAAATCCCCTTTGAATTCAGCCTTTAGCTTCTTAAGAGTCCAGAGTAAGTTATTCATTGCCAGGCTTATTATTGGCCCTGTGTCAAAAACTAGCGCTTTCATTTTAGTCAGTATGGTTAAATAATGTTCTTGCGAATTTTATTCTTTGGGTTATGTCAACAGGCTCCTTGAACATGTCAACAATGGTTGTTTTTCCGATATAATTCATGAGTTCCCACTGTGAAATTCCAAGCAGTGAAGCAGCCTGTGCCATTGAGATTCCGTGCTCATAAATCCTGCTGCTTTTCTTTATCTCGGCCTGTTCAATTACCTCCTCTATATATTTTCCAATCTTGGAATCTTTTTTTGAAACCAGTTCAAAGATTTTCTTTATCTTTAGCTTGTAATCATCAAATTTATCATTAGCCAATACTCTTCTTGCATCGGATATTTTCTGGACAATTACTGGGTCTATTCTGTTGTCCCTTTCGAATATCTTTGAAAGGGCATACATTATTACTGCTATGCCAATAGAATCCTGGTCCTGAAAAATAGAAGCATTATGCAGTGTGTGGTCACTAAGCTCTTTAATTTTTGAAATCTGCCCTGATTTGATATATTCGATTGACTGGTCAAGAATAGAAAGCAGGTCTTTTTTTATGGTTTCATCCATGATAATATTGGTTTATTTATGGGTATTTAATATTTTCTATGGCTTTTCTTTATATTATAGCTCTTCTTTATATAATAATCAGTTATAACAACCGGTATATTAAATATAAGCGATATATTAAAATACTCTGGTGTCTTATTTCCCTGTATGAAAAGAAAAATAGCTTTGGTATTATTGCATGATTCCAGGAAAAAGATTCTTCTTCAGCACAGGGATAATAGCGCCAAAGTACTTCCTGATTTCTGGGGATTTTTTGGGGGGAATATTGAAAAAGGAGAAACTCCGCTGGAAGCAATAAAGAGAGAAATAAAGGAAGAACTTAATTATTCGCTTAAGAATCCAAACTTCATGAAGAAGCAGGACTTTAAATATCCGGGTTTTGAAGGTACCATGTATATTTTTATTGAAAAATACGATTCCGTCCAAAAATTAGTTCTGAATGAAGGCAAAGACATGGGTTGGTTTTCAGTTTCTCAGGCAAAAAAATTGAAACTTGCAGATCCAGGAGGGAAGATTCTGGATTATGCCAAAGGAAAATACTAATTAAAAAAATATATAAGCAATGGCTTTTTAGATTCTAAAATGCACGATTCAGTTATAGCAAGACAGATAATAGAACAGGCTAAAAAGCACGGAAAAGTAAAATCAATTACAATTGAAGTCGGTGAGCTGGCCTCTTTGACTGCCCATGATTTGGAGCATGTAATGGAAGCCATGACTGACTGCAGGATAAATGTCACTGAACTCACTGCAAAAGTAAAGTGTGCCTGCGGCTATATAGGAAGGCCAAAGATTCTTGAAAGAGGGCATGACATAGTTATGTTTGTCTGTCCAAGATGCGGAAATGTTCCTGATATTTTATCAGGAGACAAAATAACCCTGAAAAAAGTTGAAACTTTGGATAAGAAAAAATAGCAAAAAATAACAAAAAAATAAAAATAAACAGAAAATCAAGTAAAAATCAAATAAAAATAAAATTAAGAAACAAACTTAAAAAATAAAATGTGCTTGGCAGTTCCGGGAAAAGTTGTAAAGATTGAAAAGAACAAGGCAACAATAGATTATATTACTGAGAAGAGGACTGCAGAACTTTCTTTGCTGAAACCAAAAGTCGGAGACTATGTAATAGTTAATTCCGGCTTTGTAATCTCCAAAGTTCCTAAAAAAGAAGCAATCGAAGCATTAAAGCTGTTTATGAAGAAAAAATGAAAAGACATTAGCAAACAATGAAAAACAAAAAATTCAAGGACGGAAAGAAGAAAAAAGCACTCTATATACTTTTATTGGCAATAATTTTAATTTCAGTTTCTATATATTTATTTTTACATAACATCAGGAATGAATTGAATTGCAAAGATTATAGCTATATGGATTGCCCGGAGAAATGTGTTGTTTGTCCTCCATGCGAAGTGTGCAGTTCAGTAAGCTGCCAAACAGAAGAATTTTGCAACAATATTGGATTTAATAGAAATTGGTCAGCGCAATTCAACAAAGATTAAACAGAATTATGAAACCGGAACAATATTTTAAGAATGGAAAAGCATATGTCTGGAAAGAAACCTTTGCAATTGTAAAAGCAAGAAAAATTATTCCATATGCTTTTGCAGTTATTCAGGATAAAAATGAAATAACTGTTATTATTGACCAGAATAAAATTAAAAAAAGCGATTTTACTGAAATCAATAAAGACTGGAAATTGATTACTTTCGATATGGTTCTGCCTTTTTCTTTAATTGGTTTTTTGGCAAAAGTTTCCAAAGCAATGGAAGATGAAAAAATAACTGTCATTGTTGTTTCAGCTTATTCTACCGACCATGTTTTGGTTAAAAAGAAGGATATATCTAAAGCAATAAAAAAATTGAAAAAATTAGGATTGGTTGTTAAAACAAAATGAAACCAGAAGAAATATTTTTCAGGTATGCTTATCCCTGCTCTGACTGTCTTGTAATGCTGGGAACGATAACAGAAGAAGAAAAAAAAGAGCTTGAAAAGAAATTCAACAATAACCAATGCCCCACAAGAAAAGAACTTAAGGAGTATTATCCTGCTGCTTTTGAGCGAATAAAGAAAGTTGCAAAAACAATGAAAAAAGAACCCTGGAATATTGAAGTTATAAGGGAATATTTTATTGATGAGCATAACGGGGTAATTGACAGGAGCGAAGGAAACTATAAACTGCTTCCAAAGTCAATGAAGGATATATGCAAGGTATATATTGCCGAGGTAATAGATAAAAAAAATAATATATTGACTGTTCGATATGATCATACCCAAAGACGAGTTTTGGACAATCTTGTAAAAGACACTAAAGTCGGAGACAAAGTCACAGTGCATTACGGCTTTGCAATTGAAAAGCTGTGATTTTATTTTTCTTCACTATTGTTACTTTTTCTGGTTTTTATTTATCTCATTCATATCTTAGCGTTTGTCACTACGTTCCTTAACATTAGCGTTACATCACTTCATTCGTAACGTAATGCATCAACCGGCTTTAATCTTGAGGCATTGAAGGCAGGCAATAAACCGGCAATCATTCCGATGAGTAAGGAAAAGACCAGGGCAAAAATCAAAAGCTGGGGAGTTATTGCGGTTGTTCCGAACATTCTTGCCATTCCTCCTGCAGTGGATGCAGAAGAACTCCAGTAGCCAATAAGTCCGGAGCCGAGAACACCCAGAATAATTCCTCCGATTCCTCCAACCAATCCAATCATTCCTGAGTTTAATAAAAATATCATCAAAACGTCTTTGTTTTTAGCTCCTATTGCTTTCATTATTCCAATCTCTTTTGTTCTTTCCAAAACAGACGTAAACATTGTATTTGCAATTCCAATAGCTCCAACAATTAATGATATTGCTGCTATTGCTCCCAGGAAAAGAGACATGGTATTCATTGTTTCCTGCATTGTTTCCTGCATTGCTGAAGGATTGCTGACTGAAAAATCCTTGTTTTTTTCATATATTATTCCTCTTGAAAACATCAGTTTTTTTGTTATTTCTTCCACAGTCGTGTCTGACAAATCAACATCTTCAATTTTTACTGAGATCGAATCAAACTCGTCATTGCCGATATCTTCAAGAGTTGTTCTTGCTATATCAATCGGCATATAAACACCTGAGCCTTCTTCCAATATTCCGACAACTTTGAATGATTTGCCCTCAATAGTTACTTTGCTGTTTAATGGAATTCCGTCCTCGAACATTGAATTGACAATATTTCCGCCAAGAACAACAGAATAACTGTCTGACTCGATTAAAAATCTTCCTGAGCTTACTTTTTCAGTTGTAATATCTTTCCAGACAGATGCATCAACACCGCTGACAGATACAGAAGCAGTTTTGCTGGAATATGTTAAATCGCCTCTTCCTGACACTTGCCCCATTACATATTTTACATTTGAAATGCTCTTTAATGTTATAACATCTTTCTTTGTCAGGTTTTTTTGTTTTGTAGATGATGAACTTGATGATCCAAAAGGACTATCAGGACCTCCAAAACCCATCATGCCTCTTGCTCTTGAAGCTCCCGGGCTGACAGTCAATATATCTGCTCCTAAAGTTCCTAATTGGTTTTCTAAATTCTGTTTAGCTCCTATGCTTATTGATACTATAGAAACAACTGCTGCAATGCCTATAACAATCCCTATTATAGTCAGCCAGCTTCTTAATTTGCTGTGAATCAGCATGTTAAGAGCAAGCTGGAATGATTTTTGTAATCTCATTTTATTTTAAATTATTTCTTTACCCAGTAAAACTTATTTGTTTTTCTCCTTTTCCCTGCTTTTCTTGATCCAGTCAGGATCATCCTGTTTGTTATTTTTATGATGATTTTTTTTTCTTATTTTATGTATAATGACTCCCATTAGGATTAAAGCCAATGCTATTATTGCTCCAGTATACCAGATGGTCCATTTAAACCCGCCATTTCTGGCACTTGTTCTTCCTGCAAAATTTGCAGCATCCAGTATAGAACTATTTCCAGTTCCCATGCTTAAAGGCAGTTGCATATTAACTATTCTTCTTTCTCCAAGAGTGTCTGTGTAGTAAATATCAAATTTTAAGTTACTTGTAGTCATTGGATTATTTTGGTTAGTTCTGTTATTTGAAAATGCTTTTTTTGGAGAAACACCAAAACTTACAATAGTGTAATCACCCGCATCCAGGTTTCCAACCATTTGGCCGTCAGTTCCAGTTACCTTAAAATTGTCCTGCTCAGGAATTCTGACAACAACAGAATTTGCTATATATTTTCCTGTATTGGCAATTGCAATTGAAACATCAGAAGTGCTTGATTCCTGAATAACTGCGTCGAAATCAGTCCTGGCATCTTCTATTGTGATATCAAATGTTTTTTGAACAACTACATCTGAGTTTCCGGTTGAATAACGAACTTTAATCTCTGAATCTCCATCTATTGCATCTTTATCAACTCTTATTGTATAAGGTATCATCCAATCTGCTTTATAATCTGGTGTCCAGGTGCTTCCTTCCAGAGTTCTTAATCCATCATTATTATCCAGAGAAAATGGATAGCTTGGAATCAATTCAAATTTAACTCCATTGCAATTCACATTCTGAACTCCGCCAACCTGAAAAACCGCTTTTACATATTCTCCTGGAATTGCAGGATACGGGTCCTGATTTATCAAAGAAATATTTAAGTTACATGTGCTTGTATCTGCAGCATGAACAAATCCGACTAATAAAAACAATACACCTAATAACAAAATTGATATTTTAGCTCCTTTCATTTTATTTTCCTCCATTTTTAGTATCTGATATTATTCTTCCATCTCTTACGTGAACAATTCTTTTAGAATATTTTATTAATTCTAAATCATGAGTAATCAGGATAATGGTTTTTCCATCTTCATTTAGCTTTCCTAAAAAATCCATGACAAATGTTCCTGTTCTGCTGTCGAGATTTCCTGTCGGCTCGTCAGCCAGTATAATTTCCGGGTTATTAGCCAACGAACGGGCTATTGCAACTCTCTGCTGCTGTCCTCCTGACAATTCATTTGGCCGGTGATTCATTCTTTCACCCAATCCTAATTCTTTCAATAAATTTTCTGCTCTTTCTTTTGCAGCCTTTTCAGGAACATCCACCATCTCCATAGGAAGCATTACATTCTGCAGCGCGCTTAAATTCGGCAGCAAATTAAACTGCTGAAAAATAAAACCAATTGTTTTTCCTCTTAGAAAAGCCAGTGAAGATTCGTTCATCTTTGAGATATCTTTATCCTTAAGATAAACAGTTCCCCATGAAGGCTTGTCCAAAGCTCCGACAATATTTGCCATTGTTGATTTTCCAGAGCCGGAAGGTCCTTGTATCGCAACAAATTCACCTTTTTTTATTTCCAAATTTATTTCTTTTAATACAACCAATGGCTCTGCCATTCCCATGTCATATTTTTTCCAGACATTATCTAATTTAAGAATTGTCTGACTAGATTGTTTGCTGCTCATTTTATTATGAGATTATAAATCTTATTTATAAACAAGGTGGACTTAACCTCCATTTTTTTTATATAGATTTAAATAGAAGCATGTATTAGGTGATACACATGGCAATACCTTATCTTTTTGGTCCGGTTGGTTTTATAAGTGAAGTTTTATACACTATGATAGTTGTTCTTTTCTGTTTCCTGATTTATTTCAAGACAAAAGAGATGTATGATTTAACCAAGTACAAAGGAATCCAATATTTTCGCAATGCTTTTCTTTTTTTTGGTTTGGCATATCTGTGCAGATTTGTTATTCAGATTACACAATTGACAAATATTGCATCTGGCTTTGGTTTTGACATAGGCCATCCGAGAAGGATGGTATTTCCTCTGTTTATGCTTGTTGTAAGTTATCTAAGCACTATGGCCCTGTTTTATCTGACTTATAGCACGAGCTGGAAAAGATTCAAGTATACTTCCTTTATGATATTATCCAATGCTGTGGCAATATGTTTAGCGCTAGTATCTTTTATTTTCAGATCACCTTTTATCCTGTCAATACTTCAGCTTTTGCTTTTATTAACTGCATTTATAATTATTGTTAAGCAGCATAAGCAAAGCAAAAAAACAGCAATTACAAAATTCTTGTATTTCCTGATACTGATATTCTGGCTTCTTAATATATTGGTGCTGGATTCACGATGGTTCTTTCCATTCGAGTATAAGATTATCTTTCAGGTAATATCTATTGGCGTGTTTATTGCAATTTATTACAAAGTTAAAAAATGGATAAAATGACCGGGTAATAATAACTAACTTGTCAAAATGAATAAAAAAAGAGACCGTTTAGAAATTATTTATAATTTCCTGAAGATAATCCAGGACAACCATAATTCAATAAAACCAACTCCTTTGTTAAGAAAATCAAATCTTTCCAGCCAGAGCTTTAATGAATATTCCGAGGAATTACTAAGCAAGGAGTTTATCAGGGAAATAACTGACAAAAAAGGAAGAAAATACATAACCCTGACAGATAGAGGTTTCAGTTATCTGCAGAAATACAATACAATTCTTGGCTTTATAGACGAATTTGAACTATAACTTTTACTTTTCCAGGACTAGCTGTCTGCTTTTTGTTTTAAAGACTTAATACTGTTTCTTGCCAAAATCAAAGAGCCTGCAACCAGAAGAATCATTCCGATGGCTTCAGAGATTGAAATCAATTTGTCCAGAAATATTGATGACAAAATAATTGTGACAACTGAACCTATCAACAAAATTGATGTTGCCGTGCTCGCTTCTGTATATTTCAGTCCAGTGTACCAGAAAGTTACATACATCAATAAGAAGAATGAAGTGATTAATATCCATAATAATTGAGTTAAGGTTACATTAAATATTCCTGATATTTCTCCTGTAAAAGAAATATAAGCCAAAACTATTAATGAGCCAAAGAACATTCTTCCCAAAGCAACAATTCTCGGGGACAAGTCTTTGAGAGCATTCTTTGATATTACTGTTTCAATGCTCCAGAATAATGTTGCTGATAAAATTAATAATTCTCCGGCTCCAAATGAAAATGATGTCAGCTTTAGCAATAAAATATTTCCTGTAAGAAGCAAAACAGCTGCAATAATCCATCTTCTGTCCAGCTTTTCTTTCAGGAAGAACAAAGCCAGCAGACTAACCCAGACAAACATTGTTTTGTGCAGGAAAGATGCATTTACCGCACTTGTTAATTGTAACCCCTTAAAAAACAGGATAAACGGAATTGAACCTCCAAATATTCCTATCAATGCCAGTTTTCCGTAGTCTTTCCTTGACAATTTTTTCAATTCCTTTAACTGCCCGAACAATAAAACCAGGGAAAACAAGAAAACTGCAACAAGTATGTTTTTCATGAATACAAAAAACGATGAATCCAGGCCGTTTACTGCAAACTTGTTGACAAATATGGAAATTCCAGAGACTATTGCAGTAATCAGTGAGAACTTTACCCCTTTATTCATAATAAGATTAAATTACAATTTCATATTTAAAGTTTGTGATTATTATTTTATATTAGTTATTCTTCACTCTAGAAATATTTTTATATAAGTCTTAATACACTCTAACTTATGTGGGCTTATCATGTAGCAACAAGGGAACCGAGTCCTTATGATCCAATGGGTTTTGAATATTTTAACTTAGATTCTTTATTAATTGAAGATGCTTTTATTCTAATTGGTTATGGTCCAGATGATGAAAGAAAAGGCAGAATTTTAAGTTATCCGTGTCCATCAACATACTCTGAAAGATTTTTAGGTATTGTTAATGGTGACAAATCTATAAGAGGGGATTTTATTTCAAAAATCAATTTAGACGAAGATATAGTATCAAGAATTAAAAGAAATTATAATCCTCTTCTAGAATCGGGAGAAAAAATCTACCATCTTGGAAAAGAAGTATTTCTTGGCTGGAACTATAAAGGAACAACACAAGAATTAGTTCATATACTTTCAGATGGTCTTATAAAGAATGATGGTGGCAAACGTAAAACGATTAAAGAGAGATTATTTAAAGCTATTTTTCCAGTTTTAGAACCATTGCCTTCTTTTTTGTAAATTCTAAAAATATTTATACTGAACTTTTTTATTTAAATTTTATGATAAACATCTTTTGTTTTGGCAATCCCTATATTGAAAAGGATGATTTAGCCATAAAACTGGCAAAAAAACTAAAGCTTAAAGGTTTTAATTTTGTTGTTCTTGATGGTCCTGAACAGCTTCTTGCTTATTCTGATAAAAGAATTGTAATCCTGGATGTCTGCAAGGGCATTAAAAAGATTCAGTTGATAAATGACATTGATAAACTGGAGCAGAACAATATAACTACTGTGCATGATTTTGATTTGGGATTTTTTCTCAAGCTGATGAAAGGAACAGGCAAAATTAAGAGTGTTGAGATAATAGCCCTTCCTTATGGTTCCAAAGAGAATAAATTAAAACCAGAACTAGAGGATTTTTTAGAAAATTTTAAATAGGCATGTTTTTTAGTATCCCCTGATATGGGCAAAATTCTGAAAAAAGAGGATTATAACAGGTTTCTTAATAATCTCAAAAACAAATACGAGCTGATTGCCCCTGTTAAAGTCGGGGATATTGTCAGATATGAAATTGTAAATGATATAAATGAAATCTGCCTTGACAAGCAGCCGTTCTATTCAATAAAGAAATTCTTTTTGCCAAGAACTGAGGAGCTCTTTGATTTCCAGGAAAGAAGAAAATTCGGATTGTTCAGAAGACAAAAGAAAAGAGTAATCTTCGGCCTTAGAAAATGCGATGCAAATTCGCTGCTTGTAATGGATGAACTGTTCCTGGAAGGCTATATTGACGCCAGTTATAAAGAAAGGAGAGACAACACAATATTAATAACAGTTCCGTGCAAAACTCCAGAGCCAAATTGTTTTTGTGAATCAATGAATCTTAAGGATTACTATGACTTGAAATTTACAGATATAGGGGACTCTTATTATATAGATATCGACTCTGACAGGGGAAGAAGCCTGGTTCACAGGTTCAAGAATCATGAACTTAAAATTAATGATGAAGCCGGATGCAAAAGAAAACTCAATAAGCACGAATTGAGGCAATTTTTTGAGAATAAAATCTGGAATAAAGAGGCAGAAAAATGCCTGAGCTGCTGCATGTGCACAACACATTGCCCCACCTGCACCTGTTTTGACATAAAAGACAGTATTGAGATTAATCTTAAGGACGGAACAAGATACAGGATAGAGGATTCATGCCAGTTAAAATCATTTACAAGAGTTTCAGGCAATCATGTTTTCAGGGAGCCAAGATATGCAAGACTAAGGCACAGGATATTCCACAAGCTGCAGTATTTCAGGGAGAAATATAAAA
>Ga0247841_10010462_pt1 | contig 12622 bp, 25 predicted proteins | sample LaCruzMarch2015__2_FD_192410 | JGI IMG/M metagenome (GOLD analysis project Ga0247841, IMG submission 192410) | Freshwater microbial communities from meromictic Lake La Cruz, Castile-La Mancha, Spain - LaCruzMarch2015_18m | ecosystem: Environmental > Aquatic > Freshwater > Lake | place: Spain... | reverse complement strand
CCGATGGCAAAGACGCCACGCTTAATAGTGTAGGAGTAATTAGATTTGGCTTTAAAGACATTTCGCCCTACATCCCCCGGGCGCCGCGGAATGGTGAAGATATCGTTTGACGATATCACCAAGACGACGCCGGAAAAAGCACTGCTGGTCCCCAAGAAAAGGAAAGCGGGAAGGAACAGCAGGGGCGTGATAACAACACGCCACAGGGGGGGCGGCGCTAAACAGAAGACACGCATCATTGACTTTAAAAGGGATAAGCTGGGAGTGCCCGGCAAAGTGGCTGCTATCGAATATGATCCCGGCCGCACAGCGCGCATCGCTTTGATTTTTTATGCCGACGGCGAGAAACGCTATATGCTCTGCCCGCTGGGAGTGGGTGTGGGCGACACTATTCAAGCCGGAGAAAATGCTGAGGTCAAGCCCGGCAATAACCTGCCGTTGGGCCTCATCCCCGCAGGTACCGCGGTGCATAACCTGGAGTTTGAACCCAACAAGGGCGGCCAGATTGTCAGGAGCGCGGGCGCCTCGGCCCAGATATTAGGCAGGGAAGATAAATATACCATGGTCCGCCTGCCTTCCGGTGAAGTACGCCGCTTTCTGAATGAATGCAGGGCTACCATCGGCCAGGTAGGAAATCTTGACCACCAGAATATTAAACACGGTAAAGCAGGACGGGTACGCTTGCTGGGACGGCGGCCCAAGGTGAGGGGCTCTGCTATGAGTCCCCGTGATCATCCGCATGGCGGTGGTGAAGGAAGGTCGCCGCGCGGTATGCATCCCAAGACGCCCCAGGGCAAGCCGGCATTGGGACACCGGACACGTGTGGGCAAAGTATCCGATAAATTGATCGTCAGGCGACGCTACGCCGCGAAATAAAGAGGTAAATTAAGTATGTCACGTTCAGCGAGAAAGGGTCCGTACTGTCATCCCAAGCTGCTGAAAAAAATCGAAGCGCTTAATAGGACAGGCGAGAAGCAGGTAATCAAGACCTGGGCGCGGTCTTCTACTATAATGCCCGAAATGCTCGGCCACACAATTGGTGTGCATGACGGCAGGCGGCATGTGCCGATTTTTATAACTGAAAATATGGTCGGACATAAACTGGGCGAGTTCGCCATAACACGCACGTTCCGCGGCCATGTCGGCAAAGCCACGGCCGCAGCCCCCGTCAAGAAGAAATAAGCAGGTAAAAAATGAGAGTTGGAGCAATAGCTAAGGATATCGGCATACCGCCTCGCAAGATGAGGCTTGTGGTGGATATGGTGCGTGGTAAAAAAGTTGAAGAAGCGCTTAATATACTGAAATTTACGCCCACCCCTGCGGCTAAAGTTATTGCGAAGGTTATTAAATCCGCCTCTGCTAACGCGGAAAATAACTACCAACTGGACCCCGCTGAATTGCAGGTCGTGCATATCGTGGCCGATGAAGCGCGCACGCAGAAGAGGTACAGGCCCCAATCCCGGGGCCGTTTCAGCCCTATATTGAAACGTGCTACGCATATCAAGGTTTTCGTTTCCGAGGAGGGAAAATAATTGGGACATAAAGTGCATCCCTACGGTTTCAGGATCGGCATAATACGCGGCTGGAAGGCCAAATGGTTTAATGAGAAGCATTACCTGGAAACATTGCATGACGATCTCAAGCTGCGCAAAGAGATAAAGCGAAGGCTGCGCGAGGGCGCGGTGGCCCGGGTTGAGCTCGACCGGCAGGGGACTGATATAGTTGTGACCATTTTTACCGCCCGTCCGGGTATTGTTATCGGCCGGGGCGGCCAGCGTGCCGAGGAATTGCGGTCGCAATTGGAAAAGCTCTGCGGCAAGAAAGTGAAGTTGTCCATTAAGGAAGTTGAGCAGCCTGAGACGGAAGCGGTACTGGTGGCACGCAATATCGCTGATTCGCTGGAAAGGCGCGTGGCTTTCAGGCGCGCTATGAAACAGGCAGCTTTTAAGACCAGGCAGGCCGGCGCCAAGGGCGTAAGGATATGCTGCTCCGGCAGGCTGGGAGGCGCTGAAATAGCCAGACGCGAAACCGTCCGCGAAGGCCAATTGCCGCTGCACACACTTTGCGCGGATATCGATTATGGCACTGCTGATGCCCATACAACCATGGGCAACATCGGCGTCAAGGTATGGGTTTACAAAGGCAACATTATTCCTGAAGTAAGGAGAGAAAGTGTTACAACCGAAACGAGTGAAGTATCGTAAGTGCCATAGAGGCCACCTGCGTGGCAAGGCACAATCCGGCAATACGATTACCTTCGGTGACTTCGGTATGCAGGCGGCGGAAGGCCACTGGATTACGTCGAGGCAAATCGAGGCCGCGCGACGCGTTATTGTACGTTACCTGCGCCGCGGGGGCCAGGTATGGATAAGGATATTCCCGGACAAATCGGTCACCAAGAAGCCGGCCGAGACCAGGATGGGCAGCGGTAAAGGCGCTGTCGACCACTGGGTAGCAGTGGTAAAGCCTGGCAGGATGCTGTTTGAAATCGGCGGCATCAAGGAAATTTCGGCTAAAGAAGCGCTGAAACTGGCAGCCCATAAATTGCCGATCAAAACCAGGTTCGTAGCACGGGAAACTCTTAAACAAGAGGTAAAAGGTGAAACTCACTGAAATCAAGGCGTTAGGCGACGCCGAATTACAAAAAAAATTGGAGGAAGCTCACCAGGAGCTGTTTAACCTGCGCTTCAAGCTGGCCACCAAGCAATTGGTCAACCATCGCGAATTGCCCAAGGTAAGGAAAAGGATCGCCAGGATAAACACGATAATACGCGAGCGGGAGCTTGGCAAGAAGTAAAAAATGGAAAAAAACCGGAAAACAAGGATCGGCAAGGTAACCAGTAATAAGATGCAAAAGACGGTTGTGGTGCGGGTTGATAACCTGCGCAGGCATCCGCTGTATCATAAGGTTGTCAGGCATTCGTCCAGCTTCAAAGCCCATGATGAGGAAAACGCCTGTCATATCGGTGACGTGGTGAAAATCGTGGAAACCCGGCCTCTATCCAGGGACAAAAATTGGCGGATTGTGGAAATAATTCAAAAAGCAGATATAGTCGGTGTCTTAAAGGACGATTTGGCACAGGCAAACCAGGAGAACTGAAGTGATTCAGACGTTAACCAGGCTAAAAGTTGCGGATAACACGGGTGCGCGTCAGGTGATGTGCATCGGGGTGCCCGGAGGCACCCGCAGGCGCTATGCTTCCGTTGGTGATGTTATTACCTGCAGCGTCAAGCGTGCCATACCGGGTGGCGTAGTTAAGAAAGGCGACGTGGTAAAGGCGGTTATCGTGAGGATAGCCCAGCATCACCACCGGCCGGATGGATCTTATGTGCGTTTTGATGATAACGCCGCCGTAATACTCGATGATAAAGGCAACCCCAAGGGGACCCGTATTTTCGGACCGGTGGCCAGGGAATTGAGGGATAAGAATTTTATGAAGATAATTTCCCTCGCTCCAGAGGTACTCTGAGATGAAGATTCAGAAGAATGATAATGTGCTCATCATAGCCGGCAAGGATCGGGGCAAGAAGGGCAAAGTGCGCAAAGCCATGCCTGATAAGGATAAAGTGATTGTGGAAGGCTTTAACATGATAAAGCGGCATTCCAAGACCAAGGGCAAGACCAGGCAGGCCGGCATCATCGAGCTCGAGGCGCCGATTGATGTCTCCAATATTATGATAATCTGCAACAAATGTAATAAACCGGCGCGCGTGGGGTACCGGGCGCTGGAGGATGGCAAGAAGGCCAGGTATTGCCATAGCTGCTCCGAAATCATCGATTAATTTGAGGTAACCCGATAATGGTAAGGCTAAAAGAAAGATACAATAAAGAGATCGTGCCGCAACTGATTAAAAAGTTCGGCTATAAAAACATCATGGAAGTGCCGCGGGTAAACAAGATAGTGCTGAATTTGGGCATGGGCGAATCGCTATCCAACCCCAAGGCCATGGAAGCAGCCGGAAAGGATTTGTCCGCCATCGCAGGACAGCATGCCGTGGTAACCAAGGCCAAGAAGTCCATCGCTGCCTTCAAGCTGCGAGAGGGCACACCTATCGGCATGATGGTCACCCTGCGAAATAAGAGGATGTACGAATTCCTGGACAAGTTAGTTAGCGTCGTCCTTCCCAGGATACGCGATTTCCAGGGCGTGCCGCGGGACGCTTTCGACGGCCAGGGCAATTATAGCCTGGGCATGAAAGAGCAGGTCGTGTTCCCTGAGATTGAATACGATAAAGTGGATAAAACCAGGGGACTTGAGATAACGATAGTTACATCGGCGAAGACGGACGAGGACGGCAGGCGCCTGCTCGAGGCGATAGGCATGCCGTTCAAGAAAAATTAGTAGGGTTTTAATTATGGCGAAGTTATGCAAAATAAATAAGGCGAACAAGCCGGCGAAATTTAAAGTGCAGCAGCATAACCGCTGCAAGTTGTGCGGCAGGCCAAGGGCATATATGCGCAAATTTGGCATGTGCCGTATCTGCTTCCGCACGCTGGCGCTGAACGGTGAGTTGCCGGGCGTACGGAAATCAAGCTGGTAAAATTATTAGCGGAGTTGTTTATCAATGGTTACTGATCCGATTGCTGATTTGTTGACTCGAGTGCGTAATGCTGCCATGGCCCGTCATGATAGCGTGACGATGCCTGCCTCTAAAATGAAGATTCCGATTGCCAAAATACTCAAGGACGAGGGTTTTATCGCTGATTATTCCATAATTAAAGGCGAGCCGCAGCGCATGATTAAGATTACGCTTAAGTATATCGATAAGCAGCCGGCTTTCGTCGGCCTTGAGCGTGTGAGCAAACCCGGGCTCAGGGTGTATAAAGGCAAAGGGGAGATCCCCAGGGTCTTCGGCGGGCTGGGTATCGCGATTATTTCCACTTCCAAGGGACTGCTGACCGGGCAGGAAGCATGGAAGAAAAACCTTGGCGGTGAAGTACTATGTTATGTATGGTAATTGAACTCAGAGAGGTGAACCTGTGTCTCGTATAGGACGGATGCCTGTAGCGGTGCCTGCCGGGGTTAAGGTAAAGATCAAAGGCAGTGAAGTTACAGTGGAAGGAAGCAAGGGCACGTTGACCCGCGAATTCCCTCCTGATATCAGCATCAAGGAGGAAAGCGGGAATTTGATTGTTTCGCGCCCCACCGATAACCGCCAGCACCGCGCTTTACATGGATTGAGCAGGTCGCTGCTGGCCAATATGGTGGACGGTGTAACCAAGGGATTCGAGAAAAATCTCGAACTGTCCGGCGTTGGGTACCGGGCGCAGAAAACTGGAAACAAACTGACCCTGCAGATAGGCTATAGCCACCCGGTGGAATTCGACCCGCCGCAGGGCATAGACATAGTTGTGGACGGCAATACTAAAATTCGCATAGCCGGTATTGATAAAGAACTCGTGGGTGAGACAGCAGCCGAAATCAGGCGCATACGTATCCCCGACGCTTATAAGGGCAAGGGCGTTAAATATGCCGGCGAAAAACTTCGCCTGAAACCGGGTAAGGCTGGCAAGACAGCTACGAAAGGGAAATAAGAATGCCTAAAGTAAGTTCTAATATAGCAAGGAAAAGGCGGCATGCCCGCATCAGGGTCACTCTTACAGGAACGCCCGAGCAGCCGAGGCTGTGCGTATTCCGTAGCCTGGCTAATATTTATGCCCAGATTATCGATGACACAAGCGGAAGCACTGTTGCTTCAGCTAACAGTTTGAATGAGGGTATAAAAGACAAGTTAAAGGGCAAAAATAAGACGCAGGTAGCCGAGTTAATCGGGACTACGCTGGCCAAAAGCGCTCAGGAGAAAGGGGTTAGCCAGGTAGTATTCGACCGCGGCGGCTACAAATACCACGGCAGGGTCAAAGCCCTGGCCGAGGCGGCACGCAAAGCAGGGTTAAAATTCTGAGGATTTGAGTATGAAAGCAGCGACGAAAGTACATAACATTATGCCACGGGTCGATATCAGCGATATGGAATTCACCGAAAAACTGGTGTCGCTCGACCGCGTTACCAAGGTCGTCAAAGGCGGCAAAAACATGCATTTCCGTGCGCTGGTAGTTGTCGGTGACGGCAAAGGCCATGTGGGCGTAGGATTGGGGAAGGCCAGGGAGGTACCTGAGGCCATCCGTAAGGCCGGCGTATCCGCCAAGAAGAATGTCATCAGCGTGGTTTTCAGGGGCAACACTATCCCTCATGAAAGCCTCTTCAAATTCGGGGCAGCCCGGGTGCTGCTCAAGCCGGCGTCCCCGGGTACGGGGGTGATCGCAGGCGGAGGCGTGCGAGCCGTGGTGGAAGCCGCCGGCGTCCGGGATATCCTGACCAAGTCGCTGGGTTGCGCCAACCCCGTAAACGTTACCAAGGCGACAGTTCTTGCGCTGGCAAACCTCAGGGACTTTAAAGAAACAGTGGGGCGGAGGAAGGGTTTGCCGGAAGCAGAGGAGAATCAGGCAAGTGGCTAAAATACTCATCAAGTGGATAAAAAGCGATATCGGATATCCGGGCGACCAAAAGCGGACACTTAAAGCGCTCGGTTTTCACAGGCTCAATGAAGTGGTCGAGAAGGAAGATACCCCGGTTATCAGGGGTATGATTGCCAAAGTTAATCATATGCTTGAGATTGAAGAGAACGAACATGGATCAAAGTAATTTAAAGCCTCCGGTAGGAGCAAAGCATAAAAAGAAGCGTGTCGGCTGCGGGGACGGCAGCGGGCACGGCACATTTTCTACACGCGGATGCAAAGGCCAGAAATCAAGGTCCGGCAGGGACCTGCGCCCCGGGTTTGAAGGCGGCCAGCTTCCGATTATCAAGAGGCTGCCCTGGACCAGGGGATTTACCAATGTGGCCAAAATAGAGTACAGCCTGGTCAACGTAGGTGATTTGAAGCTGTTCGATGCCAATGCCGAGGTAAGCCCGGAAGCACTGGTGGAGTCCGGGTTGGTAAAAATTGCCAGGCTGCCGGTTAAGATACTCGGCAGCGGCGAACTGGACAGGCCCCTTTCAGTTAAAGCCAATAAATTTTCGGCAACTGCGAAAAGAAAGATAGAAGCAGCCGGTGGTAAGGTAGAGGAGATCTAACATGCCGCAGACACAATCAAGGCCCCGCCTGATACAGGCGATGATAGATGCTTTTTCTCTGCCCGACCTCAGGCAGAAATTGATTTTTACGCTGGCCATGCTGGTTATTTTCCGCTTTATTGCCCATATACCCATCCCCGGCGTGGATCTGGCCGCACTGCAGAAGATTTTCGACCGTAGCCAGTTGCTGGGCATGCTCGACCTGTTCAGCGGCGGCGCTATGAGGTATTTCAGCGTAGCAGCCATGGGGGTATATCCTTATATAACCTCGTCCATCATCATGCAGTTGCTCGTTCCTGTAATACCTGCCCTGCGCAGGCTCTCCGAGGAAGGCGAGTCTGGCCGTAACAGGATAAACCAGATAACTCACTGGCTCACGGTGCCGCTGGCGGCATTGCAGGGCTTTGCCCAATTGCAGTTACTGCGCAGCCAGGGCGGTGTATTGCAGGCCGGCGCGCTTGAGACGGTGGCCATTATCGCGTCGCTGACCGCGGGCACTATGATATGCGTCTGGCTGGGCGAGCTTATCACCGAGCGTGGCATAGGCAATGGGGTATCCATCATCATCTTCGGCGGCATCATCGCCGGCCTGCCTGAACAGGTAGGACGGGGTATGATTGCCAAGGATAACTGGGCGGGTGTCGGCGTATTTATACTGTTGGCGCTGGCCACGGTTGTTTTAATTGTGATTTTCACCGAGGGACACCGCCGCATACCGGTACAATATGCGCGCACTGCTTTCAGGGGCGGCAAGATGTACAGGCAGGGGGGTTCTACTTATATCCCGTTGCGGGTCAATATGGCGGGCATGATCCCGCTGATCTTTGCCATGTCCCTGATGATATTCCCGGGCACTATAGCCAGCTACTTGGCTGCGCCAGCCGGGCAGGACCCCAACTTCGCCAATACCATCATGGAATGGTTCAACCCCAGCGCGCCACTGCCGGTCGGGCTATTTTACTGGGTATTTTATTTTGCGCTGGTCGTAGGGTTCACATTTTTCTATACCATGGTCATCTTCGAGCAGATGGATTTGGCGCGTACCCTGCAAAGGCAGGGGGGATTCATCCCCGGAGTGAGGCCGGGTAAGCCCACCACGGATTATTTGAACGGTGTTATCAACCGCCTGACCTGGGGGGGCGCCCTTTTCCTGGCCCTTGTGGCCATCATGCCATTCATTGCCGGCCAGATTACTAACGCCTCGGTGATGACCCTGTCCAGCACGGCCATCCTCATCGTTGTGGGTGTGGCGCTGGATACTATGAAGCAGATTGAAGCGCAGCTCACCATGCGGCGCTATGAAGGTTTCTTAAAGTAAGGAGGAATGGATAATGTTCTTTATATTGCTTGGAGCGCCCGGGGCAGGCAAGGGTACCCAGGCAGATATTATAGTAAAAGAGACGTCTTTGCCGCACGTGGCTTCCGGCGACCTGTTCAGGCACGCCCTCAAGAACGGCACCGAACTGGGCAAACAGGCGGAAGCCTACATGAAAGCAGGCAAGCTGGTGCCCGATGAGATTACCATTAAGATGATTCTCGAGAGGGTGGCCAGGGAGGACTGCAAAAACGGCTGCGTGTTTGACGGCTTCCCCAGGACGCTGGAACAGGCCAGGTCCCTCGATGAAGCCCTTGATAAACAGGGTAAAACGATTGAGAAGGCCATATATATAGAGGTGCCGGAAGGCGTATTGCTGGACAGGCTGACCGGACGCTGGGTTTGCCGCACCTGCCAGTCACCCTTCCACCAGCAGAACCAGCCGCCCAAGAAGGAAGGTGTTTGCGATAAGTGCGAAGGCGAGCTTTACCAGCGCGCTGACGACAAGGAAGAGACTATCAAGGAACGCCTCAAGGTATATTTTACGCAGACCATGCCGCTGCTTGATTACTACGATAAAAAGGGCCGGCTCTTCAAGTGCAACGGCGACCAGCATATCGATGAAGTAGGCAGGGATATCGTTAAGTTCCTTAAAGGACTGAAACAGAATAAATAAATGACCATTATTAAATCGGCCGAAGAGATTGCAATCATGCGGCAGGCCGGCAGGATAGTAGCGATAGTATTGCAGAAAATGAGCGAAGCAGTGAGACCGGGATTGAAAACCAGGCAGCTTGAGGAAATCGCGGTAAAGGAATTGGGCAAATGGGATACCGCCCTCGCTTCGTTCAAAGGCTATCGTGGTTACCCTGCCAGCGTCTGCGTTTCGGTCAATGATGAAGTCGTCCATGGCCTACCCGGCAAGAGGATTTTAAAGGAAGGTGATATAGTTTCATTGGATTTCGGCGTTATTTACAGGGGGTTCCAGGGTGATGCCGCCGTTACGGTGGGTGTCGGTACCATCAGTCCGGAAGCCCGCAAACTGATGGAAGTTACAAAGGAATCCTTGACAGAGGGCATAAATGCCGCCCGCGAAGGAGGTTTCCTCGGTGATATCGGTGCAGCCATACAGGGCTATGTCGAGTCAAGGGGCTTCAGCGTGGTCAGGGAATATTCCGGCCACGGGATTGGACGGGATATGCATGAGGATCCGCTGGTTCCCAACTTCGGCAGCAAGTGCGAAGGACTGAAGCTGAAAGAAGGGATGACCATGGCACTGGAGCCGATGGTGAACAGGGGCGGATGGAAAACCCGCCTCAATGCCAACGGCTGGACGGTGCATACCGCTGACAGCAGCCTGTCGGCTCATTTTGAGCATACTATAGCCATCGGGAGTAACGGAACAGAAATCCTGACCGTGTTATAGACGTAGTGTATGGATAAAAAAGAAGCTATCGAGGTCGAAGGAACCGTGACTGAATCTCTGCCCAACGCGACTTTCAGGGTGGAACTGGCCAACGGGCACATGGTGCTGGCTCACATATCCGGGAAAATGCGCAGGCATTACATCAGGATACTGCCGGCGGACAAGGTGCTGGTTGAGCTTTCACCCTATGACCTGACCAGGGGCAGGATAACTTACCGGTTCAAATGAGAAAACGTAGCTTATTTTGACATAAAGTATATAAAGGCTTATATTATTAGGCGGTTTTTTTAAAAAACAAGGATATATCGGAAATGAAGGTCAGAGCTTCAGTTAAAAAACGTTGTGATAAATGCAAAATAATCAGGCGCCGCGGCGTTGTGCGGGTGATTTGCGTAATTGCCAAGCATAAGCAGCGCCAGGGATAGTCACAGGAGTAGAATAGAAGATGGCTCGTATTGCAGGTGTAGATATACCCCGGGAGAAGCAGGTACAGTATTCCATCCAGTACATTCATGGGATAGGCCCCAGCGGCAGCAAGAAAATACTGACGGCGCTGAAGATAGATCCCGCCAAGAAAGTGAAGGACCTTACGGATGAGGAAGTCAGCCGCATCCGTGAGAGGATAGATAAGGAATTCAGTGTCGAAGGTGAGCTCCGCAAAGAGGTCACCATGAATATCAAGCGGCTGATAGAGATTGGCAGCCGCCGCGGTATCAGGCATAAAAGGAATTTGCCGGTGAGGGGTCAAAGGACCCGCACCAATGCGCGTACCAAGCGCGGAGCCAAAAAGACGGTCGCCGGGCGCGGACAGAAGCGCGGCGCTACCAAGAAATAAAGGAGTAACCAGGTAATATGCCGCAGAAAAAAAAGGTCAGGACTAAAAAACGCGAACGCAAGTTGGTGCATGAAGGCAAAGCCTTCATCACGTCGACTTTTAACAATACTATCATCACGCTCACAGACAACAAGGGCGGGGTGATATCCTGGGGCAGCTCGGGCACAGCAGGCTTCAAGGGCTCGCGCAAAGGCACGCCGTACGCGGCCCAGATGGCCGGGCAGGGAGCTGCTGCCAAGGCCAAGGAACATGGACTGCGCCAGGTAGAGGTATTCGTGCGCGGTCCCGGCAGCGGCCGTGAGGCCGCCATCAGGGCTCTTCAGGCATCGGGCATCGCGGTAACCGGGATAAGGGACATTACACCTGTGCCGCATAATGGGTGCAGGCCCAGAAAGAAAAGGCGGGTGTAAAAAATGGCGAGATATATTGAAGCTTATTGTCGTTTATGCCGCCGCACCGGCACCAAGCTTATGCTGAAGGGCGAGAGGTGTTTTACTGAGAAGTGCGCACTTCAACGCAGGAATACACCCCCAGGCCCGCATGCGGCAGGCAGGAAGCGGCGTCCCAAGATATCGGAACGGGGATTGCAGTTGATGGAAAAACAGAAGGCCAAATACACTTACGGCACCTTTGAGCGTCAGTTCCGCCGTTTTTTTGACGAGGCATCGCGTATGCAGGGCATCACCGGCGAAAACCTGCTGGTTTTGTTGGAGCGAAGGCTGGATAATGTGGTCTTCCGTCTGGGGTTCGCCGATTCCCGCAGCCAGGCCAGGCAAGTAGTGCGCCACGGACATATCAAGCTCAGCGGGCGCAGAACGGATGTCCCTTCATGCCTGGTAAAAGCAGGGGATGTAATCGAATGGCGCAAAGAAAGCACCAAGAGTGAATATTATAAGACACTGGTCGAAAAAATTGAGGATAAGAATGTCCCGGCATGGCTGGCACTGGAAAAAGAAAACATGATCGGCACGGTACTTTCATTGCCCGCCGGCGGTGAAACAAAAACGAATTTCAACGAGAAATCGATTGTGGAATTCTATTCCCGATAGGAGGATTTTTGGTTCAATTAGCTTTACCAAAAATTGAATGCACCAATTACCAGGATAATTACGGCAGGTTCGTTATCGAACCGGTTGAGAAAGGGTTCGGGGTAATTCTTGGCAACAGCATCAGGCGCGTGCTGCTTAGCTCGCTGCCCGGCGCGGCTGTATCGTCAGTTCTCATCGAGGGCATCACGCAGGAGTTCGATACCATACCCAGCATGAAAGAGGATGTCCTGGAGTTCCTCTTCAATATCCGTGATATCCGCATCAAGATACTTTCCAAATCTGCCGAGGCGGGCAAGATGAAACTTAAGGTCAAGGGCCGCAAGGAAGTGCGGGCAGGAGACATAGAGTCCAATAGCCCGTTGGATTTCGAGATCGTCAATCGTGATTTGGTCCTGGCCACGCTGGATTCCCCCGAGGCCGGCCTGGATATCGAGTTCAATGTAAGGGTGGATAAAGGATACCAGCCCGCCAGCACTGGCGATAACGTTGGCATAATCGTGACCAGCGAGGGTACCAGCAAGGAGATGTCCATAGACGCGATATACTCTCCGGTAACGCGCGCTAATTATGTGATCGAGAGCAGCGGACCGGGACAGGGCTCCGGCAAAGAGAAGCTGGTGCTGGAGATTTGGACCGATAATACAGTAGACCCCATAGAGGCGCTGGGCGAGAGCGTCCGCATACTTATAGAGCAATTCAATTGCTTCACCGGGTTGGCCAAGACCATCGCGGCTAAAGAGGAAATTGAAGCCTGGCAGAAATCCATACCTGCTGACGTTTACAATATGCCGCTGGAGAAGCTTAACCTCTCCACGCATACCTACAACAGCCTCCGCAGGGGTGGTATAACCATGACCGGCCAGTTACTGGAAAAAGGCCTTGAGGGACTGATGTCATTTGGCGGGATCGGGGTCAAATCCAGG
>Ga0247841_10010459_pt1 | contig 12625 bp, 12 predicted proteins | sample LaCruzMarch2015__2_FD_192410 | JGI IMG/M metagenome (GOLD analysis project Ga0247841, IMG submission 192410) | Freshwater microbial communities from meromictic Lake La Cruz, Castile-La Mancha, Spain - LaCruzMarch2015_18m | ecosystem: Environmental > Aquatic > Freshwater > Lake | place: Spain... | reverse complement strand
ATCCACAAACACCTGTTCTACCTACACCTTAAAGAGTGTGAATGGAGATTCAATAACCGTCGTGAAAACGTGTATCATATACTTCTGTCACTCCTCAGGAAAAAACCTCTCAGCGTATCTTGAGCCTGGCTTATTTCAAGAAGAGACCGATCATACTCACTTAGCTGATATTTTTAATCATCAGCCGTTCAATCTGCTGCAAGCTCAAAATAAATCTGTATGTGATCGTGTTGATCAGAATTTTATCAAAACTAGACCGGATCTTTTTCAATCGCCTTATTGCTTCACTTTGGGAACAGATGCTCGTTGTCTTAGGGGTATTGGAAAACCAGACAGTGATGGGCATTTTTTTTGGGTTAAAGCGGACCCTACTTTTGAAGGGTTCAAACAGATCGTTTATGAACCAAGCGAAAGAGCTCGCATTCAAGCAACATCTCCATTTGAAGATCGAAAAAAAGTTTTTCTGCAGAAAATATCAATAAGCAGTAAAAACTTCGTCATTCCCAATGGCATCGAAATTCCGTTAAATCGTGAATTAGTTACGCTTATCGGAGGAAGAGGTTCGGGAAAAAGCGTTTTACTTGAAGCGATCGCGTTTTTAAACGAGGAACATACAAAGTTCGACCAAAACGGAAAACCTAAAGTAATTGAATACTACAGAAAAAATGTAGAGGGCAAAGAGCCTGCACCAGAGTTTACAATTTCTCTTGAGTTGGTTGATAAAGACGGAATGGTTTCTACATGTTCAAAATCATTAGAGGATATGACTAATTACGAGCTACCATTTTTATATATTGGACAAGAGCAGCTTAGCGCGATAGCAACAAATGATCGTGTGCTAACAGAGAAAGTGGGAGATCTGATTAACTTAGACTGGTCCGAATTAGATGACACTGATTTGCTTGAAAATGCACGTGAAACACTTGCAGCTATTGAAAATAAAAAGGCAGAAATTAGAGATGTTTTTAGGAAATATCCTGATTACAAGGAAGGATCATTTTCTCAGTGGATTACTAGGTTTATTGAAGGAAAACAGGAACAAATGAAGCGACTCTCTTCAAAGGAAACAAAGGAGCTTCTTGAACAAATTGCTAAAGAAATGGACAGAGGTATAAAGCTCAAAGATTTCAGAGATGAAATTGATGGTGTCATTCAGGATATGGACAGTGTTGGAATCAATAAAAAACTATCCCTATTAAACGAAAGGCAGAAAACACTCTATGACGAACCGATGGACATCCCTCTTGTAGATCTCGCTCCGCAAAAAACTTTTTTGCAGACAAGAAGACAGGAAATTAGCGATGAAATGGGGAGCCTGCGAGCTTCAATTGTTCAAAAAAGACAGCAATTGGCTAATTCTGGTTTAAAAGAAGACCTTAGTGTTCTACTTCAGGCAACCGAAACTCTTCAAAGAGAAATTACCAATGCCATCAAGGACAAAGAAGATCACGCACAAAAAGACAGAGAACTTCAGTCCCTGATGTCCGAAAGAAATTCTCTAATTTCCGGAATTGTTAGCAGTCTTGAGAAGTGTAAGAAAAGCATCAATGATGGATTTGCATCTTTTAAAAAAAGCTATGACAATGCACCAAAAACCGACGCCGAATTTTTCCGCAAGCTTATGGAAGATGTTTCGGTTGAAGGTGAAATCACCTTCAACGAAGATGAGTTTTGTTCCTATCTACTTTCTAACTGTCTTGATCGACGAAAGGTAAGAGACATTGAGCATCTTAAGGCTATCATTGCTGGTAAAGACGAAAGGGGTGTTTCTAAGCCAATTAATATGACATCGCTTATGGAATGGATACGTATAGGAGGACCAGCACAGCTCAACAAATCAGGCGGCATTAATGAGGTTGGATATCTAGACTTGATGAATTACATTTTCACAGAATGGCGAAACTTCGTTAGTGTCAGAACATTAGTGAAATTGAATGGAGTACCCACTGAAAAATTATCTATAGGGCAACGTGGAACTCTGTTGCTTAAAATATATTTGGCTACCGCCACAGGTAGACAAATTTTCATTATTGATCAACCAGAGGATAATTTGGATAACCAATTCATCATGAACGAGTTGGTACCCTTGATTCGTAGGATCAAAAAATCAAGACAGATTATTCTCTCTACTCACAATGCAAATTTGGTGGTAAACGCTGACGCAGAACAGGTAATAGTTGCCTCTCTTGATGAAGAATCGAAACCCCCATATTTCTCTGGTGCAATTGAAGATCCAACCATTAACACAAATATTATAGAGATCTTAGAGGGAGGCGAAGAAGCATTCGTGCAACGTGAAAATAAATATGGAATGAGTAAGTATTAGTCGCATAAATCCTTTCCACCCCCTCACCCCTCCTTCACCACCGCCCAGCACGCCTGATCAACGCACGCGCAGCGCTTTAGGTCAGAGGCGGCATAGTCCGCACAATCACAAGCGGAATCCTCGCGGCATGCGGTGTCCTGCGACTTCCATCCGCCCGAACCGTCAGAGACGATAGGTGGCATCGGGCAGACTACCGCGCAGAGGCTATCGAAACACCGCGACGTAAAGGGGCAACTGGATCGCATGAGATAACTGCCCGGCGTCACGCAGTCTTCGTGGGTGTTGCAGGCCACTCCCGCGTTGCCGTCGACAGCGGGCGGAACCTGCTTTGGCGCGCAGCCTGCGAGTGCAATAAGACAGAAAATGGCGAGGGGGAGATGATGCTTCATACGAAAGAGGATACCGGAACAGAGACCAAAACGTGAATGCACGAATTGATGTGCGGCAGCTCCGACATTGCCTTACAAAAGCCAAATAGGAACGTTTGACAATATAAAAAATAGTTCTGATATGCATGCATCTTTTCTCTCTCACTCTATGACTTTAAGCAATAACGTGGATTTTAAGCAGGTCTGTGCTGATCATGGGCTTGACCCGGCCAAAACGAGTCTGCACGCAGCTGGTTGTGTGGCACATGGACTTGATCCCCGAACAACGAGTATCCATGCTCTTGAATGCGTCATGCACGGGCTTGATCCGAGGACCAGTATCGCTGCTTTGGACAAGTATCTGGGACGTAGCAACGGCTAATTTCATTACGCTATCACTCCTATGGCTTCCATTGATGCATTACATTCTCAGGTTGATGAACTTGTCACTCGTGAAGGGGCAATGCCGACGGATGCTGACCTTCGCACCATTATCAAACCTCTCTATCTTGGAATGAATCCAACAGATCGGGGGGCCTTGCTTCAGTCTCTTGGGATTCATCCTGATAGCCACGACACTCTTCTCAGAAGGACAGCTAGCCTAGAAAGGCCAATGCCACCATTGCCCGCCATTGATGACGTAGTCACTATGTATAAATTGTGCTTTTTGGCTGATTTACATGGATCTCAATCTGCTCAGCCCGGCAGAGAATAATCTTCTCCAAGCGGTTTCACTCATTTCGAATCCTTTCCACAACTTGACAAATTCTTATTGAATTATAAAATATTTTTATGAGCAACGAGGGAAATGTTGACCGCCGCTTCACTCCAGAAGAGGAGGAAATTCTAAGGCAAACGCGTGCCGACCAGCAATTGCAGGAGGTGCTCCCTTTTCAGGATGCTCTTAAAGTGCGGGGCCAACTGCATGGACAGCTTCTTGAACGATTGATTGCAAAAATCCGATGTCCCGAGGTTGGGAATACACAGTTGAATCTGAATGTGATACAAAATGATCTTGCAGCAGGAAAACTCCCCGAAGGGATATATCAGCCTTTCGGGAATAACTGTCATGTCATCATCGCACCCGAAGGCATTTTCGTGCTCGATTATTCCGGTTATAGCTCTTCTGAAGTTGAGGCATGTGCTGTCTTCGCAAAACGAATGACTGGGAGAGAATTACCATGCCATCGGAAGCAGCTTTCTCCAAAATATTGGGACATAAATAGAGTTGAAGATACGAGGACGGTGGAGGAGAGGAGAAAATCTTTCGAACGTATTGATGCTCTGTTGAATGGCATTGGAAAAAAACAGTCATAATCGCATTGAGGGAGTAATCTTCAGACGCATGCGTGAAACGCTAAACCAAGCTGAATGATGTAATAATCACTTACGGCATCTCCACCATTGACATATATAAATTTTTTATATTAATATCATTCTATGAACAGTCCTCAAGATAGTACTGAGTCTCCGCACAAGCCTGAGCGTCTCTGTATCTCGGCTCATCAACTCAGGCATCTAACGAACGAGTATCGTCGCGAAGGCGTGACAGGCTCCTATGGAGCCGCGTGTGGCGTTGTGAAAGCTTTTAAGGATCGAGGGATCGATGCTTGTATTGTTGCCGGTGGTTTGGATTTCATTGTCACTCAGGAAAACGTTTCTGCAGTGGCAGAAGTTCTCGCAACTTTCCGTATTGATCCCAAGTCATTAAACGGTCGGACATTCCATGAGGATCTCGTATTGAGCGGCGGACTCGAGAAACTCGCAACGAAGGATCCACTGGGGCATGGCGCACGAGTACTTGGAATGATTTCAGGAACAGTGAATTAATCTGAGCTGCCCAACCCGTAATCAGTGTCACGAACCGGTCCAAGTTTTTCGCCATGATCTCCACCAAGATTTCCGAGAGCAAAAAATTACTTCCCCACCCTTTCCACCCAGAAACGAACGGTCTCATTCATATTGATCGGAGTCATTTGAATGTCAGGATGCTTGTTCTTGAACACTCTAAAAATTTCGTCTGCAAATGCCTGTCCAATGGTCGGAACTTTATCGAAATCCAGAATGATCGATTTAAATTTTTCCAAACCAGACAATACCCTGCGTGCCTGCGATCGTGAGACATGCACCGTCCCCAGTGTGTAGAGCTTGATCTGAATTTCGGTTTTATCGAACGCATGTTCAGCGGGATCTGTTTGATATGCCCGGAAGATGTCATTCAAATGCTTTTCCGTTTCACAGGCGATTTGAAAACAGACCTTCGTTCCTCTTTTTGAAGGCTTCACTTCTTCAATAAAGATATCATGCAGAATGTTATTCATGGTGAGTTTTTTCCCAAAACTCTCAAGACTAAATATATCTGCTACTTTCGAAGTGAAAAAAATCCCCTCGCCCGAATGAGCCTGTGGCTGCGTCGTAGTTTTACCTTTGAGCAAATCCTGAATTGCCTCCAGTTCCGTTGCTAACTTTCTTTTTTGCATGACATTTCGAAAAACTCCTATGCCAAAATCATTGACAAAGAAAATCAGATTTTCTCCCCGCTTCTCAACTTGTACATGGATGTTCGCTGACATGGAATGCTCGATTGCATTGTTGAGCATCTCAGAAAAAGCGTACTCGAATATGCTGCGCAAATTTTCTGATAACGATTGGCGGAACTGGGACCGGCCTTCAATGTCTTCGAGCACGTTGTGCTCCGCTAATTGTTGATTTTGAAAGCGCTTGTCGTATTTCCATTTCACTTGATCCGCATACTTTGGCAATACATACGAAGCGGAACGAGTAGAACCTAACTTCACCAACAGACCTTTTTGAACAAGCTCCTTGAGTATGCGCTGTGCGTATTGCCGGCTGACGTGCAGCTTTTCAGCAATTTCTTTGGATTGCAGCACCCCTGTTTTAAGGGCCAAGGAGAGGATATGTCCCTTTGTATCCATGACTCTATTGTAAAGTAAGTTTTATTAATTGTAAACTGAATTGTAAACAGAGTTTTTTAATTGTAAACAACCGTATTGAGCTATAGGTGCATTCGTAGCCATTCATAGCTCATACAAGCGGATAATTACCTCTGCGGCCCGGTTCACACATTTTCGTATTATCTCCGCCATGCAATGAAAAACCGCAGGCGCTCTGCTCGTGGTCAACCACCGTGACACACCTGCCAAGCGCGCTATACTTTTGTCATGACCACCTCCCGAAAAATCTTCACATGGACTCCGCGCGTCCTCAGCGTCGCATTCGTGCTCTTTCTCTCGTTGTTCGCCCTCGATGTTTTTGACCAGTATGCGGGGTGGAGCGCGCTGTTGCCGCTCTTCATGCATCTGCTCCCCGCTTTGGGCCTCTTGATCGTGTCCGCCATCGCATGGAAGTACGAATGGGTCGGGGCATTGGTCTTTCTCGGGTTCGCCGTACTGTACGTGTGGGACGTGGGCTTGGCCCGGCCGTGGAGCTGGTATGTGGCCATCACCGCTCCATCCGCGCTGGTCGGCATCCTCTACCTCGTCAGTTGGTCTCAGAGGAAAAAACGCTAGCGGAAAGAAAAAACCATGTGAGCTACACTGCCCCCAAATGCAGGATCACTTCGACGTCGTGATCATCGGCATGGGGCCTGCGGGGCTGCAGTGCGCGCGGACACTTGCCCTGCACCCGAACAAAGCGAGTGGTGCAGGGTTGAAGAATACGGGCAAATCCGTACTCATCATGGACCGGAAAAAAGTCATCGGACCCAAGCCCTGCGGCGGAGGACTCACATTTCAGGATGAAGGCTTCGGCATCCCCGCATCGCTCTCTGTCCCCTACCCCACTCACACGATCCGTGTGGGGAAGCATGATACCGTGGTCCACCTGAAACATACGCTCCGCTCCATCCTCCGTCTCGATCTGGGGCAGTTTCTGCTTAAGGAAATTTCCGGTGCCCCGAACGTCACCGTGCTCACCGACACCAAAGTCACGGAAATTCATCAAGACAGTGCCGTGACGGACAAAGGAACCTTTTTCTTCAAAACGCTCGTGGGCGCGGACGGGACCGACTCGATAGTTCGAAAATACCTGAAGCTGCCGAAAAAGATCACGCTGGGCTTCACGTTCGATGTACCGGTCAAGACGAACCGCGTGCTCTGGTACTTCAATCCCCCACGCATCAAGACGGCATACTTGTGGGCTTTTCCCAAACGCGGCGTCACCAACGTGGGCGGGTACTACGATCCGGCCGAAATTGCATTCGAGAACGTTCTGGAGGAGTTCAGGAAATTCATGGCGAAAGAGGGCTTTCCGTTTGATCCAGCAGAACTCCGCGGGGCACCGCTGGGTGTCGGCTACAGCGGACACGCATTCGGCACTATTTTTCTCGCGGGCGAAGCCGCCGGCATGACCGAAGCGCTGACGGGAGAAGGGATCGCCTTCGCGCTCATGTCCGGTCAGGAAGTGGCCAAACGCATCCTCGACCCCGCATACCCAATGCCCGAACTGGAACGCATGCTCGCCCTCAAGCGCCGCCGCGAAGGCATGCTCGCGCGTGCCCGCAAGCACCCGCACCTGCAGACATCCCTCTTCAGATTGGGAGCCAAACTGCTGAAATCACCCAAGTTTCAGGCGTTCTTCGGAACATAATGGGATACTGTACCTTCTCCACCATTCACCGAGAATTTTGATGAGAACGCGTTTCGGCCGCTGCCCGTCGAATTCGCCAAGACAAGGATCCGATAGCAGCAATGTATGTATATTCAAGATTATCGCTCTTTTCATAAGACAAATGGTTAATATTGACTATTTGATATTATTAATTGTAATATCATATTATGCCCATCCCTTCCATTACAGTCCAGACAGGTGCAGACCCATCCATCCTGGGCCAGCTGAATGACCCGGCCGGTTTTGAAACGCTCAAGGTGACCCGCGGCAGAGTCGACACTCTCTGTGAAGAGATAAAATGTGCGTATGAGGCGCTGCTCTCGGCTGCTCCGCAGAACATCCGAGACCGTGCAGAGCACACCATTGACCTGTACTGCGGGTTAACCCCCAAAGGATGGAATTTCCGGGGACAGGCAATCACTCCTGATCCTTCGGTTCTCGCGCGTCAACGGGGAGGGCGAACCGAGGTGGGAGGGTCGCCCCTCAATCGCATGAAGGGACTCCTGCTGTACATCCGGAATGATGGTGCTCTGGAAGTTCCCATGAGCATCGTCCGGCACGAGCTGATCCATATCCTGCTCCATGGAGCGACGCATCCCTGGGCAACGGGCCAAACCGAGAGTCTCGTGATGGGTCTGGAAAACCATTATGGAGATCCTGTGGAGGATGTTGCTACAGCACACCAATGGGATATGCACCTCACGGAGGCTACATCAGGGCTCTGCGCTCCGACGCTCTCAAAAACTATCCACTCGCCTGCTTCTATGTTCGCTCTCTACCTTGCATCCCGCCATGCCTTCAGGACCGCAACGAAGGAGGAGCTTTGGAAACTTTCGGAGCGTCTCATGGAACGGTCCGCTGCGACCAACTGCTTTCCCTTTAATGAAGATGTGCGGGAGGAGATTGCCCATGTATTCCAGGATCAGGCTGCCACGATCCTCCGCAGTCCGGCGCTCCAAGACATGCAGACACCCGGGAACCACACCGTCACCTACTATTCGCGTCCGGAGGGCGGAAAGGCAAGTGACTATGCAGCTGTCTACAGCTTCAATGCACGTACTCACGACACATACGGATCGATGGCTGGGGGCACCTTCCAATCCGATCTGTTCACCTGCACGGATACCCCCCGATCCTGTTCCAGTACCCTCCTCGATGCCCAGGGACAGCAGCTCATTACCCTCGATTTTTCGCTAGTTCCCAATCAAGACCTGCACCTCGCCGAGCTGATTGCACTGGCGCGCCAATCCGTCCCGCTCACACATGCGTACATTGCAGGACGGATCGCCGGAGCCGATATCCGCATCCAGGGGAACCCATCGGTGATCCGCCTGAGAAATACCTGAGAACTGATCACTCTTCGACGATCTTCATCAGCACCCTCTTGGGTCTCTGCCAGTCTAAATCGCCGCAGAAGATGGCCTCCCAGTGTCCCAAATCGAGCTTGCCTTCGCTCCGCAGGCATCAGTGCTTTCAGAAATAGATCTTCCGGATGGGGGCACGCATGCCCAAGAATCCCAAGTACCAGGCACGTTTCGGAACGTGAGTACCTTATTTTCTAAACCAGACTCGGTAATTTCCAATCGGCAAAAACGGTTGCGCGCATGCGGGTGGCGTTTCGGTGAAGTTGGCGCGCACGAAGGCATCCACCGCCGGCGCAATGATCGACTGGCCGGAGAGCAGCAGACGGCTGTCCTCGCGGAGGTGCCGGTCTGTAGCGACCATAATGGGATGATACGGGTCGAGGTACCAATTGAGCTCGAACGTGACGATCGGACCCAAGGGTGAATGGCGGCTGAAAGCCAGTTCAAGCGGATGCTCGAGCAGGGCGTACCGGTTGATCGCACAGGCATCGAGTAGTCCATCCAGTTTTTGGAGGGCCTCGGCATGCACCTGCCGCGCGCGCCCTGCATTCTGCGCAAGGATTGCCCAGTGATCGGCAGTGGTGCGATACGGCAGGAGCGCAAGAACAGCCACGACCGCGAACGCGGTGCGGAACAACCGGTTGTCTTCTTTCAGCGCGAACGAAAGCCCGAGCAGAACGAGCGCCATATAGACCGGAAGCGCGGAGGCATAGTGGTTGCCGCCGTAACCCGCGCCCGCGATCGCATACAGAATGAGATACAACGCGAGAAAACCCCTCAGAACATGTGAGAGCGTGCGGCCGCGCCACTGCAGAAAGAGCAGTGCGAGCAGACACGCGCCCAGCGGAAGCAGAAGCCACCACGAAAAAGAACGGCTGAACGTGAGCGCAGTGCCCTCGCGGATGAAACTGTTGAGTGTCATGAGCGCCGGTACGAGCTGCAGAAGGAACACGCCGACCGTGATGCCCGTTGCAACATACAGCAGCATGCGCCGTCCGCTCGGCTTTGCGCTGTCGCCGGAACGCAACGCAGGAAGAAGAAGGAAGAGTGAACAGAGGAGAAAGGGAAAGACGCGGGACTCGGTGAACTGTTCCACCATGTGGAACGCGAGCGGATAGAGATCCATCGCGAGGATGGGCAGCGGCCGCAGGGGATCCTCCGCAAGGCGCTGCTGAAAAAGGGCAGGGATGTACACGGTGAGATACGGGTGCAGAAATCCAAACAGAAAGAGGAGTACGACCCCTGCAACTGCAGCGAGGAGGAGCGGCAACAGGAATTTTTTTGTGAAATCCCGCAGATCGCGCGTGAGGAGGAGCGCCACGGCGAAGAGAATGAAGAAGAAGTACTCTTTGAGCCCGATGGCTTCGAGCAGGAGCAACGCACGGACGAGAAAACCCGTGGCGGACCGGCGCGGCTGCCACAGAAGACTCAGTGCATAGAGCGCCCCGAGAAGCCCGCCGAAAGTCTCGGTATCCATGCCCGTCGCGAAACGTTCCAGATAGAGTGCGAGAAGAAAACCGCAGCAGAGCGCGGTGCCGACGATCATGAGCCGATCCACATTCCACAGCTGCCCGCGGGAAGAACGCCGGACAGAGAAAAACGGCAACAAGGCTACCGTAAAGAGAGCGAGTACGGTGAGCACGGCCAAAAACCGCTGATCACCCGTGATGAGCAGAGAGAGCGCGGTCAGGAGGAACATCCCCGGCGGCTTCCACTCAAAGAGGTCTACATAGGGAGTGAACCCATTGAGGATGCCCCGCCCGATGACGAAGTAGAGCGGAATATCGGGATCCATGCTGCCCCGCAGGATCCACGGAACGATGCGCAGAAGCTCCACCATCCCCCACGCCGCCGCCGCGAGCGCGAGGAACACGATCCCCCATCCGACGATGCGCAGTCGATCAGACACAGTGCCATCACTGTAACACATTCACCGGTGAACGGGCTCCGGTCTCCGATCACCTGTACCGCATCACCGCGCATCACTAGTATGGAATGTATGATGCACATTTCTCCTTTTCCCTTCGCGGCCGTCCTGCTCGCAACACTTGCCTTCTCTGCCTGCAATCCGGCCACTCCACCCGATTCCGGCGATGCATCTTCTTCTTCTTCCTCCTCCTTCTCCAAAAGCTCCATGAGCAGTGCGACACATGAGACGATCTCCATTTCGGAGCCGATATCCGGCGAGACCGTCGTAAGCCCGCTCACGGTGAAAGGCACGGCACGTGGCCTGTGGTACTTCGAGGCCAGTTTCCCCGTGCGGCTTTTGGACGCCGATGGCAACGAAATCGCAGTCGCGCAGGCGCAGGCGCAAAGCGACTGGATGACGACGGACTTCGTCCCGTTCACGTCCACGCTGACTTTCGCCGCACCCTCGGGAACTTCGGGCACGCTCGAGCTTTCGAAAGACAATCCGTCGGGCGACCCTGCGAATGCGGAAAGCATTCGTATTCCGGTGAAGTTCTAGCATCTCTTCACCACCGCCCGCTGTTCACCGCCGGATTGATCTGCCAGCGCTGAGTAAATTGCTGCCAGGACATTTCAGTGGCACGCAGGCGACAGCCGGCATCGTCCTCCTCATGCACAGTGATACCCACGGCCGCAAGGTACTGCCGCGACACTCTGCGGATCTCAAACGTTGCCTGAATATCCTTTCCATCGTGCGCAGCTTCGGGATGCTCCCCTAATGCCGTCATCAGAGCGAGGTGTGCCTGTTCGAATTGCTCCGGATCCTCAACATGCGGATGAAAAACTCCGCCCATGCGCGAGCGCACCTCGGCTCCCGGCCGGAAAATGCGCGGAAGCACGGCGGCATCGGCGAGCGTAGAGGGCAGAGGAATCGTAGCGGAGTGGGGATGTTCACTTCTGGCCGGAGTTTCGGAGAATGGCGAAACAGACATAGGAAAATGGGGAATGAGAAAACCGGAATTTAAGCAGGGCGACCATGCGCATAGATGTTTCTGGTGAGCTCTGATCCACCACCAGCGAGTACTTCTTCGCAATCAGCACAGGTTTGCATCTGCAACGAACGAACCTGCTCAATCACCAGCATCGCCTCAAACGTGAGCGGCCCCTTAGACCCGCACACATCGCACTGGCCGAAGCGCGCACTGCCATTCATGAGCAGGTGGCTCTGCACATGCGCCGGATTTTGGTCCGTAATGGGAGCGCCTTCCACCGTATTCCCAGAAAGATAACCCTGTTGGCTTCGCGCAATCGTCTCCATTCCTCCTCTGTCTCTTTCCGTCTGGAGAGGACCCATCCGTGCGGCTCTGCGAACTTCTTCATCGGTCAGAAACTCCGGAGCATTCATCACGATGATCGTACGCACACCCACCCCTCCGTCTTCCGCTGAAGCAGGAATGGAGCGAAGCAAAGGCAACATCACTGCGCTGCGAAACCAATCATGATGAGCACGAATGTGCGCTGGAACCTGTCGAAGGTAGGCGGGATCCTGCTGCGCCCTCATCAGGATATGCTCGGCAAGCAATGCAGACGGATCCTCTGTCTGATTCTGGTCGACAGAAAGCGGGGCAGGATCTGTGCGTTCAATAACAGTCATAGGGGAGGAAAAAGATGCCCTCTTGTAGGCCGCGCCGGGCAAAGGGTCAACGACTGCGATGAAGAGAATCTCGTGCTGTTCAAAAAAATGACAACAGTACGACATCTCTCTTCAGCCCTTCCGAAAGAGAAAATGACAAACGGACAACGCATGTGACCAACAGTGTTTGTCGATGTTACATCTTGCGGACTTCATGACTTATGACCCGATGAATTATTTCGTCCAAATGGGATGCAGAATCGGCGCATGCAAAGTTCCCGCGACACGGATAGGGCAGCCGGAAAACAGGTGCAACGGCGTAAATCCACTGTAGCCGGTGAAAAAACCGCATCTTCAGTACTGCACTCCGGAGCATTGACTTCCCTAAAAATCTGAG
>Ga0247841_10010456_pt1 | contig 12627 bp, 19 predicted proteins | sample LaCruzMarch2015__2_FD_192410 | JGI IMG/M metagenome (GOLD analysis project Ga0247841, IMG submission 192410) | Freshwater microbial communities from meromictic Lake La Cruz, Castile-La Mancha, Spain - LaCruzMarch2015_18m | ecosystem: Environmental > Aquatic > Freshwater > Lake | place: Spain... | reverse complement strand
AATAATAAAAGAAAAAGAAAACTCAATAAGCGAATTTTTACCAGAGATGTTAGATTTATATTCAAAGACAAGAGAAAAAGAAGAGACAAATTTTTACAAGGGAAAGGAAGGATTAAAGACAGTTTTTCAAGACCAATTAGAAAATAACAAGGAAGTTTTAATTTTGGGTGCAAGTAACTCTGCATTTGAGATACTTCCATTTTATTTTAAATGGTACGATAAAGATAGAATCAAGAAAAAGATCAAAGTTAAAATAATTGCTGCAGACAAAATAAAAAATAAGATTCCTCTTTCAGAAATAAAATATATCCCCCAAAAATATGATAATCCTCTTGCAATTAATATCTATAAGGATAAAGTAGCAATAATCCTCTGGAAAAATCCCCCAATATGTATTGTTATCAAAGATAAAGCCATTTCAGAGGGATATAAAAAATATTTTGAATTAATGTGGAAGATTTCTAAATATTTTTAGTTGTGATTAAATAATTGATGATATACTTCATCAAATCTTCTTTCTCTCATTTTGCTTGGAGCAGAAACTTTGCTTTTTGGTTCCTTATAATCCCATCTCCATGATTCTCTTCTGGCTGTTTCTATCTCATCTTTTTCTTGTAACCAAGCCATATGTGTAGACTCTCTTTTTAATACCCTCTCTACTTCTCTAAAAGAAATATCTGGTTTAAATAAAAAACCAGGTGCCCTCATTGTTTGGTATGCTCTACTTTGATCATCACAAAAATCTCTTATCCAGAAAGCAAGAGCTCTTTTTAATTTTCTTGCATTGTCTTCTACATCTTTTGGACTATAGTGTGGAACAACAATATCCCTTGCAGGGCTAAACCACACTCCAGGATCACCGGGCATTTCAGAATAATTAAGTAAAACAGAACCAAAAGGAACTCCAACTCCGGCCCATCGATCAAACAATGATCTCTGGTTTGGTTGAGTCCCAACATTTAATGAGACTATTTCAGAAAGATAACCTGTTGAATCTTGTGTATCTACGCATTGAAATCCCCAATGTCCACAGAAATCCTCAAATGATTCTAGGGCTTTAGATACTCTGCTAGGTATCACTCTTTTTGGTGGGGCAACATAGGGGGAAACATAAACTCCGAATGTATGGGGCTCACCCGGTGCAGGTTGAAAAAAACCAGTAATAGAATATTCAATTCCCCCAATTTTTGTTCTTGGTCCAGCATTCATAAATTGTCCTGCAACACCTTCGCCAATAGGAATTACAGGAGGATGACTGGGAAAAGGTTGTTGTTTATATATTCCAACAGGAGTATTTTCTTCAATTGTTAGTGTTCTTCCATCTCCAAAACTCATGAATCCATTGAATAAACTTTATTTAAAAACATTATTATTCAAAAAAGCATCAAATTTATTAATTATCTATTTTTAAAAGTTCTATGCACTAGTGGTCTAGTGGTAGAATACGAGCTTCCCAAGCTTGTGACCCGAGTTCGATTCTCGGCTGGTGCATAGCCAACCCTTTCTTTTACAAAAAGAAATAGTTAGGCTTCTCGGAAAGAAAAACAAAGAGAAGACGAGAAGCGAATAAGGAGAGTGCATAATATTCAGTTTAACAAAATTTATAAACAAAAGCCTCTTTTATAAAATGAAAATGTGGGGAAAAAAATGTCCGAATTGTGCTAAGAAAATTGAAAAAGATTTTATTTACTGTCCATATTGTGCATTCCCAATAAAAAGACAAATGGAAAAAGAAGATTTTGGTTTAATTGGAAAAGCAGATTCTATTAATACCCTTAATCAACAAATGCCAACTCCCTCATTACCTATACCCGGATTAGATAAAATAATACAATCTTTAATGGGTCAGTTAGGAAAAGAATTAGGCAATATGGATCATTTAAACAATCCTCAAGGAAGAAATTTTAAAATTCAAATATCTACGGGCCTTCCTCAAAATATGGGTATTGAAAGAAAACAAAAAAGACAGGTAAGATCTTCAGAAAGAATTTCAAAGATTGAAATTCCAGCAGAAGAATTAGAAAGAAGAAAATCTCTTCCTAGAAAAGAAGCAGAATCAAATGTTCGTAGATTATCTGACAGAATAATTTATGAGATAATTATGCCAGGCGTAGATGATAAGGAACAGGTGACAATCACAAAACTAGATAATAGCTATGAAATTAAGGCTTACTCAAAAAAAGAATGTTATACAAAAAGCATTCCAATTGATGCAGAGATGATTCAATCCTACATAAAAGAAGGAACTCTATTTCTTGAATTAAAAGAGTAAATCTTGATTAAATAAACTTTATAAATGATTTTTATCTAGAACAAGTATAATATGAGCCTGTGGCGCAGCCAGGTAGCGCACCGCTCTGATACATGAAGATCCAAGATCTTCGGGGTTCCGAAATCTAGGAGATTTCAGAAAGGCGGGGGTCCTCAGTTCAAATCTGAGCAGGCTCACTCATATTTTATTTTTCTTCTTCCAATTCAAATAGAACAAATATCCAACAATAAAAGCCGGCCCCGCAATTTGTAACGCCCATGTAAGATAAAACCATTCAAATCCATTTATAATAGAATTAACTAAAATAAATCCAATATAAATCAATCCAGCTATAAAAAAAGTAAGAGCTCCAACAATTTCTCGTTTCCACGAAATCCATAATAATATAACCAAAATAAAAACAGGAATATTATGTATTAATAATCCTAAAACAATATCCCAAAATTTCATACCTTCGCTAAAAATATCTAAAGAAAACAACGTTAGAAATAAAATAAAAATAATTGATAAAATCCTCGGAGTCCAATAAAGCCCTTTCTCAACTTTATTTTTCTTTTTCACTTCTTTTTTCATACTTAATATCTCCTATTAAACTTTTTAAAGGTTGTCGAGTCAGAGAGATAACCTTTAAAAACCTACATTTTCAATATGATTTATGGCACATGGATTAGCATATTATCTAAGACAGGCTTGGAAAAAACCAGACCCAGAAACACTTAGAAAGAGAATGACTGAATGGAGAGCTTCAGAAGTAATTACTCGTGTTGAAAACCCATTAAGATTAGATAGAGCTCATGCTTTGGGATATAAAGCAAAAAAAGGAATTTTTATTGTAAGAGTTAGAGTTAACCGTGGCGGACATAAAAAAACAAGACCTGCTAAAGGAAGAAGATCAAAAAGAATGACTCCTAGAATGACATTAAAGTTAAACTATAAAACAATTGCAGAAAGAAAGGCAGCAAGAAAATTTGCAAATTGCGAAGTTGTTAATTCATATTGGATTGGAAAAGATGGAGTACATTATTTCTTTGAAGTTATCCTTGCAGATAGAGATTCACCAGAAGTTTTAGCAGATAAAGAGTTATCAAATTTAGTTCAACAAAGGAACAGAGCTCTTAGAGGATTAACTTCTTCAGCAACAAAGTCTAGAGGACTAAGGAACTCAACAGAGAAAGCACCAAAAGTAAGACCCAGTTTAAGGGCAAATCATAGAAAAGGAAATTAATTTTATTTTTATTATTTATATTTTTTAATCAAATTTTTTTAAGAAATAATATTATTCTAAATTATTATTAATCCACTCTTTTATTGCGGATTCAGGCATAGCTCCGACAAATTCGTCTACAATTTCTTCGTTCTTGAACATCTTTACAGCAGGAATAGACATAACTCCAAACTCTCCTGCTTTTTCTTGATTTTCTTCAACATTAATTTTTGCAAGTATAAATTTCCCATTATACTCTTTAGCAATTTTTTCTAATACTGGTTTTAAAATTCTACAGGGCCCACACCATGGAGCCCAAAAGTCTACCACAACCGGGACTTTCAAAGATTGTTTTATAACTTTATCTTCAAAACTTTCATCATCAACCTCAATTTCAAATTTCTCTTCCATATAAAAAAATTGACATTTACCTTTTTAAATGTTTATATTTTTTTAGAATTAATTAGATTCAATAAGTTTAAAAAATCAAAAAAGCACATTTTATTATGATAAAACCAGAATCATTAGGAATATTTAATCCAGGAACAACTTGGGGACAGGTAGTTAGGCCAGTAGCTTTAGTTGCTACAATCGGAGCAGTAGCTCTAGGAGCAATAGCTGCTAAATATCATTCAACTCATAGAACACAGAATACTGCGGAAGACCATCCAACCAAGATTGAAAGATTAGCCGGAGATTCAAGTTTAGCAATTTCAGATTCAGATGGAATAAGGGCAGCGCAAGTTTATGTTCAATGCTCGGCTGCAGATTTTGCATTATTAAGCGAATATAAATCTCCTTCAAACAATACTCCAAGAGGATTAACAGTTTATTTTGGAGCACCCCTTCCAAAAGACTATGTCTTAAGGGTGAATGTGGAAGACGCAAACGGAACAAAATCCAGAAGATTTCTTTAATCTATAAATAAATTTAAAAAAGACCAAATTAAGAATTTGATTATGGGAGATATAAACAAACATTTAACAATTAGACTCGGAAGTAAAGGATTAGGTTGTTTAGTTGTTGTAGGAGCAATAGCAATCTCTTCTCTTTGTGCTATAACTGCGGGGAATATTGCCAGAGGTTATCTTGGAAGGACAAGAGTAGATCTTATGAGTGAAAGCGATAGAAAAGCTAATTTTATTGCAGGAGATTTTCATAATCCCCGAAGTTTAATTATAAAGGATCGGGATAGAATTGATCAGTTAGATTTACACTTAGATTATTTAGGAGACAGAAGAGATGTTCTAAATAGGCACTATGATTTCTTTTTTGAAGATCCAAAAAAAGAAGTTGATATTAATTTAAAAGGGCTAACTCCGGGCAGATACACTCTTCAAGTTTTTATTAGAGATATGAAAGGCAATGAAAGTTATAGAGAATTTCTTCTTAGTGAAGATCAAACAATCTAAAATAATAATTCTTATAAACTCTTTTTGTGAGAGATTCTTATGTTTTCAAGATATTTAGATTATAGGGAAAGAATGTTTGAAGAAGTAAGCCCAGTCAGGATAGCACGCGCAGAATATTTTCACGCAGATAATTCCCTACATTTATTATTTAGAGATGGAGATACATTGCATATTGTATCAAGAAATGGAAAAGTTATTTTTGACGGAGATGCTAATTCAAATAGATTGCCTCAGATCCCCAATGGTGAACTAGAAGCAATATTTCGTGATTTTTCAGAAGACGCATGTTTACTATTACAACAAGCATTAAAAGAAGCAAAACCCGCATTAGAGGGAGAAGCAGCATTAGACGATGTCCCATTTTAATTAAAAAAGAATAAAAACCCGCTTCACCGATTATTAATATGGATTATAAATCAATCTGTGAAGTATATAAAAAATTAGAGGAAACAACAAAAGGTCTTGAGAAAACAAAAATTATTTCAGAATTCTTAGGAAAAATAAAAGAAGAGCCAGAAACTATTTATCTTTTACAAGGAAGAGTTTTTCCCGATTATAATCAAGGTGAAACAGGCATTTCAGAGCAATTAGCAATAAAAGCAATTTCAAGAGCATCAGGTCTTGAAGAAGATAAAGTTGTAAATGAATTTCGTAAACTAGGAGATCTGGGTAAAGTAGCTCAGTTAGTAATGCAAGAGAAGAAACAATCTTCTTTATTCTCTCAAAAAATAACCACAAAAAAAGTTCTAACAAATTTACAAAAACTATCGGGATTAGAAGGAAAAGGTACAGTAGATAATAAAATTAATTTAATTATAGATCTATTACATTCAGCATCAGGTCTAGAATCAAAATACATCATTAGAACTATTTTGGGTGATTTAAAGGTGGGAGTAGGTTCAAGTTTACTAAGAGATGCAATTGTTGAATTTGTATTTAATCCAAAGTCAATTGAAGAAAAAAAAGAAAAATCCATTTTATTACAAGAAGCATATGACAAATCAAATGACTTTGCAGAAGTATTAGAAAAAGCAGTTAGTAACAAATTAGGAGACATCACATTAAAACCAGGTCAGCCAGTTAAGGTAATGTTATTTCCAAAAGCAAAAGATATCTCTAATGCTTTTGAGATTGTTGGGAAACCCGCGGCATTTGAATATAAATACGACGGATTTAGGATGATGGTTAATAAAGACAAAAAAGGAGAGATATCTATTTTTACTAGAAGACTGGAAAATGTAACAAAACAATTTCAAGATGTAGTTAAATATGTAATTGATAATGTAAAAGGAGAATCATTTATTTTAGATGCAGAAGCAGTAGGTTATGATCCAAAAACAAAAAAATATCGTCCATTTCAAGACATAAGTCAAAGAATAAAGAGAAAATATGATTTAATAAAATTAGAAAAAGAATTACCCATTGAGTTAAATGTTTTTGATATTATTTATTATAATAATCAATCTTTGATTAATGAGCCATTCAAAAAAAGAAGGGAACTTATTGAAAAAATAATCAAGATAATTCCATTTAAAATTCGTCTTTCAGAACAGATAATAACTTCTAGTGAAAAAGAAGCAGATAAATTTTATGAGCAAGCACTAGAAGAAGGACAAGAGGGATTAATGGCAAAAAATCTTGAAGCAATTTACAAACCCGGCGCAAGAGTTGGCTATGCAGTTAAAATAAAACCAGATGCAGAAGAATTTGATTTAGTTATTACTGGAGCAGAATATGGAACAGGGAAACGCGCAGGTTGGTTAACTAGCTTTGATGTTTCTTGTAAGGATAGTGAGGGAGATTTATTAGAGATAGGAAAGGTTTCAACAGGTTTAAAAGAAAAAGAAGAAGAGGGACTATCATTTTTGGAAATGACGGATAAATTAAAACCTTTAATAATAAAAACAGAAGGAAGACATGTTTCAGTTAAGCCCAAAATCGTTGTAACAATCGGTTATCAAAATATACAAAAATCCCCAACATATACCAGCGGTTATGCATTAAGATTTCCAAGATTTAAATCAATAAGGCCAGATAGATCAACGAGCGATATTGCTACCTTAGAAGATGTTGAGAAATTAGCAGATGGCTAAGAATTACATAACTATATTTCTTATTATCTATTTATAACAATCTTTAAAAATATCTAAAATCAATAAGTGAACATGTTTAAATGTTTAGTTAATCTGACACAAAAAGTTGCATATAGAGTAGAAGTAATGAGAGCGAGAGCATATATGGCTCGTTTATCTCGTTTATATGATTTGCCTGCCGAGATTACAGATGTAAGCGCACGAGTAATTATACATGCAAATAGAGCAAAAGAAATCGGTGAAAGAAAATTGCTCCAGAAGAGATAAAAGGTTTAGCTAATTTAATTACAGATGCAGAGTTTATACAGCACTATGATGGGTCTTAATACTAAATAATTATTTTTCTCTCACTTTATGGACACTTTATGGACTGCCTCATTAAGAGATAAGATTTATAAATAAAAAACTTCCCCTCGTGAAAAATAGAAAGCTTTATAAACCAATAAAGTTTATAAATGAGATGACTGAAGATTCTTTAAAGGTTCAAAATATAGTTGCTACTACTTCTCTTGGAAAAGATGTCTCATTAACAAAACTTGCAAGAACTCAACCAAATACAGAATATAATCCGGATACATTTCCTGGATTAGTTTTAAGAATAAAAAAACCAAAATCAGCTGTTCTTGTTTTCTCCTCGGGAAATTTAGTATGTACTGGTACAAAATCAATAGCTCAAGTTAAGGAAGTTGTTCAACAAGTTATAAAACAATTAAGAAAAATTGGAGTTAATGTAACCCAAAAACCAAAGATTAATGTTCAAAATATAGTTGCCTCTGGTTCAATAAGCTTAGACCTAAACCTTAATTTACTATCCTTAGAATTAGAAAATACAGAATATGAACCAGAACAATTTCCAGGTTTGGTCTATAAATTGGAAGAACCAACAGCAACATTTTTACTTTTCAGCAACGGAAAACTTGTTTGCACCGGAACAAAGAACAAACAACAACTAGATGATTCTATGGCTCAATTGAATAAAAATGTTCGTGAAGCTCTTAAAAGAATAAAAGGCGAATAAGTCTAGATAGCTTTAAATTAAACTAATTCTTATCATATATATGGCTAAAAAAACAAATTTTCGTAAATTTCAGACTTCTTCTGGAAAGATAGTTCTAGCAGGAAGAGACTCAGAAAGTAACGAAGAACTAGTAAAACAAGCAGGACAAAACGAACTTGTTCTGCATACTAAAGCAAGAGGTTCTCCATTTGTAAATATTAAAGAAAGTGAAAAAGAAACAACAAAAGAAGAGATAAAAGAAGCAGCACTTTTTTGCGCAAAATATAGTCATGATTGGAGAGACAACAAAAAAGATGTACAAGAACATATTTTTACAGGCAAAGATCTCTTTAAGGAAAAAGGAATGGCTAAAGGAACATTTGGGGTAAAAAAATTTCAAGAGATAAAAGTAAAAAAAGCAGAAATAGAATCATTTGAGAAGCTTATTAAACCTAAAAAGACATAGTAATTATACTGCTAAGCAAATATTGTGCTATCGCAAAATTATACAATTGTCTAGCGACAATTCGGTAATTAATAAATCGTAGGAGACGCTAGTCGACTATTTAATAAAACGAAGTGCAAATATGCGAGGGCGGAGCCCGAGCAAATAAACAACATGAAACCAATAAAACATATACAACTTGGAAAGAACGGACTAACCGATGGATTTGTAGAACAAGCTAGGAAGATGCTAGAAAAAGATAAAGCAATAAAAATAACTATTCTAAAATCAGCAACAAGAGATAGAAAAGAAGCAAAAGAGATTTCAGAAAAACTAGCTCTTTCTCTAGGACCAACATATCAATTTAGACTTATCGGATATACAATTGTTCTTAAAAAATTCAGAAAGAAGCAAGTATTATAATTATCACTCTAAGATAACTACATCAAAACAAAGTTTAAAAATTAGCTTTTTTTCTAGATACTCATGTCGGATTTACCCAACGTAGAAATAATACAACAAGAGTTAAAGAGAAGAGTAGGAGAGGATCATAAAAACTGGGGGCTTTGGGGAAAAATGATAGACCCGAGTACAATACATGTATCCTATCAAAATGGAGTTACAACAGTTAATATCGGAGCAGGAAATTCAAGTTCTTTTTTAAATGATGGATTAGGAAAAGAGGTGGTAGCACACTTGTCAAGGATTGCTACCGAATCAGGATTACCTACTGCAAGAATCTTATTTAATTCCACCGGCGTAAGCACAGATGAACCAAAAAGAGGAGAACCAGTAAGAACAGAAGGGCAAACAAGAAGGGATACAGATACATATTCCGGAAGATTATTTGGTAGCAGAATAGATAGGGAAGATACCTTGGACGGTTTTTATCAACATTCTTCTGCAGGCAGAGTTATTACCGCATCGCAACTAATCTTAGATAGAAGTTTTTTAACTAGAAATAGATTATTGATTGTGGGCAGTCCGGGTTGTGGTAAAACTCATTTATTAGAAGCACTTGCTCTACAAACAAGAAAAGACAAACCTCATCATAATGTTTATCTGACAGGTCCAACAGAATTTCAAGAGAGTTATAAGGCTGCGGCACAAGACGGACATGCAAGAGTAGCTATTCCAAAGGAAATTTTAGACGCTTCTGTAGATAATAGATTAGCTGTAGCACTTTTTGATGATGTAAGTCAATTAAGTCCGACAGCTTGCGGAACACTAGATAGTCTAGCAGATGCTTGGGATTATTTATCAACTAGAAAAGTGCCAGTGATTATTGCAAGTAATCTTACTGCAGAGCAACTAAAAAGATTTTATAATGAAAGAACAAAAGGAACACTAACCAAGGCTCAAGAAAGAATCCTGGCAAGAGTTGACAGAACAGGTGCAATAAGATTAGATTTTCCAAGTTACGAAGAATCAGTTGGTTTAGTAAAATTTCTTCTTGAAAGATATAAAACATCTGTAGCAGAGGTAGAGCAAGTAGCAAGATTAATTGCAACTCATGCTCAAAAAACAACCTTAAGTCCATCATATACCTTTGGAATTGTAGACGGAATAATGTTAGAATCAATTACAAGAAAAACGCAAATAACTCCAGAATTTGTTCAATCAGTCCTTGCAGGAAGTAGAGAAGCAGATGACTTCTGTTTAGTTTCAGAAGATGCAGGTCAAGTAGATAGAATTATTGCATATGTCGCAGCACAAAAAGGATTTTCTCCAGATGTTTTAAGAAATGGTAAAAGAAGTGACCAATCTATTTCATATGCAAAAGCATTAGGGTATTATCTTGCAACTCGCGTAGCCGGAGAAACTTCAACATTAGTAGGACAAAGGTTTAGATTAAATCACGCAACAGTTTTAGCTGGAAGAGATAAATTGGAAGCAAGATTAACACATGAAGCTACTTTGCCCGACGCGGAAAGAGAAACAACTATTTTTATTGCAGCAGCTTGCCAAGCATTAGGTTATAGAATGCCTTCAATTCCCACAACCAAAGAATAAATTTATAAACCCTCTTTGTGAAGATAAAACAAGGTTAAAGAGTCTTTTCAGACCAATTTAGTGCTGCAAAGCACGCCTTAAACATCAAAAATCTCCGGATTTTTGTGGCTTAAAAATTTCGTAGAAATTTTTAAATATTAAAACAAGAAACATGTCAAAACAAATTTATTTGAAAGATCCGAAAGAATTTATTTCAAAATTAGTTTTAGAACTAAAAAAAATTCCAGAAATAAAAGCACCAGAATGGGCAGAATTTGTCAAATCAGGCGTGGCTAAACAAAGACCCCCAGTAAATCCAGATTTTTGGCAAATAAGACTCGCTTCCATTTTAAGACAATTCTATTTACAAGGAGTTTTAGGTGTAGGCAGATTAAGAGTTAAATATGGATCTAAAAAGAATAGAGGAGCACAACCTTCAAGATTTAGAAAATCTTCAGGAAAACTTATTAGAGTAATGTTACAGCAAGCTGAAAAAGTAGGATTGTTAGAAAAAATAACTAAGAATCAACATGGAAGAAGATTAACAATAAAAGGAAAACAACTTTTAGATTCAATAAAGACAGACGGAGAAAAAAATGAAGAGAACTAATTGGAAAAACGTTCGTGGAAGCTATGTTAGCAAGAAGAGAAAATTAGACAAGGCAGGAACTCAAACAAAGTGGGCACCATTTTGGGCAGTTATGAGAAAATTAGGAAAAGGAAAAAAAGCTCATCCTTCTGTAATAACTCATGTTAAAAGAAATTGGAGAACAAGAAAATTAGGAATTAAACCAAGAAAGATGAAGAAAGACTTTTTAGGATAAAATGGTAGATAAAAAAGAAAGCAAGCCAGAATTAGAAAGAGAATACATAATCAATGTAAGAAAAAAGACAATGTTAGTTCCGACTTACCAAAAAGCAAATAAGGCAGTAAAATCAATAAAAGAATTCTTAGCAAAACATATGAAAGTAGAAAATAGAGATACTAGATTAGTAAAGATGGATAGATATCTTAACCAAGAAATGTGGTTCCGAGGCAGAAGACACCCAATTACTAAGATAAAAGTAAAAGCAAAGAAGATAGACGGAATAGTTTATGTAGAACTTGCAGAAGTACCAAAGATAGTACAATATCAAATTGATAGAGATAAAAAACAATTTGATAAATCTGAAAAAGAAGCTGAAAATAAGACTCCTAAAGAAGCTTTAGAAGAAAAATCCGAAGCAGAAAAAGTAGAAGAAAAAGAAAAAGAAGATGCAACAGTAGAAGCAGGATTTAAAGAGAATAAGCTTGAAGCAAAGAATGAAAAGCATACAGTTAAGAATAAACAAGCAACCCAAACCAGAGTAAGAAGACAAGTTATGCAGAAGTAATTTTATTTAGAGGTGAGGGTCGAGCAATTTGGCTTTGCAGTAAATCTATCAAAATAAGCAAAGAGCAGATTGCGAGAAAAAAGAATCCCCTTAGAATTCTAGAGAAAAAATGATAAATACAACACAGGGCTCAATAATGGATGATTTAGTAACTCCAGTAGTTGCAACTGCGCTAGCGAGTAGGATTGGAAAAGATATAGAGCGACAAAGGTTAATCGGAATGTTAAGAACTGATTCTAGATTAGAAGGATATCAACCCGCATTAGGTTGTATTGATGTACTTTCTCAACATCCTTGGATGTCAAGCTCAGATGTAAATGCTTTTGAAACAAGATATTATTCCCTTGGTTCATAATTGGTTAAATAAAATTATAACAATAATTATAAACTAAATTTTTTATGAGATAAACATGGACAAAGATACAAGAGAAATTAATGAAAGAACAGAAAAGCTATCACAAGTTGCATGTTTGGCAGGAATAGTTCTTGGCGGAGCAACAGGTCTTTATTTTGGCAGAGAAGCAGTTGAATTTTCTAGAGAAATTACAAATCAGCATGTTTTTGAGTATATGATAACAAGTCATCCTATTGCTACTCAAGTTGTAACTGCTTCCCTCGGAGCAGAAATATGTGGACTTACAAGTTATTTAGCAACAAAAGTAGCAACTTCTATAGGTTATGGTGTTGCTTTAGTTGGAGGTTTAGCTAAAGATCCTCTTTTGCTAAGTAGATCACTAAGAGGTTTAAGGGGACCAAGATTTTAACATGCCAACAGATTTACGAACACAAAGACTTGCAAAACTAATTGTTGATTATTCTTTAGAAGTAAAACCTGATG
>Ga0247841_10010455_pt1 | contig 12628 bp, 1 predicted proteins | sample LaCruzMarch2015__2_FD_192410 | JGI IMG/M metagenome (GOLD analysis project Ga0247841, IMG submission 192410) | Freshwater microbial communities from meromictic Lake La Cruz, Castile-La Mancha, Spain - LaCruzMarch2015_18m | ecosystem: Environmental > Aquatic > Freshwater > Lake | place: Spain... | reverse complement strand
GGGACCAACGGGTGGGATGTTGGCGGCGGCAGCAGCGCAATCGTCACGAACATCGTGGCTGGTTCAGCATTCCGTGGGTTGTTCTGCCTTGAAACGAATCATGAATACAGTCTTGAGATCAAAGGTAGCGTAACAAACTGGCTGCGGAGTCCGACAAACACCGAGGTGTGGCTGGACATGCTGGTTCCGCCCGGGAACGAGAAAGTGTACCTGGGTGGTGCGGATGGAAAGAGGTATCTGGGATTCTGGCGCACGAATTCGACCGGCAGGCTGGTGGTCCACCATAGTTACTATCTTGGCGGAACAAGGTACTACAAAGAGGACGAACTGGCAGGATCACCAGTTATCGGCGCCGATGAGTGGGTCAGAATCAACGTCCGACAGAGTTATGCATTGCAGACGCAGTTCGGGTTCAGGTGTTTCCAGCTGCGCGTAAACGGAGCGCTGCAATTTGGCGGTGGGGGCACGTCCTACCGCACGGCAACGAATGAGTTGCAGACGGCAGGCTCGACCAATGCCTGGTTTGCGATGCTGGAGTCGAACGTGACGTGTATGGGCGCGATGTGGATAACAGCGCCGAGCGGCACGGTTGGTTATGTCGATGATATTGCGATGACCATGAGCGCGCCGAGCTATAGCGCGATACCGCGCGGGTCAGTGACGATAAGCGGAGTGGACACGAATGCAAACCGGGCCGGGTATAAACCGGGCATACTGCAGGTGAACCTGAATAGCGCAACGAATCGTCAGATATGGGCGGCGTATCAGGTAAGCGGGAGCGCTGTGCCTGGCGTGGATTATACGCCGCTCAGTGGACTGGTAGGCATACCGGCGGGGGAGACGAGTGCGCAGATAGTCGTGGTGCCGACGCGGACGCCTACGAACGCAGTTGATGTGGTAGTCACGCTTGTGAGCAATGCCTATGTAACAGTGGGCAGCGCCAGTTCTCTCGTGGTGCGAATATCGAACACTGAGAGCGCATTGACCAGGCGACAGAGGGGACCGTGCAGCCGGCGGACAGGGATGGTCATATCGGAGATTATGTACCACCCGCTGGATCGCACGGACGGGCGCGCGGGTGAGTTTGTGGAGTTGTACAATAGCGAGCCGGTGTCAACGGACATTGGCGGCTGGTCGCTTGCGGGCGATATCAGCTACGAGTTTCCGGCGGGGACTGTGGTGGAACCGCAAAGCTATCTCATTGTGGCCAGGAATCCAGACGCGTACATGAACCTCATGAATGTCGTAGGGCCATATGCCGGCAATCTTGGTAACGGGAGCGGGGTTGTGCAGCTGAAGAACAGGTGGGGCGCGCTGCTTCTTGAGGCTAAGTACAGCAGCGTATATCCGTGGCCAGCCAGTGCTGACGGCGCGGGTCATTCTCTGGTGCTGGCCAAGCCTGACTACGGCGAGGGCGATATCCGGGCATGGTCTGCGAGCAGCAACGTGGGAGGGTCGCCGGGGAACGCGGACTTCTTCGGAACAAGCGCATACGATGGGGTGGTTATCAACGAAATTGTGGCGCATACCGATCCACCGCTCCAGGATTCGATAGAGCTGTATAACTCCAGCAGTAACAGCGTGAACATAAGCGGCTGCTGGCTGAGCGATCAGGCCGGGATGAACAAGTACAGGATCGCGGACGGCACGATACTTGGGCCGCGGGGTTATGTCTATTGCACGCAGAGCAATTTTGTCTTTGGACTGAGCATGGCTGGAGGCGGGATCTACCTTGTGAGTTCAAACGGGGAATCGGTGATAGACGCGGTCAAGTACAGCGCACAGTCAAACGGGGCGAGTTGCGGCCGGTATCCGGACGGGACCGCTGGCTTCCAGACGCTTTCCTCTCGGACGCTTGGCAGTTCGAACAGCCTGCCGTGGCAGGGGTCTATAGTGATCAATGAGCTGATGTATCATCCCATCAGTGGAAACGATGATGATCAATATATCGAGCTGTACAACAGCGGACCGGTGGCTGTTGACGTGGGATATTGGCGATTCACGGATGGAGTAGACTACATCATACCGGCAGGCACGATCATATCGGCGAGTAACTATCTGGTGATTGCGAGGAATGTGACAAACCTGCTGGAGAAGTATTCGCACTTGGGTGCGGCGAACACAGTCGGGAACTTCAGCGGAGCGCTGTCTCACGGTGGCGAGCGGCTTGTCCTGTCGAAGCCGGACGATCTGAATCTTCCGTATCAGGATTACGTGACGCAGGACGAAGTGACCTACAGCGACGGATGGGGAGATTGGACCGATGGTGGGGGAAGCAGCCTGGAGTTGAGGGATCCGCGCAGTGACAACCGTTTCGCCATGAACTGGGTTGGTAGCGACGAGTCGCAGAAGTCGACGAATCTGTGGACTACCATTGACTACACCGGGCGGGTGGATTGTGGCGAGGCCGGCGACACGGTTCTTCAAGACATGAGGGTATTCGTCATGCAGGCGGGCGAATTCCTGCTGGACAACGTGTCGGTTACCCAGGATGGAACAACACTGTGCGCTGACGATTTGGAATCTGGCCTGACGAAATGGAGCATGTTCGGAAACCACAGCCGGTCTGGCCTTGAAACCACCGAGGGCTACGGCAGTTCCAGGAGTTTCCATATCCGCGCCAGCGATGGCGGCAGAACCGGAATCGGATCAATCCAGAGCAACATCGAACCGTTTCATGATTTCGTGTCTATCCAGTTGAATCCGCAGCCAGCCATCATGGGCATGGCAACGATTCGCGCAAAAGCCCGGTGGATGGCCGGTTGGCCGTGCATCGCCATGCAGTTCCAAGGTCACTACATGGAGGCGGCCGCCACACTGAGTATTCCTTCGAATCTCGGTACGCCCGGGCTGTCCAACAGCCGCTTTGCGAACAACGTCGGTCCGTCGGTCAGCGACGTGACGCACGCACCCGTTCTCCCGGCAGGTGGCGAGTCTGTGCTGATTACCTGCGGGGTTTCTGATCCGGCCGGCGTTGCGTCAGTCACACTCAAATACAGGATCGATCCCTCTTACGCGACAAACAATGTTCCGATGCTGGATGATGGCACAGGTGGTGATGTGGCTGCGAACGACGGGATTTATTCCGGTCTGATTCCCGGGCAGACGGCCGGAACTATTGTTGCGTTCATTATTGATGCCGTTGATGGCGCGAGTCCGCCTGTGAGCAGCAGGTTCCCAGGTGCCGCACCGGTGAACGCGCCGCCTTTAGAGTGCCTGGTGCGGTTTGGCTGCGTGGTGCCAATGGACACGTTTGCGACCTGCTACATGTGGATTTCGGCCACGAACAACTCGCGCTGGGGGGGGCTTGGGAAGAACAGCAATGAACCGATTGATGTGACGTTCGTGACAGGCTCCAGCAGGATGGTCTACAACGCCAATGGTCGTTTCCGCAGCATGTGGCGTCTCAACTACAACACCCCCGATGGCTACCCTTCTTCGTACGTGATAGGGTTGCCGAAGTCGGATGTGTACCTCGGGCGAACGCAATGCACGTTCAATTTCCAGTGCAAGCCCGGCTACTTCGACGGAACGAATGAGAAGGAAAACTATTTCTACTGGATGCCGCGTGAGGCCGGGATAGCGGCATCCTATCTGAGATATGTCAGGGTGTACTGCAACGGATCCGACCGGGGTCTTATGCGCGATCTCCAGGATCCCACCGGGGATTTCGTTGAGAGTTGGTTCGGCGATTCGGATCCATGGATATACAAGTTCGTCGGATGGACAATCGACGGCCTGGCTAATGCTGTGACCTTCGACGGGTCGAAGAAGAAATGCTACTACAGATATGGTGTTCCGAAGGACGGGACCGCGATTCCGGATGACGACTTCTCCCCTGTCTATCGTCTCGTCGATCTGCTAGCAACCTCCGACAACAACCTCTACCAGAAGCGCGTCGCGGCGGTTGTTGACATCCGTTCGTGGGCGGGCTATTTCGCCCTCAAGGGACTGGCGGGGGACTGGGACGCCTACGGCTACGCTAACAGCCACAACGCCTATGCGTACATTCCACCGCGCGGCCGTTCGAAGATGTTCTTTGTGGATCCCGAGCCAGCCTTCGGCACCGGCAGCGCTACTAACTCGGGTTTCTTCCCGTACAAACACGTTGTGGTGAACATGTTCACAGACGCTCATCCGGAATTCAAGCGCTGTTACTGGCGGGTCGTGAAGGCGATGGTTGAAGGCCCGATGCGACCGGACAGAACGGCCGCTATGCTTGACACCTGGCATGATATTCTGATCGCCAACAGCATCCCGCGAAATCCCGCAGCCGGCGATTTAGCTCCGGTGGATGCGCCGACCGCCATGAAGACCTGGATAGCGGACAGATACAGTTTCGTGACCGGTCAACTTGCCAGTGTAGTTTCCGGCTTCAAGATCACGACTAACAACGGAAACGACTTTACCAATGCGACCAGTCTGGTGGCAATTGCGGGCGTTGCGCCTGTAGAAGCCGAGACGATCACGCTTAATGGTGTCGCATATCCGATGCACTTCTCGACGATCACAAACTGGGATGCACGGGTGCCGCTGGAACCTGGCACGAACATGCTTGTGTTCGCCGGCTATGACAGCTATGGCAATGCCGTTACCAATCCGCCGGTTACGATCAGAGTCACGTTTGCAGGCTCTGTCGCATCGCCTGACGGCAATCTGATTGTCAACGAGATCATGTACCATTCCGCGGTTCCAGCCGGCGACTTTGTGGAACTTCGCAACCTTTCCACCAACACATTCTGCCTGGCCGGGTTCAAGCTGGAAGGGCCGGACTATATACTCGGTCCCGGCACGTTCATAGGACCGACGGGCTATGTGGTTGTTGCTGAAAGTATTCCAGGCTACGCCGCCGTGTACACGAATGTCGAAGTTGTTGTCGGTGAAATGGTCACAGGCCTGGACAACGGCGGCGACAGGATCCGTCTGCTCAGGCCGGACGGCCTGGCTGGATGGGTCGTGCTGGACGAGGTTGCATACGGTGACAGTGCGCCGTGGCCGCCGCAGGCGGATGGTGGCGGGGCGAGCTTGCAGCTCAGGGACTCATCGCAGGACAATAACCGGGCGGGTAACTGGGTGGCGGATACCAACCGGTGGTATACACCTGGCGCCGCCAACTCCGTGGCCACGAATCTGCCAGCATTCGACCAGGTCTGGATCAACGAGATAATGCCGACCAATACCGTGTTTACTGATAACGATGGCGAATACGAGCCGTGGGTTGAGCTGTACAATGCCGGTGTCAGCAATGTGATGCTGGGAGGCAGCTACTATCTCGCCAACAGCTTTACGAACCTTACGAACTGGGCTTTTCCGGCAGGACTGGAGATAACGAACGGACAGTACCTGCTGGTCTGGGCCGATGGTCAGGCATGGCAGGGCACTAACGGAAATCTGCATGCTGGATTCATCATGAACAGCACGAGCGGAAGTGTCGGGCTTGTCCGGCTATATGGCGGGCAGACGATCATTGCGGACTGGGTGGACTATTCACTCCTGGGTACAAACCGGTCGTACGGGCTGTATCCTGATGGGAGCAACCAGTCAGGCAGGGTGGTATTCCAGTATCCGTCGCCGGGCGCAAACAACAATCCATCTTCAGACATACCGCCAGTGTTCCTCAACGAGTGGATGGCGGACAACGCCACGGTGATGCAGGATGCGGATTTGAAGTTTCATGACTGGTTCGAGCTGTATAATGCGGGCGAGAGTTCGGTCAACCTTGCCGGTTTCCAGCTTTCCGGCGGCATAACCGGTTCGAACCGGTGCGTGGTGCCCGGTGGTGTTTACCTTGGCGGCAAGAGCTACATGCTGGTGTGGGCGGACAAGAAACACGCGGTTGGAATGAACGGTGCTGATCTGTATGTGAACTTCGGGCTCAGCAAGAGTGGTGATGCGCTGTGGCTCTTCGCGCCGGACGGGACGGTTGTTGACCAGGTAGCATTCGGAGCGCAACTGACCGATGTCGGTGAAGGCCGGTGGCCTGACCGGAGCCCTGATATCTACCAGATGCCTATCTGGACGCCCGGCAACAGCAACAAGCTCTTCGTTGTCGAAAACGTGGGAATGGGCGGCGGGACGGCTTTGCTTGAATGGACGGCGCGCAACAGCAAGGAATACGAGGTTTGGTGGACTGATTCCATGACGAACACAGTATGGAGTTCGCTGGGCAGAATCACCGCTGGCGGGAGTGTGGTTTCGACAAATGTAACCATCGGCGGTTCCACGCAGGGCTTCTTCCGAATCCGCCAGAACTGATCTCGACATGCAAAGACGTAAGTTTGAATAGGAGAGAACAAATGAGGCAGTTTCTCGTTCTGAGTTCGCTCGTGGCCGGTGGCATGATGATAAACGCGGCGACCGCTGCGGATGATGCGCCCGTTCGTCGAATCCCACCGCTGCGCTTCATCTTTGACATGGTTCACGACAACCCGGGTGAAAAGCCGTTTGAGACAAAGTACCGCGACCCGGTAGTATTGAAAGAATTGGGCTACAACGGGCGGGTGATGAAAACCTTCCCGCAGACGGCGCTGACCTACGAAGTGTTTGACCCCGTAATCATGCCGAAAGGTTCGCCCGCTCGCGCCTTAGCCGAGGAATACGGCAAGGTCGTGGATAAACAGATCGCGGCGGCGAAATCCGCCGGGATGCCGATCTACAATTTCACCGATGTGCTGGTGGTGCCGGAAACGCTTTTAGTCAAATACGGCAACGAGATGACTGTCGGTAAAGGCAATGTTACCAAGGAGATCATTGAGCGCAACCGCAAGACCGGTATCCACGGTTCACTGGATGGGACCGGCAGGAGGATCTCGATCACGCGCCCCATGACGCAGAAAGTGATCAAGGCGCAACTCGATGAACTCTTCACCCGGTTTCCCGACCTCGATGGCCTCTTCATCCGTTTCGGCGAAACCTATCTGCACGACACGCCGCACCATGTTGGCGGCAGCCCGGTTGGCGGCGGCGCGGAGGAACACCGCATTCTGCTCACACTGCTGCGCGAGGAAGTCTGCGTCAAACGCAACAAGATGCTTTTCTACCGCACTTGGGGCTGGGACGGTTTCCTTACCAACCCGGACTTTTACCGCGGCGTCACCGACACCATCGAACCCCATCCGAACCTCATCTTCTCGATCAAGCACAGCAACGGCGACTTCTGCCGCAGCGTGCCGTTCAATCGGACGCTTGGCGTCGGCAAACACCGGCAGATCGTGGAAATCTCCTGCAACCAGGCCGGGCTTTACGGAAAATGCGCGTACCCCTACTACATAGGCAAGGGCGTGATTGATCGTTGGGACAACGAAGGCGAAGAAGGCCGCGGCCTCCGTTCGCTCCTCGGCAACGAAAACCTGGCCGGGGTCTGGACCTGGACACACGGTGACGGCTGGGCCGGTCCATACAAGACCAATGAACTGTGGACCGATCTCAACGCCGCCGTCATCGTCAAGTACGGCCGTCAGCCCGGTCGCTCCGAGCCGGAGATGTTCGACGAGTATTGCCGGGAAAGACTCAAACTTGATCCCGCGCAAACCGCGAAATTCCGCGAACTCTGCCTCCTCGCTACCACCGCCACATTCCACGGTCAAGAATCCGCTTCCATCGTCGGTGGTTCCTGGTGGTGCCGCGACGAATATCTCAGCGCGATCAACCTCGGCGGTGTCGTCGCCAAGGGACAGGTTCGCCAAGTGCTGGCGGAAAAAGCGAAAGCCGTCGCCGACTGGAACCGCGTCGAACAGCTGGCCCGTGAAATCAAGTTGAACAATCCCGCCGACCAGGAATTCATGGAAGTCTCCTGCACCTACGGCCGCATCAAGATGGCGATCACGGAACAAATCTGGACTCTGCAAATCCTGGCCGCGCAGGCCAGGAAATCCGGTATCCCGGACAAATTCGCCATGGCCAAGGCGATCAAAGCCTATGATGAACTCTGGACAGAGTGGCGTAAACTCAAGGAAGACCACGCCTGCTGCCCGACGCTCTATTGCGATGACAAGGCCGTTCACTGCGGCCCGCCCTTCAAGCCATCTCTCGATCAGTACCGCAAAATCGCCGCCGAAGGCCACAGCCAAAACAAACCATGAGGAATTCAGCCACGACATTCCGTGCTGGATATTGGATATTCAGTCGCCCAACTCTCCAAGTCGATCCATCCGTCCAGACTCTTTCTATTCCCGGATCTGTCAAACTCTGAGGGCCTCCCCGGCAGAGTCGGGGGAACTCATATGAGTATTAGGGCAGTCAGATTAAGTGGTCTTTGATGGTCCTGTTTCAAACGCATTTTATGTATGAAAACCGTCATTCTATCCATTCCTTTTTATTGATAGATATGCCAATATTACATTGAGTTGCTGTGTATATGGGTTTGTCTAATAGTGAATGATCCAACTGATTTGATTCCGTGGGAGGTAGAAAGTGTATCGAGTGCGGGCAAGAATGCCTGGCAACACGACGCCGGTATGCAAGCTGGCATGGCTGGCCCATCGCAATAGCTGACCCTTTGGGCTTCACGTGTCAGTGCGCGCGCAACTGGAGGCTCTCGGGAAAAGTCGAGTACGCCGGGCATCGTCCCACGGACGACTGATCGTGTTCGTACTGCCCACGGGCATCCGGGACTGACCGCATAGGCTGCCATTGAAGTTTGTCACCAGGGCGAGGACATGGGAATGAAGCTGAAAACACATAGAGTGTGTGCGCTTGCGGGACTGCTCGCGGTCTCCGCGGTGGACATGTCCGCCGTCGAGTTCTACGTCGCGCCGACAGGGTCGGATACGAATTCAGGCACGATGACTCACCCCTTCCAGACGGTGTCTCGGGCGCAGACCGCCGTGCGCGCCGTCAACGCAGGTATGACCGGCGACATCACAGTGTACCTGCGCGGCGGCCGGTACGAGATCAGCTCGACGCTCTCGTTTACGTCGGCCGATTCTGGGGACAAAGGGTTCCACGTGATCTATCGCTCCTACCCGGGCGAGAGCGCCACGATCTCAGGCGGCAAACAGGTCGAGGGCTGGTCGCCGGTGTCCGGGAAAGCCTACTGGACGGCTCCGGTCCCGACGGCGGACGGTTTTGCAGATTACTTCCGGCAACTCTATGTGAACGGCATACGCGCCGACCGGGCGCGGTCGGATTGGATTACCAGCGTGAGCTACTTCGACGATCCGGCCACCGGCAATCGGAGTTGCGACGGCATTGCGTTCAATGCGGCCGACATGAAGAATTACTCGAACATCTCGGATTTGCGCCTGATGCAGATCACCTACTTCAAGATCGACGAGTTTCCGGTGACTGGGATCACAACGAATAGCACCAATGGTCTCGTGCAGGTGGCGTTGCAGCAGCCCTATTGCCAGCAACGGTACAATTACGGCACCAACTTCTTTCGCGCGACCGGCCGGTGGATGTTCATACAGGCAATAGAGGAACTGGATGAGCCGGGCGAATGGTATCTGAACCGGGCCACACAGAAGGTTTATTACTACCCGTACTCGTATGAAGACATGACCACCGCAGTGGTGTACGCGCCGGTGGTGGAAACGCTGGTCAGTCTCACCGGAACTTCGACAGCAAACAAGGTGCATGACATCCGTTTTGAAGGGCTTGTCTTTGAGCACGGCAACTGGTTCTTCCCGTGCGATTACATAATCGGCGGGACGCAGTCGGAAATCCTCTTTCGGGGTGTGCCGCCCACCACGGCCGGCGTCGGCTACAGCTACGAAATGCCCGGCCAGATCCTGCTGAACAACACGTTACGAATCGAGTTTCTCGGCAACACGCTCCGGCATCTGGGCAGTTGCGGCATTCATCCGTTCAACGGCGCGCGCGATACGCTGATCCAGGGCAATGTCTTCAATGATCTGACCGGCGCCGCGGTGATTGGCGGCCGCTGGCAGCAGGACCCGGCCATTCCCAATCAGGAAATCTGCACCAACACCGTCATCGCCGACAACGTGATCCGCAACATCGGCATGGACTTTATGGCCGCCACGGCGGTGAACAACCTTCAGCACTACGGCTGGCAAGTGATCCGCAACGACATAGCCGACACCGCGTACATGGGTGTTCACCAGCGCAACTATGTCGGCAAGTTGCCGGCCGGCGGTCTGGGCGGCACCGTGGTGTCATCCAACCGGATTTCCATGGCCAACACCGCCGGACGCTACGGCTCCTCCGATTGTGGCGGCATCTACAGCTTCGGCGTGTGGCCGAACAGCATTGCTCAGGCGAATGATGTCAGTGACGTGAATCAACCCAGCGCCATCTCGCCGAATGTTTCCGGTCTGTATCAGGACAACAACAGCTACGGCTGGACTTGGAAGAACAACGTTGTACGCGACATCTTCCCGGGAATGATCGGATGCAAGTGGGTCCGCTACGATACCAACGATCCCAACGTCAACGTCGCCATCGGTAACTTCACTGACGCCACTGTGAACTGGACTATGGCTCTGGCCAGCAATATCAACTTCGCCACCTTCACGCCCGGCTCGCCGCCGGCCGCCGCGCAAGCCATCATCAAAGCTGCCGGCGTCGGCCCGGCCTACACTGACCTGATGGCGCGAATCTATTCCAGCACCAACCTCGCCAAAGAAAAAACCGCCTGGGCCTCCAGCCAATGGGATGCCGGCATGCCGCCTTCCGCCGCGGTGGATTGGGACTACGGTTCCAAGTGGCATCCTAAATCCGGCGACACTAACGCGTGGTGGGCCGTGGATCTGGGTGCGCCGTACGTCATCCAACGCATCGAAATCGCCGCCCGCACAGACATGGACCAGTCGGAAGCGCGCCGGAACTTTCAAGTTCAGGCGGCCAACAACACGAATTTCACCGGGTTCGTCGTGCTCGCCGAACAGGGCACGACGCCGTTTGCCTACAAGGCGATTAACCTGGCCAATTCGTGGATCAAGTTCGTCAACAACCCGCAGGCATTCCGGTATCTCCGCGTGAAAGCGACCCGGATTGTGCCGCTGAACTTCTCCGAGTTCAAGGTCCACGGCTACCCGGCGGGCTCAAGCCCGGAGCAGTTGCTGTGGGATGCCGGCGCGACGGGCGGCCAGACTGACGGCGGTGGAAAATGGTTGGCTCCAAACCAATGGTGGAACGGCTCCGACAACCAGTCATGGGCGGACAACAGCGACGTCATCATCGGCAATCAAAACGGCACCGGCGGAACCATCGTCGTCAGTGGCAATCCGCAAATCCGCGCTCTCACGTTCAATCCACCCACGACTGGCAGGTACGTGATTACCGGCAATCCGATCGTCTTTGTCGGTTCGGGCACGATCACCGTGACCGCGGACGCAGGCATCGACTGCCCGCTGGTCAGCACAGACAACCTGTACAAGGACGGCCCCGGTATCCTGACTCTCGGCGCACTGAACCAATTGGGCGATGTTGTGCGGATCAACGACGGCGCGCTTCTCCTCACCAATCGCGGCGCGCTGGCAAAAGCGCCGCGAACACAGGTGGCCGGCGCGAGCAGCACAGCTTGTCTCCGCCTCGGCGGTGGACAGACCTTCACGAACACGCCCCTTGAGATCGAGGGAAAACCCACCATCTCCGCGGGTCCGGTTCTTGTCAACACGTCCGGCGCCAATATCTGGCCGGGCGCATTGACTCTGACGTGGGGCGGCCCGTACTACGCCATCAGCTCCGATGCGGGCAAACTCACAATTACCGGCGACGTCAATCCCACCTCTGCCCTCACCGGCACGCGGTGGGTGGTGTTGGACGGCGCGGCCGACGGTGAAATAAAGGGTGTTATCACCAACGGAGCGTTGGCGACCATTGCGCTTCAAAAGAACGGCGCGGGAACATGGACCCTTTCCGGGAGCAACACCTACAGCGGCGCGACGGTCCTCAGCAACGGCACACTGCTTGTCACCGGCCGGCTCGGGGGGAGCGGTGCGGTGACGGTCGGATCCGCTGGCAAACTCGGCGGCACGGGCGTCATCACAGGCCTGGTCACCGTCGCAGGGACTCTTGCGCCAGGGGCTTCCCCCGGCACGTTGACGATAAGCAACAATCTCTTGCTGGCCGCTTCGGCCTCGCTGGCCTTTGAACTTGGCACAAAAAGCGACCGCGTCGCCGTCAGCGGCAATCTCCGGCTTGACGGCACTTTGAACGTTTCCGATGCGGGAGGATTCGGCGAAGGCATATATGTGCTGTTCACCTATGGGGGCACGCTGACGGACAACGGTCTGGCCATCGGAACCGTCCCCAACGCGGGCTGGACGTATCTCGTGGACACCCGGACCGCGGGGCAGGTGAGGCTCATCGCGGCAGCCACCGCCTTCGCCGCATGGCAGTACTGGCACTTCGGCGGTACGGGGAGTTCGGACGCAGCGCCTGGGGCCGATCCGGACGGCGACGGGATGGGCAATGAGCAGGAATTCAGTGCCGGCACCGTGCCGACGAACGCGGCGAGTGTGCTGCGCCTGACGGCGATTCATGCTGGTCAGGACGTAAGTGTGGCGTGGCAGTGCGCGACGGGCCGCGTCTACCAGGTCAAGTACACAGACCAGCTTCCGGGAGAATGGTTGACAAACCTGCCGGGTTCGGTGCTGACCACTTCGCCCGGCGACACGAATCTTTACTATACGGATACGTCTTTCGGCGCGGCGACGAACCG
>Ga0247841_10010454_pt1 | contig 12629 bp, 12 predicted proteins | sample LaCruzMarch2015__2_FD_192410 | JGI IMG/M metagenome (GOLD analysis project Ga0247841, IMG submission 192410) | Freshwater microbial communities from meromictic Lake La Cruz, Castile-La Mancha, Spain - LaCruzMarch2015_18m | ecosystem: Environmental > Aquatic > Freshwater > Lake | place: Spain... | reverse complement strand
AGTGGAGAAAAAACTTTTCAGATTATAGATAAAGCCTGCATTAGCGATGAAGATGTTATTCGTCCTTTGGATAAAGCATATCATAAGCAGGGAGGAATTGCCGTATTGCATGGTAATATTGCGCCTAATGGAGCGGTTGTAAAGCAATCTGGCGTAAGTGATAAGATGATGAAATTTACTGGAAAGGCCTGCGTATTCAATCGTGAAGAAGAAGCAATGCAGGCAATTATGAATAAAAAAATAAAAAAAGGCGATTGTGTAGTTATTCGTTATGAGGGACCCGCAGGAGGTCCTGGTATGCGAGAGATGCTTGCTCCGACTGCAGCTATCGTAGGATTAGGCTTAGCAGATTCAGTAGCCTTGATTACTGATGGCCGTTTTTCTGGCGGCACAAAAGGTCCTTGTATCGGACATATTTCTCCTGAGGCATCTGCAGGCGGTCCAATTGCAATTTTAAAGAATGGTGACTTAATCTCAATAGATATCCCAAATAGAAAGATTGAAGTTAAGTTAAGTAAAGCTGAAATAGATAAACGGTTTAAGAATTGGAAAGCAATTGAGCCAAAGATAAAGACCGGATATCTCTCAAGATATACAAGACTAGTGAGCTCTGCGGATAAAGGAGCCATATTAACGTAAAACGTAAAGCGCAAAGCGTAAAATTTAAATTTAAAATTCAAATGTTTTAAATTTTGAGTTTTAGTTTTGCATTTTTAGTTTTAAGTTTTTAGTTAAGGGGTTATTAAGCGATTATGAATGGTGCGCAGATTCTAATTGAATGTTTAAAACGCGAAGGGGTAGAAGTGATGTTCGGCTACCCAGGTGGACAGGTTTTGCCTATATTCGATAAAATTTATGATTCAGATATTAAATTTATTCTTGTGCGCCATGAACAGGGAGCTGCTCATGCTGCAGATGGCTATGCCCGTGCAACTGGGAAAGTAGGGGTTTGTCTGGCGACAAGCGGGCCAGGCGCAACAAATTTAGTTACCGGGGTAGCCAATGCTTACATGGATTCTATACCTATGGTTGCAATTACCGGCCAGGTAAAAAGTTTTTTAATCGGTAATGACGCTTTTCAAGAAGCAGATGTAACTGGAATTACCAGACCCGTATCTAAGCATAACTTTTTAGTTAAAGATGTAAAAGATTTAGCCAGAATTATTCGCGAGGCTTTTTATATTGCTTCAACTGGTAGGCCAGGTCCTGTGGTAGTTGATATCCCTTCGGATATCCAACTGGCTGAGGCAGATTTTATTTTTCCTGAAACTGTTGAGATACGCAGCTATCAGCCGACATTATTTGGTCATCCAGGGCAGATTAAAAAGGCAGCTAAGCTTATATCTAACTCGAAGAGGCCGGTTATTTATGCCGGGGGCGGTGTAATTACTGCTGGGGCGCATTTAGAGTTAAGAAAATTAGCTGAAAAGATCAAGGCTCCTTTAACCTGGACACTAATGGGGATAGGCGCCTTTCCAGCGGATCATGAGCTTTCTCTTGGTATGCTTGGTATGCATGGGACTGCTTACGCAAATCATGCGATTATGGAGTCGGACTTAATAATTGCTATTGGTGCACGTTTTGATGACCGCGTAACCGGGAGATTAGACGTATTTGCTAAAGATGCAAAGGTTATACATATAGATATTGACCCGGCATCAATAAGCAAGAATGTTTTGGTTGATATTCCTATAGTTGGGGACGCAAAAAATATTATTGGAGAAATTTTAGAAGAGATTAAAAAAGCTCCGGATACAAAGGAATGGCTTGCTACTATTCTTGCCTGGAAGAAGAAATATCCGCTTGCCTACAAAGATAGCAATTTAATCAAACCACAGTATGTAATTGAGCAGATTGACGAAGCTACAAAGGGCGATGCAATTATTACCACTGAGGTAGGACAAAATCAAATGTGGGCTGCGCAGTGGTATAAATATATGTATCCACGTACATTTATTTCTAGCGGGGGCTTAGGTACAATGGGTTTTGGTTTTCCTGCAGCCATTGGTGCAAAATTAGGCCATCCGGAGAAAACCGTAATTGATATAGCCGGAGATGGCTCTATACAGATGAATATTCAGGAGTTAGGTACTTGTGTGAATTATAAGATTAATGTAAAAGTGATGATTTTAAACAATGGATATCTAGGGATGGTCCGACAGTGGCAGGAGCTTTTCTATAAGAGACGTTATTCGCAGGTTAAGATTACTAGCCCGGATTTTGTGAAGCTTGCAGAAAGTTACGGCGCAGCTGGGATTCGGGTTACAAAAAAAGAAGATGTGCGCCGCTCAATTGATAAGGCGCTGGCAATAGATAATACTGTTTTTGTTGATTTCCAGGTTGATCCGGACGAGAATGTATATCCTATGGTTCCGGCAGGCGAAGCGATTAATAAATTTATAGGCGGGCTGGCCTGATAATTACAAATGACAAAATCCAAATGTCAAAATAAATTAAAAATCCAAATAAAAAATATAAAAAGGGAAATTTTGTTATTTGTAATTTGACATTTGTCATTCAGTTGTCATTTGTGCTTTGGTATTTGTAATTTTTAGGGAGTAATATTAACGATGAAACACACGATATCAGTCTTAGTCGAAAATAAGTTTGGTGTTTTAGCCCGGGTTGCGGGATTATTCAGTGCGCGGGGGTATAATATCTCATCTTTAGCAGTTTCGGAAACCTTAGACCCCGAGATTTCTTATATGACTATTGTTGTCCAGGCTCAGGATGAAAAGGTGTTAGAGCAAATTAAGAAACAGTTGAATAAATTAATTGATGTTATTACCGTAACCGACTTTACTAAAAAAGAACATATTGACCGTGAAATCATTTTGGCAAAGATCAATTATTCTTCTAAAGATAAAGAAAGGCTAGAGGCAATATTAAATAAATATATCGGTAAGATTGTTCATCATAAAGCCGATACGGCAATAATTGAAGCAGTGGGAGATCAGGATCAAATAAAATCTCTTTTAGAACAATTAGAGAAGTTCGGGATTAAGGAGCTAGTTAAAACAGGAAAACTGGCAATTAGTAATTAAAAAGAAAGGAAAGAATAAATGGCTAAGGTTTATTATGACTTGGATGCGGATTTAAATTTATTAAAAAACAAAACTATTGCAATTATCGGTTATGGAATCCAGGGGCGCGGCCAATCATTATGCTTAAGGGATTCAGGGCTTCATGTGGTTGTTTCAGAAATGGCCGGTACCCCTAATTTTGAGCAGGCAAAGAAAGATGGGTTTACTCCCGTGTCTGCAGCTGAGGCTGCAAAGGTCGGGGATGTTATCCAGATTTTAACCCAGGATCATGTGCAGGCCAAGGTTTACAAGGAGGATATCAAACCGAACCTAAAGAAAGGAAAAGCGCTTTGTTTTTCCCATGGTTTTAATATCCGTTTTAAACAAATTAAACCTCCTAAGAATGTTGATGTTTTTATGGTTGCCCCAAAGGGTCCGGGCGCTTTAGTAAGAAAAATGTATGAAGAAGGAAAAGGCGTGCCTTCGTTAATAGCAATTTATCAAAATGCAACTGGTCAGGCTAAAGAATTAGCGCTTGCCTATGCGAAAGGTATTAAAGCTACAACCGCTGGAGTAATCGAGACAACTTTTGAAGAAGAAACTGAAACTGATCTTTTTGGCGAACAGGCAGTGCTTTGCGGAGGGGTAAGTGAATTAATTAAAGCAGGTTTTGATACTTTAATTGCCGCAGGGTATCAGCCGGAGATCGCTTATTTTGAAGTCTTACACGAATTAAAGCTAATTACTGATTTAATCCAGGAACGGGGTATTTCCGGAATGCGTCGTGGTGTTTCCAATACTGCCTGTTATGGCGATCTAACCCGTGGCCCGAGAATTATCACTGCTAAAACTCGCAAAGAAATGCAGAAGATTCTTAAAGAAATTAAATCCGGTAAGTTTGCCAAAGAATGGATAAAAGAGAATGAATTAGGCAGGCCGAATTTTAATAAGCTTATGAGTGAAGGGGATAATCATTTAATCGAAAAAGTAGGAAAGCAGTTGCGAGAGATGATGCCTTGGATGAAAAAATAGATTCCGACTTATAAACAATGTAAAAATTATCAAAGATAATTTTTACATATTCGTCGGAATAAATTCGGACATACAATTTACGTTCACTTTGTTCCGTAAATTGTGTCCTCATTTATGCCCTGGATGAAGAAAGTTTAAAAATTAAAGCGGAAAATGTAAATGGAAAAAATAATAATTTTTGATACAACATTAAGAGACGGTGAGCAGGCGCCAGGGGCTTCATTAACTGCCCAACAAAAGCTTGAGGTTGCTTTTCAGCTTGAGAGATTGGGCGTTGATGTGATCGAGGCAGGTTTTCCGGTTGCCTCACCCGGAGATTTTGAGGCGGTTAAAGAAATATCTAAGAAGATCAAGAATTCCGCTGTCTGCGGCCTGGCTCGTTGCATACCGTTGGATATTATGCTTGCCGCCAAGGCGGTAAAGCCGGCAAAACATCCGCGCGTACATATCTTTCTGGCCACTTCTAAAATTCATCTGCAATATAAATTTAAAAAGGCAGAGGAAGAAATCTTAAAAATCGCCCATGATATGACGAGGCTTGCGCGTAAGCATTGTGCAGATATAGAATTTTCTCCTGAAGACGCCACGCGCTCTGAGCGCGGATTTTTATTTAGGGTTATCGAGCAGGCGATTGATGATGGCGCAAGCACGATAAATATTCCGGATACCGTAGGCTACAGCTATCCGCAGGAAATATTTACTTTGATCTCGGATATAAAAGATAATGTGCCCAATATCAATAAGGCAGTTATTGCCATACATTGTCATAACGATTTAGGTCTGGCTTCAGCTAATTCGCTTTCTGCGGTGTTAGCCGGGGCGCGGCAGGTGCACTGTACTATTAACGGTATAGGTGAGCGCGCAGGAAATGCATCTCTGGAAGAGATTGTTATGGCTATTAAGACGCGTAAGGATGCGTTTACAGGACTTTATACCGGCATAAATACTAAGGAGATATATAGAACTTCTAAATTGGTAAGTAATCTTACGGATTTTGTTGTTCCTCCTAATAAAGCTATAGTCGGCAGAAATGCCTTTGCTCATGAGTCCGGAATTCATCAGGATGCAATATTAAAGAAACGAATCACTTATGAAATTATGGATCCTCATGATGTAGGGATATCTGAAAGTCAGTTGATTTTGGGAAAGCATTCTGGCAGGCATGCCTTTAGGGAAAGACTAAAAAAGTTAGGTTTTCATCTTAATGACATTCAATTAAATAAAGCTTTTATGCGTTTTAAGGAAGTTGCTGATAAGAAGAAAGCTATTTTTGATGACGACTTAAGAATTATTGTCGAAGATGAAATCAGGGTTATAAAACCCATGTGGCAACTTGATAGCTTTGAAGTTAATTCCGGGACTAACATTAAGCCTCTGGCTAAGGTCTATATAAATAAAAAAGGCAAGAAAATAGGCTCCATTTCTTCAGGTGACGGACCAGTGGATGCAGTTTTTAAGGCAATAGATAAAATTACAAAGTTTAAGGCTAAGCTAGAGGATTTTAGGCTAGAGGCAGTAACCTCTGGAAAAGATGCCCTTGGTCAGGTAAGTTTAAAATTAAAGATTAAAAATACTACCATAAGTGGTCGTGGCGCAAGCACAGACATCGTTGAGGCAGCTATCCGGGCTTATCTAGATGCGGTTAATAAGCTAGAAACTACATGAAGCAAATCCGCAATTACGGTTTAATCGGTAATCCTATCAAGCATAGCCTTTCTCCTTTAATGCACAATGCCGCATTTGCCAAGCTTAAAATCAATGCTCGGTATAAACTTTTCGAACTTAAAGAAAGAGATGTTTTTAAGTTCTTAAACAATATTCCAAAGAAGAATATCTTCGGCCTTAATGTAACTATCCCCTATAAAGAAACTGTTGTTAATTATCCTTTTTCAGATAAAAATTCAAGCGTAGCTTCTATCGGCGCGGCAAATACTATTAAGGTAGATAAGTCTGGAAAGCTTAAATTATTTAATACTGATTACTTAGGGTTTATCAGGCATATTGAAGAACTTAGGATTAAGCCCAAAAACGTAGCTATTATAGGGGCTGGCGGAGCCTCAAAAGCAATATGCTTTGCTTTAGGCAAGAAGAAAGTTAGAGAAGTAGTTATTTATGATATCGATAAATTTAGAAGTTTAGCATTAATGAAGAAGTTTAATCAGGTTTTCCTGGATTCTAGATTTAAAGCCGTAGCCAATATTGAAGAATTGAATTTGAAAGATAAAGATCTGTTAATTAATGCCTCTAGTGTAGGATTAAAGACGGATGATCCGCTTTTAATCAGCGCTTCTATGTTGCATCAGAATATCTTTGTATATGATTTAATCTATAATCCGAAAGAAACAAAATTATTAAAGCTAGCTAGAGAGAATAATATTAGATATTCAAATGGCCTGGGTATGCTACTTTATCAGGGAGTTGAGTCTTTAAATATTTGGATAAGTCCAAAAAAAGCGCCTGTTGATATTATGCGCCTAACTTTAGAAAAAGCCTGCTTGAAAATAACAGGCTAGGAGGAGCTAGAAAAACATGATTGCCAATTTTATCGTTTTTATTTTTGGTTCTATAATTGGAAGTTTCTTAAACGTATGTATACATCGTATGCCTTCTGGCGAATCAATAGTTTGGCCAAGTTCACATTGCCCTAAATGTAAGAAACGTATACCCGCCTATGACAATATTCCTTTTATAAGCTTTATTCTCTTAAAAGGTCGTTGCCGATTCTGTAATTCAAGAATATCTTTTCGCTATCCATTGGTAGAATTTATAACTGCTCTATTATTCCTGGCGTTTTTTAACCATTATGGGCTAACTTATGATTTTTTCTTCTATGTTGTTTTAGCTAGCGCTCTAATAATTGCGACCTTTATCGATATACCGCATAGAATCATTCCGGACGAGATTTCTGTTGGAGGAATAATTGTAGGTTTTGTTTTATCCTCAATACGCGGAGTAAGTATAAATCCTTTTGCTTTTAGCTTTAAGCCCATGATAAATTCTCTACTAGGAATACTTATCGGTGGCGGAGTTATATATCTAACCGGATGGCTTTTTGATTTGGTATATTTTAAATTGCTTAAAAAACCGCCAATCCAGGGTGAAACTGAATCCATGGGCGGGGGAGACGTAAAACTGTTAGCCATGATTGGAGCTTTTGTAGGCTGGCAGCGCGCCCTAGTGACTTTCTTCGTTGCGCCGTTTTTTGGTGCTGTAATTGGCATTTACGCATTGCTGGCCAAGAAAGACCATACTATTCCCTACGGTCCATTTTTATCTTTAGCCGCACTAATTTCTATATTTTGGGCAGATAAAATAATAAATATGCTTATTCCGTAAAAAAATAAATATCCTTAAAATGAAAAAATCCGGAATCCTCATTCCCTTATTCTCTGTTTATTCAAAAAATAGCTTTGGTGTGGGAGATTTTGGTGATTTGAATTTAGCTGTTGATTGGGTTCGTGACACGGGAAATTCAATTCTGCAATTTCTACCCATGAATGAAATGGGGCTGGGATTTTGTCCCTATGACGCATTAAGTTCATTTGCAATAGAGCCGCTTTACATCTCTCTTTTAAACTTACCCCTTCCTAAAGATAAATCAATCAAGAGGCAAGTAGATACCCTAAAGAGTAATCTATTTCAAGATAAGACTTATGTTAATTATATGGTTAAAGAAGAGAAGATGCGTCTTTTATGGGAAATATTTCTTATCTGCCAGCCCATTAATTCATTTCAATTCAATGTCTTTAAAGATGAGAATGTCTATTGGTTAAAAGACTTCTGTTTATATAGAGTCTTAAAAGATTTGCATCAGGGTAAGGCCTGGTATGATTGGGAAGATAAATTTAAAAATCGCGATAAAGAAGCGCTCAATTATATCGAGATTAATAATCTAGAGAAAATAGATTTTCAGATGTGGGTACAATGGCAGCTTTCTATCCAGTTAAAAAGCGTTAAAGATTATGCTTATAATAACGGAGTATTATTAAAAGGGGACCTGCCGATCTTAGTGTCTCGAGATTCAAGCGATGTCTGGGCTCACCCTGAGTTCTTTAAGCTTGAGTTTGCCTCCGGAGCGCCGCCGGATATGTATTGCGCTAAGGGTCAACGTTGGGGCATGCCTACTTATAATTGGGAAAATATTATTAAAGATGAATTTAGGTATTTAAGGGAAAAGCTAAGATTCGCTGAGAATTTTTATGATATTTTAAGAATAGATCATGTTGTCGGGTTATTCCGTATTTGGAGTATCCCTTATAGCGACATTTTGGAAAATCAAGGTTTGCATGGAATATTTGATCCGGCAGATGAAAGCAAATGGGGCGCCCATGGTAGAGGGATTCTTGAGTTTATGCAAAAGAATACCAAAATGTCTTTATGTGCTGAAGATTTAGGTGTAATTCCTTATGTCTGTACGAATACCTTAAAAGAGCTTAGGATTCCCGGGAATGATGTTCAGCGTTGGGTAAAAGATTGGCAGACTAGGCATGATTTTTTAGATCCAAAATATTACAGGGAGCTTTCGGTATCAATGCTTTCGACTCATGATACAACTAATTGGCCGGCATGGTGGGAGAATGAAGCAGGTACAGTTGACGAAGCTTTAATTATTCGAAGATGTAGCGACCAGCGTAACATCGGGTTTGAGAGAATAAGAGATAGATTGTTTGATCTAGAGCGTTCGCTCCACGGAAGATTGCGTTGGAAAGAAGAAATAGACTCGATTGATAAATTGATTCTTGTTCTGGACAGAAAAAGGGAAGAGGTAGGCGATTTTATAGACTTTTATCTAAATACCTTCCATGAAAAAGAAAAACTTTGGCTGCATTTAGGTTTAAGGGGCCCGATGCGCGAGAAGTGCGATATTGAAATTATGCGCGCTGCCCTAAAATTTAACTTAGCAACTGCGTCAGTTTTCTGTATTAATACTATTTTTGATTGGCTGTATATTGAAGGTCTTCTACCCGGTGATACGTATCAATATCGTATTAATACTCCGGGTACAATTAATGATAAGAATTGGTCTCTAAAGGTTCCACTTTCACTTGAAGAATTACTTACGCATAAAGTTACGCAAGAAATACGTAGTATGGTGGTTGCTTCAGGTAGGGCTTGAAAATAATTTAGCTTCCGGCCTTGCCTGGGTTTCTCGTGAACGCTCGCTTTTTCCCAGCGTGAAAAAGCTTCGCTCGGGGTCGGCTGCGTCGCTCTCACTGACCCTGCAGTAGCAGGTGAACCTTGCCCGCTCCTTGCCTTTACGTCACTCGAAATCCCAGCCAAGCCCGTCCGCTAAATTAATTAGGGATAGAAACGAATAAATAATATGTCAATTTTAAAAGGACCGGAATATTTTATTTCAAAGCGCGTTGGGAAAGCCATCATGGATTATGACATGATAGCTGATGGTGATAAGATTGCCGTTGCTATATCCGGAGGAAAGGATAGCCTTACATTACTGCACGTGCTTAATGATCGAAAGAAATTTGTACCGATAAAGTATGATTTATTGGCTGTTCATGTTGATATGGGCTATCCCTGTCATCATCCTAAGATTTTATCCGAGTATTTTAAGAAATTGGATATCGAGTTTCATGTCGAGAAGATTGATATATTAAAAGGTAAGACCCGTAAAGATATTTCCTGTTTCTGGTGTTCCTGGAACAGGAGAAAGGCTCTTTTTGAGGTGACCGACCGTTTTAAATGTTCAAAGTTAGCCTTAGGTCATCACCGCGATGATATTATTGAAACCACCCTGCTGAATCTTTTTTTTCAAGGCGAGATATCTTCGATGAATCCAAAGCAGGAGTTATTTAAAGGAAAGATCAAGATTATCCGGCCGCTGGCTTATGTTGAAGAAGACTTGATAGTCAAATTTGCTAAATCCTTGGATTTTCCGCATCATAAATGTAGTTGCCCCAACTCAATTACTTCTAAGCGCACCACGGTAGAGAAAATTATTAAAGAGCTACAAAAAATATGTCCGGAAGTAAAAACAAACATATTTAAAAGCATAAAAAGAATTAAGAAAGAATATTTGCTTTAAAATTTTAATTAGTAATGCTATAATATGCCCATGATTTGGGTAATCGCGGCACTATTTTTAATCCTTTGCTTAATTATAATCGCAACTATTTTTAAAATCTCCACACAGGTCAATGAACGCCTTTCCCAAATGAATCAAGTCCTCTCCCAAAACTTAGGGTCAACTGTAAATGTTTTTGGAAATGTTAAAGAGCAGCTTGGCCGGCTTGAAGCAACGAATAAGCAAATCATAGATATTAGTAAAGATATATCAAGCCTGCAGGATCTCCTGCGTGCTCCAAAATTCAGAGGAGCGATGGGAGAAACGCTTTTAGAGAACCTATTATCTCAGGTCTTACCAAAAGAACATTATTCCGTGCAATACCATTTTAAGACTACAGATACGGTTGATGCGGTAATCAGGCTTGGTGAACGTCTTGTGTCGGTTGATGCAAAATTTACCTTAGAGAACTTTCAGAAGATGCTTGAGACGCAGGATGAGCAATTAAAAGGTTCGTTTAAGAAAAAATTCGTTCAAGATGTTAAAAACCGTATTGATGAAGTGGCTTCAAAATATATACTTCCTCAGGAGAATACCTATGATTTTGCGCTTATGTATATCCCGGCAGAAAATGTCTACTATGAAGTGATTATTAAAGAGGATCTTTTCTCTTATGGATTGAGTAAAAAGGTGATACCTGTTTCGCCGAATACATTTTATGCATATTTACAAGTTATCTGTTTAGGTCTTAAAGGCTTAAAAGTAGAAGAGAATGCCAAGAACATTTTAAAATCTTTAAGTGCCTTAGAGATAGAGGTGGATAAATTTAAGGAAGATTTTAATATTTTGGGAAGTCATATTTCTAATGCCAATACTAAGTACTCTGATTCTTTAAAACATCTGGATAAAGTTAACGATCGATTAATAAATATTCAAGACACAAAGCAGATTAAAGACGCTTAAATGATATTTAATGTCCGGGTGATTCCTAAATCGAGCAGAAATTTAGTAAAGAAAGATAAGGATAGTTTTAGGGTGCATTTAACTAAACCGGCTTATGACGGGCTTGCTAACGGACAGCTATTGAGCTTGCTGGCCGAATACCTCAAGGTAAAGAAGTATCAGATTAAAATTATCCGAGGGGAAAAATCGAGGGATAAATATGTCGAAATTACCAGCTGAAGTCAATCTTATTATTGCCTTTAGCACTCGTAGGCACGGTAATATGTCTTTATATCATGGTATTACTTCAGAGGCATTAAACAATCGCCGAGATTTCTTAAGCAGCTTAGGCATAGATTACCGGGATTTAGTCTGCCCTAGGCAGATCCATAAAGATAACGTTAGATATATAACCGAAGAAGATAAGGGTAGCGGCGCATCCGCGTATGGAGGATCAATTGCTGATACCGATGGTTTTATAACCGACAAGAAGAATGTTCCTTTGGCTGTTTTTACTGCTGATTGTTTATCTGTATTTTTGTATGACCAGAAAACCCCTGCGATCGGCCTGGTTCATGCCGGGTGGCGCAGCTCAAAAGACAATATTGTTATCAAGGCTATCAAGTTAATGCAGGAAAAGTTTAATTCGGATCCAAAAGAATTATATGCCGGATTTGGCTCCAGTATAAGAGGATGCTGTTATGAGGTTTCGCCAGAATTTAGAAATCATTTTTCTTCTTGTCTAACTGAAAAGAATAACCACTTGTATTTAGATCTAGCGGATATAAACAAAAGGCAGCTAATTGCATCCGGGTTAAAAGAGGCTAATATATTTCCTCCCCAGGCCTGCACATTTTGTAATAACGATGAGTTCTTTTCTTTCCGTAAGGAGGGCGAATCTTGCGGAAGGATGATGTCGGTTATAATGCTTAAATGATTGGACCTGAGAAATTTACTATTGAATTTATTTTACATGCCTACAACACTACCATTGAACAAATTAAGAGTTCTTTGGCGGAATTCGGCGATTGCTTAGAAGTTGTAGATTGCAAGAATTCGCAGGAAAAAGGGTGTAATTTTAAGATAAATATTAGCACCGAAGACCCGACCCTGATTTTTGATGTTTGTTCGCAATTCGGTAGAATCAGATCGGTAAAGGTTAATTAAGAGGAAAGATGAAAATGGCTAAAATCATTATAATTTATTATTCTCAAACCGGAAATACAAAGAAGATGGCCCAGCTTATTGCTAGCGGCATAGAACAAGAGAAGGTTAGCGTGGTAATTAAAGATGTAAAGGCTGTGGCTGTAGATGAATTATTGGAATATGATGGAATTATTATTGGTTCTCCCACATACTATGGGACCATGAGTTGGGAAATAAAGAAAATTATTGATGAATCAGTGAAATTTCATGGTAAGCTAGACGGAAAACTTGGCGCAGCCTTTTCTTCAAGTGCAAATATTGCCGGAGGAAACGAAACAACTATTCTTGATATAACCAATGCCATGCTTATCCATGGCATGATTATTCAGGGAGACCCTAAAGGCGATCACTACGGTCCGGTTGCTATCGGATCCCCTGATGATCGCTCAAGCCAAGAATGCGTT
>Ga0247841_10010453_pt1 | contig 12630 bp, 10 predicted proteins | sample LaCruzMarch2015__2_FD_192410 | JGI IMG/M metagenome (GOLD analysis project Ga0247841, IMG submission 192410) | Freshwater microbial communities from meromictic Lake La Cruz, Castile-La Mancha, Spain - LaCruzMarch2015_18m | ecosystem: Environmental > Aquatic > Freshwater > Lake | place: Spain... | reverse complement strand
CCCAGTCACCCAGTCACCCAGTCACCCAGTCACCCAGTCACCCAGTCACCCAGTCACCCAGTCACCCAGTCACCCAATCACCCAGTCACCCAGTCACCCAATCACCATGTCACAAAACTTCCAGCAAATAGTAACCTTCATCCGCCAACTCTTTAGCGAGCCCGAAGCCTTCATCCCGTTGCACGAACCCCGATTCGTCGGGAACGAAAAGCAATACCTTGCAGAATGCATCGACTCCACTTTTGTTTCCAGTGTGGGCAAATTCGTGGATAAGTTCGAGGAAATGACCGCTGCTTACACTGGCGCAAAGAAAGCCGTGGTTTGCGTGAACGGTACAGAAGCTCTCCACCTGGCATTGATGCTCGCCGGCGTTCAGCGCGACGAGGAAGTGATCACCCAACCGCTCACCTTCATTGCCACGGCCAATGCCATCACTTACACCTGGGCAAAGCCTGTATTCGTTGATGTTGACCGCGATACGCTGGGTCTTTCCCCCGCCAGCCTGGCGGCTTTTCTTGAAAAATTTGGGGACGTCCGTAACGATGGCACTTGTTACAATAAATCGTCCGGGAAAAGAATTTCGGCCTGTGTACCTATGCATACGTTTGGCCATCCCTGCCGGATCGATGAAATTGTGTCCATCTGTGACCGGTATAACATTCCCGTGGTGGAAGACGCAGCCGAAAGCATCGGGACACTTTACAAAGGTAAACACACGGGCACATTCGGAAAACTGGGCATTCTAAGCTATAATGGCAACAAAACTATTACGACAGGGGGCGGCGGCATGATCCTCACTGATGACGAAGCTCTCGGCAATCTGGCCAAGCATCTTACGACCCAGGCCAAGGTGCCTCATCCCTGGGAATATGCTCACGACCATGTAGGTTACAATTACCGCATGCCCAATATTAATGCTGCTTTGGGGGTGGCACAGATGGAATCGCTGGATTATTTCATTGCAAAGAAACGCGAACTGGCCGCTGCATATAAATCCTTCTTTGATTCCATCGGGATCACTTTATTCACCGAGCCAAAACATGCATTTTCCAATTACTGGCTGAATGCTATCATTTTGGAGAACAAGGAGGAAAGGGACCAATTCCTTAAGTTCACCAATTATGAGAAGGTGATGACCCGCCCGGCCTGGAAGCTAATGAACAGGCTGCCCATGTTCGAAATGTGCCAGGCTTTTCATCTGGAGAACGCCACCTGGCTGGAAGAACGGATAGTAAATATCCCGAGTAGTGTCGTGATCAAATGAAACTGGAATTTGGATATTCAAGACCTGGAACACTGAAACAATAACAATCAAAAAATTCGCTCAAATTTTACACAAGTGATTATTAATTAATTGGTGCAAATTTGCACCTAAATTTGTAGAAGAAAAAAAAAGTCCACCAGCAACCCGGGTGAATGAGGTGACGAAATATAAGAAAAGATAGATTAAGAAAATTACATATTAATAAACCTCCAATATAAATAAGTTATGAAAAAAGAAATCAATATATATCTTCGTGCCTTCGAAATTGATGATCATATAAAAATTCATCAGTGGAGGCAGGACAAGGATATCTCTAGAAATTTTAGTGGACTTCCTTTATTTACTTCAACTCTAAATGAAAAAAAATGGGTTGAGGATAAAATTTTCGATAAAACAAGTACCAGTTGTGCAATATGCATAAAAGAAACTAATGAGTTTATAGGTTGTATTTTTCTAAATGACATTGATTATCATAACCGTTCGGGGCATATTCCAATTTTCATGGGAGAAAAAAAGTATTGGGGTAAAGGTTATGCAACTACTGCAAGGATATTAATGTTGAAATTTGCTTTAATAGACAGGGGTTTAGAAAGAATTTGGGCAAAAGTTCTTGAAGACAACACTGCAGCCTTGAAAATGTTGGAAAAATGCGGATATATGCGTGAAGGATTATTAAGAAAATCAAATTTCAGTGAAGGTAAATTTGTAAATGAAGTTTTTCTATCTGTTTTAAAAGAGGACTTTTTAAAAATCTTAAAGGATTATGACATTTGATGTTTTATCATTATCAGATAGTGATAAATGGGACAAATATATCCATCTATTAAACATTCAAAATCAGGACATTTATTATACTCCCGAGTATTATAGAGTTTATGAAGAGTTGGGGAATGGGATGGCACAATGTTTTGTGTTTAAAATGAATAATGAAATTGCAATTTATCCCTTTTTAAAAAACTCGGTCAATAATATTGGTTATGATTTAAATGATGAATACTATGATATACAAGGGGTCTATGGATACAATGGCGTGGTAAGTTCTACGCAGAAGCCGGAATTTATTTCAGCCTTTTACAAATCCTTTGATTTATATTGCCAAAATGAAAAAATTATAGCGGAGTTTACACGTTTTCACCCATTAATAGGTAATAAATCATTTTCTGAAAACCACCTTCATGTTTTTTTTGATAGAAAAACAATATATATCGATTTAAGAAATCCTTATGAGATTATTTTTAAAAAATTTCAGACTACTACACGGAAACAAATAAAAAGAGCAGAGAACAGAAATGGGATTAAAGTCATAAAGTATGAGAATGACACAAGTATTTTGGATATCTTTTGGATGATTTATACTGTTACTATGAATCGTGTCCAAGCAATTCCTTATCTTTATTTCTCTAAGGACTATTTTAAATCCTTAATCGAAAACACGAAGAGTATTTGTCTATTGGCGTTTTATGAAGACAAACCCATCGCAGCTATAATTGCATTATATAATGATTATTATATTCATGGTCACCTGGGAGGTGTCTTGACAGAGTTCCTTCACTTATCTCCTTTCAGCCTGCTATATTCTGAAATGATAAAAGTCGGACAGAATAAATCCTGCAACTATTTGCATGTTGGGGGGGGGGCAACAAATAATCTGGATGATCCTCTTCTTAAATTTAAAATGAATTTTTCTAATTTATATGCCGACTTTTTTATTGGAAAGAAAATACACAATCATTCAATCTATAATAAAGTTATTAGTCAGTGGGAAATGAAATCCCTTGTGAAAAAAAAAGAAAACGATAATATTCTATTAAAATACCGCTATTAATAAAATGAAACAAGTACTCTTTATCTCTGTTCATCCTGATGATGAAACCTTAGGATGCGGAGGAACAATACTAAAACACAGACAAGATGGTGATGCTGTAAATTGGCTGATTATAACATCAGCAAATGTTGATCACCCATATGGTTTTTCAGAAGAAAAAATAAAACTTCGGGATACTGAAATTAAGCAGGTTTCAATTGAGTATGGATTTGATAAAATCATTAATTTAAATTTACCTACCCAGCTTTTAGATGAATTCAAATTTAGAGAATTGGTTGTTAAAATAGATATAGCAATAAAAGAAATTCAACCAAATTATATTTATTTGATAAACCGGAGTGATATCCATTCCGATCACAGAATTGCCTTTCAGGCAGTTTATTCATGTACTAAGAACTTTCGAAAACCTTATATAGAGCGAATTTTGATGTATGAGACATTATCCGAAACAGAGTTTGCACCTGCTTTGCGGGAAAACGTATTTTTGCCCAATGTGTATGTAGATGTGACTGATTATATGGATAAAAAGATGGCGGTAATGTCAATTTATAAAAGTGAAGTTATGCAGGACAACCTTCCAAGGAGTTTCAGCGCTATTAAAGCCCTGGCCGCATACCGTGGAAGCAGGATCGGGGTTAATTACGCTGAGGCGTTTATGTTGTTGTTTGAGAAAATATAAAAAAGTTAAGATGCTTTTTATACCGAGTCGGAACAGAGCCTGTACCGATTCTTCGGTATTTGCGAATTTATAGCTGCTGTTCCTCTCGGCATAACTGAAACTAAAAGGAAAATGCTTCGCATTTGCCTTAAGTTTCAGTATATCAATTGAACGATTGAAGAGAATAATTGCATTTTTTAAGAATCAGTTAACACAGGGCAATCCCAGGTCAGTTAAGCTGAAAAAAAACATTGGTGCATCTTTTATTATTAAAGGATTTGCCATTGTACTATCCTTGGTAAAAGTTCCTATATTGTTATCCTACCTGGATGCCGAAAAGTATGGGGTCTGGCTGACTATAGCTTCCGTTGTAATGTGGGTGAATAACTTTGATCTTGGCCTGGGTCATGGTTTGCGTAATAAATTTGCAGAAGCGCTCGCTCAAAAAGATGTTGAGCGCGGGAAAAAACTGGTAAGCACAGCTTATGTTTCGATCTCAATACTAATGTTTGGAGCGTTGCTAATTACACTTCCTTTGGTCTTTTTTCTTAATTGGAACAATATTTTAAATGTCCACACAATAGAAAACAAAGAATTGGTTCATTCTGTGGTTGTAGTTTTAATTCTTTTTATTTTGCGATTCATTTTCCAATTGATATCTGTAATTTTAAAAGCTGACCAGAGACCGGCCATATCCGACCTATATATACCTTTGAGTGGTTTGATTTCACTTTTGTTAATTTTTATAGTCCGCCTTTTTATTAAGGATTCATTATTTCTAGCCTGTATTATAATTGCAGCACCTCCCGTTTTAGTATTAGTAATAGCAAATATCTACTTCTTTAAAAAAGATTATTCGATATTCAAACCCTCCTTCAAGTTTGCTGATCGGAAACACCTGCGTGATATCTATTCCCTGGGTCTTAAATTCTTTTTCGGGCAATTAGTGGCCCTGGTGCTGTTCAGTTCGCAGAATTTTATCCTGGCACAGGTTGTCAACCCGACGGAAGTGACTGTGTTTAATATAGCAAAGCAATATTTTGGTTTACCTCTTACATTCTTCATGATCATATTAAATCCATACTGGTCAGCCATTACTGACGCTTATACCAAAAAAGAATTTGGCTGGATTAAATCAAATATGAAAAAGCTCCATTTGGTTTCATTTGTTTTCTCAATTGTACTGATAATCATGCTTTTACTTTCAGAATTTGCCTACCATATATGGATTGGTAATAAAATAACTATACCTTTTAACCTCTCAATTAGCTTTGCTATTTATAATATTTTTGTTGTTTTCCTCTCACCCTTTAACTATTTCTTAAATGGTGTCGGCAAGTTAAATGTCGGGCTTATCGGGGGCGGTGTTAAATTGATTATTTTTCTCCCAATCGCGATTTTACTTACAATACAATGGGGAGGGGTTGGTTTGGTCGTTTCGTTGATCCTAGTTAACTCATTATTAAATCTTACTATCAGTACAGTTCAGTACAATAAAATAATAAATCAAAGAGCTTATGGCATCTGGAATAGGTAGTAAAATAAAAGTCGCCTGGATTTGTCATTTTTCTAACACAGAAATCAGAGAAAAAATACCCTTAAGCAATAAGAAAAAGTATACGGATTTTGCCCCCTGGATTACAAATATGATTAAAGAATTTGAAAAACGTGAAGAGGTAGAAATTCATATTATTGCTCCTCATAGAGGCCTTAAAACTTTCTTATTTGAATACACGCAAAACAATATTTACTATCATTTTTTTAAGCCTGATCTACCAGTTATCCATAAACGGTGGCCGTTTTATTTTCCAATAGATGCCTGGACCGGTTACTTAAAAAACCGTTTAATAGTACATCATATCCTGAAAAGAATTAGACCGGACCTGATAAACCTTCACGGAGCCGAAAATGATTATTATTCAGCTACAGCTTTAGGCATTAAAAATATACCGGTTTTTATATCTATACAGGGAATATACTCTAATCCTAAACGGTTTAACGATATTACAAAACCAAATAAACATAGAATAAAAATCGAACGTACATTACATAAGCAATGTAAATATTTTGGAATTTTCCCACCTTTTTTCGCTGACCTTATTAAAAGAGATAATGCCAATCCTATTTTATTTCTAAAAAATTATCCTTTCAATCTCGAAACAACTGAAATTCGTATTGTAGAAAAAAAATATGATTTTGTGTTTTTTGGACGCGTTGCTGACGTAAAAGGAATTGATAAAATTATAGAGGCTATTGCATTTATTAAGAGTACGGGCCGCGAAACCACCCTATTAGTAATAGGGGCTGGACAAAAAGTATATATTGAATACTTGCAAGGTTTGATAAAAAAATATAATCTGGTTAAAAACATAACGTTTGTTGGGCATCTGCCAACTATACATGATGTTCATAAAAAGGCACTTGAGGCTAAAGTTACTGTTATTTCATCACGGTTTGATGTAATTTCAGGCACTATTATTGAAAGCATATTAATGAGCCAACCTGTTGTTGCTACTGCTGTTGGTGGTGTGCCTTACCTGAATAAAAATAGCGAAACTATCCTTTTATCCGAATATGGTGATATTGAAGGCCTTGCCGGCAACATGCTTAAATTACTTGACAATCCGGAGTATGCTGAAGAATTAACAGAAAAGTGTAAAAGATTTATTATTAGCGAATTTGATAGCAACACAATCGTTACCAGGTTTATTAAACAATATTATGCTATTATTGAACATTATAAATACAATACACCTATTCCGACTGATCTTTTATTCAACGAAAAATATTTCAATAAAATTAAATGATACCAATAAAAAAAATAATAGAATTTTTAGATAATGAGGTTATACATATTCATGGAAATATTGAAAAGGTTTATATTAAGCACCTCAAACCAATAGAATCCGTTGATAATGTTACTCTTGACTGGATAGGATTGAACAGAATAAATAAACAACAATATATAGAACAAACAATTGCCAGGGTTATATTATGTGATCCGTCTTTGATTTATTCGGATATTATTCAATCGCAAAACAAAATCCTTATCCAGGTTAAAAACCCCAAATTATCCTTATCCTTTGTAGCTGATCGCTTTTTTATTAAAAAACCGGATTTTGGCTTACATCCGGATGCTTCCATACATCCAAAAGCAAAAATTTCTAAGTCTGTTTTCATAGGTTCTAATTGTTCAATTGGAGACTGCATCATTGCAGAAGGCACTTATATTTATCCAAATGTTACCATTTACGATGGGGTAACTATCGGTAAAAATGTAATCATTCAGGCCGGCGCTGTGATTGGAACAGATGGTTTGGGCTGCGAAAGAAAAGAAGGTGGAGAACTTGTTAAGTTTTCTCATCTGGGTGGTGTGATTATAAAGGATAATGTTGAAATCGGCGCCAATTGCCAGATAGCACGCGGAGCGCTGTCTGACACCATCATCGGCAAAGGATCAAAAATCAATGGATTATGCTTTATCGCACATAATTGTATCCTTGGTAATAATGTTCTGATTACCGGTAATACGATGCTGGCCGGGTCTGTTAAAGTTGAAGACAATGCCACGATATATTCCGGAGTAATTATCAGGGAACAAAGAAAAATTGGCAAAGGTGCCATTATAGGCATGGGATCAGTTGTAACAAAAGATGTTCCGTCCGGGGAAACATGGCTTGGAAATCCGGCAAAAGAGATGAAAAAATAAATTTTTCACTGATGAAAACAGTCATTACTGAACTTTCTATTGATAAGAACTCAACCATCAGCTATGCGCTTAAAAGAATGGATGAGGTGGGCAGAAAGCTGCTGATCGTGGTGGAGGAAAATAAGTTTTTCAGCCTGGTAAGCATCGGTGATATTCAAAGAGCCATTATTCAGAATATCAATATGAATGAGCCCATAAGTAAGGTTCTCCGGCACAAAGTAAAAGTGGCTTATGAACATGACAACCTGGACCTGATAAAAGAGGAGATGAAAATGCGGCGAAATGAATTTATGCCCATATTAGCCGGTGACATGACCGTTTCAAAGGTTATTTTTTGGGAAAATCTCTTCCTTGAAAGTAAAAATCAGCCGGCAAAGCTTTTTGATCTCCCTGTTGTAATTATGGCAGGCGGCCTGGGAAGCCGCCTGAAACCATTGACCAACGTGTTGCCAAAACCTTTGATCCCGATTGGCGACAAAACCATCGTGGAAGAGATCTTTGAACGATTCAATAATCATGGTTGCAATGAATTTTATGTTTCCGTCAATTATAAAGCCGATTTAATTGAATATTACCTGCGGGGTCAAAACCTTCCTTATCACCTGACGTTTTTTAAAGAAGAAAAACCGATGGGAACGGCCGGGAGTCTTTCACTTTTAAAAAGAAAGGTCAATCAGACATTTTTTGTAAGTAATTGTGACATTCTGATTGACCAGGACTACTCTGAAATATTGGATTATCACCGTGAAAACAATAATGAGATTACCATTGTCGCTGCATTAAAACATTATCCTATTCCTTATGGTACCATTGAAACCGGTGACAACGGCCGGTTGATGGAATTAAGCGAAAAACCTGAACTGACTTTTAAAATAAACAGCGGCATGTATATTTTAGAACCGCATTTATTGGATCAGATTCCTGAAAACACCTTCTTTCACATCACCCAGTTGATCGAAAATGTAAAAAAACGAAACGGAAAGATTGGTGTTTTCCCGGTTTCAGACAAATCATGGCGGGATATTGGCAGCTTAGAGGAATTTACCCGTAATTTAGCCAACTATCATGAACCAAAATAAAACGATAAGAAATCTCTTCAGGATTTTAGCCATTTTGACGATGGGAAATTTGTACTTGTTAATTTTTTTTAACAATCTTCCATTTCCATTTTCTTCGCCTGCACTCTATGTGATTCTTTGGCTTGCCGGATTATTTTTTCATTATCAAAAAATGTTTCTTTCAAAAGGTTTACTTTATATTTACTTGTTTATCATAATCTATCTGATCGGTATCTCCTTTTTTTGGCAGGACAGAATAGTAGGCACCGGTATTCTTATCAGTTACAGATGGTTATTTATGAGGGAGGTGCTGCCGGTCTTTCTTGCCATTCTTATTTATACGTATTTTATCAAAATTGGCGATTTCGTAGGTATAGCCTGGGTCGTTTTATGCGTGCTGATCTTCATTACCATTACAGCCATCACTTCCATTATCGGTCTGAACATTTACCCCATGGCAAGCAGGGATCTGGCAGGAGGGCTTTCTGTTAGAGGAGCCACGAGATTGATTGAATTTTATAATAAAATTGGAATCGCCAGTTTTGGTTTTTTTAGTGGACTGGCATTTGCTTTTCCGGTTTTATTGTATTATTTTAGAAAGAATTGGAGAAATAGAACATTAAAATATATTTTCATAGGAATGCTGGTCTTGTTTCTTTTTAGTATTATTCGGTCAGGTTTCGCAGCCACTTTCCTTTTCGTTGCTCTTTTTTCTGCCGCTGCATTTGTAGCAAGGAAGAATTTAAAACGGTCTCTTGTTCTGGTTTTTATTGTCGGAATCATTCTTTCTTTTACTCCGGCAAAATACTTTGCAAATATTTTGTACACTGCTTCTTCCTATTTTACTGATACTCCTCTCGAAGAGCGACTATATGATGCCGGGGCAACAATAGAACATCCTGATATTGACCTTGAAAGTAGTGAACATGCAGGAAAAAGGCTGGGCCGTATCCCCTTTTTATTGGATTCTTTTGCAGAAAATATAATAATTGGGGGGGGGGAAGACCTCGGGCATAATTTCTGGTTTGACAGGTTATCCATGTTTGGACTACTTGGTCTGTTTCCATGGTTTTTACTTATAAGATATCAGATTATTAGTAATTTAAAGCTTTTCGTTGACGACTTTAAATCCTATTATATTTTATCGATGGTTGCATTTATTACTTATGGTTTATTGAAAAACATGGGCGGAATGGAAATGATGGTGTTTGTTTTTTTCCTGATCCCCGGGATTTATTATTTGAAATATTTAAAATACTTTCCTTCTTTAGAAAACAAGTAAATTTTAACTTATGATCCTCCTCATCACCGTCGGCACCGGTTCTTTCGGCAATGCCTCGTAAAAGCGAGTTGATCAGGGCATTGGGAATTAGCTGGTACTTTCTGCAACCTGGGGGTCGCTATGAGTATTAATGACTCGGTATAACGAAAAATATAATTACATACTGAAACTTAAGGAAAATGCTTCGCATTTGCCTTTTAGTTTCAGTTATACCGAGAGGAACAGAGACTATAAATTCGCAAACTTGTTCCGACTCGGTATAGTAATTTCCATTACCGTAATCACGGTTGCTATATTTTGCTTATCTTTGTCTGATAATAGTTAACCAATTCCAAAACCATGAAATTCTATGGCCGTCAACCTGAATTGAAACTCCTGGAATCATCCAGAAAATCTGCGTTGACTTCCGCTAAAATGACAATTGTTGTCGGCCGTCGGAGAATTGGTAAAACCAGGCTGGTGACTAAAGCTTTTGAAAATCATAAATACCTCTACTTCTTTATCTTCAGGAAAAATGAAGTCCTCCTGTGTAAAGAATTTATTGAAGAAATTGAACTTAAATTCGGAAAACCGGTCCTGGGAGATTTTCGAAGTTTTTCTAAACTTTTTGAATACCTGCTCGTCCTGGCTCAGTCAGAGTCATTTACGCTGATCATCGATGAATTCCAGGAATTTTTCCAGGTAAATCCTGCTGTTTACAGTGAAATGCAAAATTTGTGGGATAAATATAAAGCAAGCTCAAAGATGAATCTTGTTTTGTGCGGCTCTATCTTCACACTAATGAAAAGAATCTTTGAAAATGCTAAAGAACCACTTTTCGGACGAGCTGATGAAAAAATTCATCTTAAGCCCTTTGATGCCGGTGTATTAAGAGAAATTTATGCCGAAATGAATCCCGTTTTTTCGAAGAATAATTTCCTGGCTTTTTATGTAATTACCGGAGGCGTGGCTAAGTATGTCGAATTATTTTCCGATAAAAACCTTTCCGGTCTTGAAAATATGTTGGATGAAATCTTCAGGGAAAATTCTATCTTGCTTGAAGAAGGTAAAAACCTGCTGATCGAAGAGTTTGGAAAAGATTATCTCACTTATTTTTCAATTCTTTCGTTAATAGCCTCTTCAAAAACCTCCAGGTCAGAGATTGAATCGATTTTAAATAAAAATACTGGTGGATATCTTGATCGTCTTGAGAATGAATACCAAATCATCAAGAGCCTCCGGCCTGTCTTTTCCAAACCTGGCGGAAGGATTCAAAAATATTTTATAGAGGACAATTTTCTAATTTTTTGGTTCAGGTTCGTTTATAAATATAAAAGTGCCATTGAACTTGGCAATTTTGCCTTTGTCCGATCAGTCGCCATGCGTGATTTTAATACATTCAGTGGGCCATTCCTTGAAAAATATTTCCGTGAAAAGTTAGCTCTTACAGGCCAATATACTACCATTGGCAGGTTTTGGACCAGGAAAAACGAAAATGAAGTTGATATAGTTGCCCTGGATGAATGGAATCAAAAAGCCCTCGTTGCAGAAGTAAAACGAAATCCCGCAAAAATCAACCCTGAACTCCTCAGGTCTAAATCTTTTGAATTAGCTGAGCACCTCAGAAATTTTGAGGTTTCATACAAAGGATTTAGTATTGATGATATATAAAACAAACCTGCAAAAACATTAACCCATGAATAACACCCTTCTCATCACCGGCGGCACCGGTTCTTTCGGCAATGCCGTCCTCCGCCGCTTTCTTGATTCGGATGAAATTTCTGAGATCCGTATCTTCAGCCGCGATGAAAAAAAACAGGACGATATGCGTAATATCTATCATCATCCCAAGATCAGGTTTTTCATCGGCGACGTCAGGAGCGCACGGGCGATCGATACCGCTATGCACGACGTAGATATGGTCTTTCATGCCGCCGCCCTTAAACAGGTCCCGTCGTGCGAGTTCTTCCCGATGGAAGCCGTCAGGACAAACGTCATGGGATGTGAAAATGTCCTCGATTCGGCCATTCAGCATAAGGTGAAAAAGGTGATCGTGCTCAGTACCGATAAAGCAGTCTACCCGATCAATGCCATGGGCATGACAAAAGCACTCAGTGAAAAAGTGATGGTGGCCAAATCCAGGAACCTGAACGGCACGGGAACGGTTTTCAGCGGTACGCGCTATGGCAACGTCATGGCTTCACGCGGTTCGGTCATCCCGTTATTCATCGACCAGATCAAAGCCGGTAAACCCATCACCATCACCGATCCTGATATGACCCGCTATATGATGACGCTTGATGATGCGGTCGACCTGGTGCTGTTTGCCTTTAAACATGGTAACAACGGCGATATCTTCGTGCAGAAATCACCCGCCTGCACCATCAAAATGCTCGCCCAGGCGATGCTTGAATTATATAAGGCTTCAAATCCCATCAACATCATCGGTACCCGGCATGGCGAAAAAGTCTTCGAAACCCTCGTGAACCGCGAGGAAATGGTAAAAGCCGAAGAACTCGACAACTACTTCCGTATCCCCGCCGATAACCGCGATATGAACTATGGAAAATACTTTACCGAAGGCGAAGCACGCGTTTCTCAGATTGAAGAATATACGTCTCATAACACATACCGGTTAGATCTGGAGGGAACAAAGAAACTGCTGATGAAATTGCCAATGATCAGGAAAGACATTCTGGGAGAAAAAACCGGTAATATTTATGAACCGTGAAACCCTGTGTTAAACACTGTGAAACCCTGTGATCCAAAAACATTTTTTAAGGATTATTTCACAGTGTATCACAGGGTTAAAAGGTGTTTCACAGAGTATGCTATTGACAAACACTAACTGTGAA
>Ga0247841_10010452_pt1 | contig 12631 bp, 9 predicted proteins | sample LaCruzMarch2015__2_FD_192410 | JGI IMG/M metagenome (GOLD analysis project Ga0247841, IMG submission 192410) | Freshwater microbial communities from meromictic Lake La Cruz, Castile-La Mancha, Spain - LaCruzMarch2015_18m | ecosystem: Environmental > Aquatic > Freshwater > Lake | place: Spain... | reverse complement strand
CTGCTCAAATTCCTGCGCGAGGACGTGGATGGCTGGGACCCGCTGCTGTTCAATCTGCGCTATGCCTGCCGTTACAATCCGGCCAATGTGCTGGTGCGCAGCGCGGACTTTCTGGGGATGATCGGCATTCTGGTCGTGGCCCAGCGCGCGGCCAACCTGCGGGTGCAGCGCACGGGCATCCTGCCGTATGGGTACACGATCATCGCCATGGCCTTGCTGTTTGTCTATGTCACGTTTGAGACCGGTTCGTTGCTCCAGCATTTCGTGCCGGGCCTGAAGCCGGGCGGCATCTCGATCGTCTGGACCTTGTACGCGATGGTCCTGATAACGCTTGGCATTGTGCGCCGCGTCCGCAGCCTGCGCTATGCCGGTTTGACTTTGTGCGCGATCGTGCCGTTCAAGGTCTTTTTCGTTGACTTGGCAAATTTGAGCCAGTTGTACCGCATTGTCGCCTTCATTGTGCTCGGCGTCATGTTTGTCGGTGGCGCCTTGACCTACCTGCGCCTCGGCGCATATCTCACCAAACTCGACACCCCGGACAAGCCATGACTATCACACCTTGGCGTCATTCAGCACTGATCATAGCCGGCATTCTCGCGGGCGGGCTCGTTCACGCGAGTACCGGCATGCGGTATCAATTTGAGCGCGCGCTGCTCCCCGCCCTGACGAGCGCGCCGCTGGCCGCGGTCATGCTCGACGCGCCGATCTATGCCGGGTGCCAGCCGGATCTGTGCGATCTGCGCCTGATGGAAAATGGCGCGCGCGAACAGCCGTATTATGTCGAGCAGGTCATGGCGATGCAGCCGCAGGTCGAGCAAGTCGCCCAACCGGCGGACATTGTAACCATGCGCGAACTGCCCGGCAATGCGCTCGAAATAGTGTTCCAGCTCGGTGGTGAGAATCCGGGCGTAAGCGGTCTCCACGTCAGCACGCCCTTACGCGATTTCGAGCGCGCCGTCGCGGTGTACGTCGGCGCAACAACGCAGGCATGGCAACTGGTCGTGACCGACGCGCTGCTGTTCGATTATGCGCGCTACATGGATGTTGCCCAGCACGACGTGCGGCTGCCGCAGCACGCCGCGGGCCGGTTTGTGAAACTGGTGATCAGCGCCGTGACCGATGAAACACGATCCGCGCTGGCGCGCGTGACGCACGAGTGGCACGCCGGCAATGCGACCAACGTGCGTGAAACAGTTGACCTGACGCGGCGCGCCTTCCGCATTGATCATGTGACGATGTGGCAGGACGTGACGCGCGAGGCGGTGCGTGAAGCGGTCATGTGCGGCTATCCGATCACCGACCTGACCGTCACCCAGGATGTCCGGAATGGCATGACCACGCTCGAATTCAGCGCCGCGCGCGCGCCGCTCACTGCGGTAAACATTGTCACGCCCGACCGGAATTTCCGCCGCCATGCCCGGCTGTATGCGCAAGCCACCGCGCCGTCGCACCAGGCTGCCGCATGGACGCCGGTCGCCGCAACCACGCTGAGTTCCCTGCAACTCGGCCCGTTTTCGCGGACCGCCCTCGCGCTCTCATTCCCGGAAACGCGCGCCGAACGCTATCGCCTGCAGATCAACAATGACAACAATCCCCTGCTGGCAATCACCGGCGTGGTGGCCAGCGGCACGGTATACCGGCTGGTCTTTGTGCCGCAGGCCGGCGCGCGCTATGCGCTGCGGTATGGTGCATCGCAGGCCGGCATGCCGCGCTACGACTTGGGCGCGCTGCTCAGTGAATTGCAGGCGCGCCCGGACATGCACGTGTGGCAACTGGCCGCGCCCGTGGCACATGCCGTCGCACCCGTCACCGCCTGTTGGTGGAACGACCACCGCACGCATGTTTTGTTCAGTGCCGCCATGGTCGTGATAGTCGTAGTTTTGGTCTGGGCATTGTGGTATGCGGCCCGGCGGGTGCAGCAACTGCCGCACGAATAATTCGGCGGGAGCCGCCTCCGTGCGGCGAATGCAGCATCTGCAGCAGATTCGCGACACGGAGGTCGCTCCCACTTTTCAGCAACAAGCCGGCAGTCGCGGCAAGAGGAGAGATAGGGAGGATGGGCGGCTTGTTTTCGCTTAATCTGATTCACCCACGATCCCGCCGGCGGCGGGATCGTGGAGGGCTCTGCGCATTCAGGTACTGCGCGGGATCGTGGGGGCTCTGCGCAGATGCAGCCACGGAACGGCGTTGCGCGCGAGGCAACCGGGCAGAATGTCGAATATCGAACAAGGAATGACCAATGCTGAGTTTCTGCGCAGATACTTCGGTCTTCGATATTCCTTGTTCGCTATTCGGTGGCCGCACCCCGGCTTCTGGCCGTTGTATAAATTCTCGCGCCGCGCGAGAATTTTCTTATGGGTTGTCCGGCGTAAAATACAGGATTCCCACTTGATCCAGAGGATGGGCTGCAATAAGGCATCCCGCGCGGTCAAAGACCATCGCGCCGCCATAGGCGTCCGCTTCCTTGGAGAATGCCGCACGCCACAGATAATTCGTGGCAAGCACCGGCGCGCCCATGGCCGGCACAAATCTTTGATACTCCGGCAGAACTTCCTTTTCCCATTTGTCCTGATCACGCGACCGGTCGTCAAACGAGCAGGCATGCGGATGGAAAACCCAGTCTGGCTGCAGGGCGCGTGCCTGGCTTCGCAGAGTTTCATCATGCAGGTCACCGCAGATCAAGAAGACGACTGATCCGAAATCCGTGTCGGCTTTCTCAAGTTGCATCCCCTGGCGGTACATCGCAGGATCGGCCTGCGTTCCATGCCAGTGCGGATCCACCCGGCGATATTTCAGAAGCACTTCGCCGCCGGGCGCCAGCAGCAATGCCGTGTCGTACAAGGAGCCCCCGTCACGTTCAAGCAAGCCAAAGCCAAGCCATATCCCAAGTCGTGACGCGGTTTCCGCGAGGCAGTCCGTTAGCGGGCCAGGTATCGTCTCCGCCAATGGCACATCATGCAATGGGTCACCGTTTTTGATCATTCCGGTCACCGCCATTTCCCCGAGAAGAACCAAGTTCGAACCGTTGTCCGCCGCCTCATGTATCATCTGGACGACGCGCGCCAGATTCGTCTTCACGTCACGGGTGACAGGATTGACCACCAACGCTGCGTGCAACTGATTTCTCATGCCCATTGATTCCTGATTGGTAAACGAAATATTATACATTGGCCGCGATGCCGGATATCGGCACCGAATCTATCATACTATATCATACCAAGAATGCGCAGCATTATCGATTTGCCCTGCAACAGGCATCGTTATTACTGAAAGTGCGCTATAGGGAAAGCACAATATGCGTTCCACTCGTGTTTGTTAAGCAACCAATTTTTCGCCCGCACGCGTGTGCCCAACTCCGTTGCGCCATGCCGGTTCGCGATTTCCTTGTAGAACCGGTCGGCATACTGCGGATCTTTGCTCTTCAACCACGTGCCCGCCTCATGAAGCATGTGCGCGGCCTGCTCGCTGTTTCGCGACAGCAACGCGGCACCCTGCCACATCAGATCCGCGGCATAATACCGGTAGTGAAACCGTGCGCAGGGCGTTGGCCATGTTGTATTCACGCGGGCAATTTCGGCGGTCGTTCCCTGAAATAATGTGGCAATGCCCGCCGGCCATGCGGCCGTATCTTCCGTGGATGGTGCCCTGCTGGTTATCCGCGCGAACGGCGCAACGCCGTTTCGCTGCACGGCACGTATTTTCAATCCAGGCTGCCAACGCTGACCGCCGTCGTCCCTGGTGAATGCGCCGGCATAGCAGGCCCAGTCGGGCGCCGTTTCGGTGCCAAAGAATTCCATGCCCGCCGCACGGCCGGCGGCGGCAAAGCCATCAGCGCGTTGCTCCGCTGTCAGATGCGGATCCTCAGCCTGGGCCATCGCGCGCACAAACCGCGCGAACTGCTGCGAGACGGAGCCGCCCTCCAACTCATATAGTTTATGCACGCCGGGCCCGGGCATCCACGCAAGCGCCTTCGCCCATGCATGCGCCCGGGCATAGCGCCGGGCAAGCACATAGCGCAAAAGGCAGCCTGCGGTGGCGTGTGGTTCGTTTGTTTTATCACGCTCCGCCTGAACCCATCGTTCGAGTTCATCAAAGGGCAGCTTCTTCGCCATATACGCGAAGTACTTGTCGTCAGACAATAGCGGCACGCGCTGCAACGCCGGATCGTTGCCATGCTCAGCCAGGTACCGCTCCAGTTCCGCGCAGGTCAGCACTTTCTCAGCCATAGAGGCGGTATCCTCCCAGCGCGTGCCGCGGACAAACGCAGCAAATGCCAGCATGAAATCGTCCTGTTGCAACGCCAGAAGACCTATCTCGCTGTGCATGGTCTCGGCAACACGCTTGACGCGGGCAGTGCATGCCGGCGCAGCCATGGGATTCTGGCTATAGTTGTCAGGGTCATCCGGATCGGCAAACAGACACGCCCGATCACGATCATGATTGCTGTAAACGATCAGCGTCGCGGCCGCCCCGTTCGGTGCAAGCTTTGGCACGATCCGCCGGAGCACGGCCAGCGCCTTGCCCAGCTGCCCTTGGCGCAACAGCAACTTGCTCTCGATCCACTGCACAAGCGGCGACTGCTTGTCGCTCAACGCCAGCCATTGTTCCGCCGCGTCGTACATTTCCGCATCATACGCAAGCCGGATAATGCCGTCTACATCAGCAACACGGCGGTTGGTCAGCGCCTGTTCAACGGCGCCAAACAGTTTGCGCGCTATGTCGCGGTTATCACGGTCTTCCGCGCCATACGCGAAGCGCGCCCGGGACGCGACCCATGCGGTCAATATGCGACGGCTGGTGTCGTCGGTCACGATGCATGCCAAGGATTCATTGTTCGCGGCACATGCATCTTGCAGTGCGTGCCGGTTCGGCGGGTGCCGCAGTCCATTGACGAGCACGTCGCCGTACTGCACCGGCAGCCTGGCTCCCTTGTTCGACAACGCCTGGGCAAGGTTTTCCATGAACGCGGCGGCGTTCTGCTGCTGCTCCATCGTCGGCGCCACGACATTCGTGTACGCGAAGTAGGCATCCGGCGGATATTCCTGCGTGGTGCTTGCGCTGGTTTTCCGAAGCTCCCGCTCATACGCGGCGAGCACCCGCAGCACCGCGGCGTCGCCCGTTAGTTGTTCGACTGCCGCGCGATCGAGCCGCGTCACGGCCGGCAACACATAGTTTACGAGCGACTGCCGATCGCCCTGCTCGCAATAATGGCGGATGCTCGCGGCAAGGTCACCGTTGCGCAACTCCGCCAAAGCCTGCCAGCCAAGGCTCCGCCCGGCACACGCGGCCGCGCCACGCTGGGCCGGGGTGGCCTGCGCGCGACATTCCTCAAACCAGTGGATTGCATTGGTAAAGTCACGCTGATCAAGGTAGGTCTTGCCTTGCTGGTACGCCGCACATGCCGGTGGCGCCTGTGCCGGCTGATTCGTGTAGATGCGCGCAACCGCGAAAGCAAATTCTTCCTTGGGAAGCTGCAGCACGAGGTCACCGCGCACCGCGCCGTCCACAAGATACGCATGACCATAGGCATACCATGTACTCATGCATATCAGCAAGAGAAATGCGGATACGCAGCCGCGTGTGCGCCGGCGTTCCGTTATTTGGGAACACCCGCGACTCAATCTTGTTTCCCGGTCGAATTGAGCAGCAGGATACCCTCGGGATAGTTGAGCCCATCCTTCAAGAGGGTGACTTCCCCGCTCGTGGGGTCAATCTGATAGAGCACGCCATTCTTGGTTCGGCACTTCGCGGCAAGACTGCGTTCATTGATCCTTGACATGCCGTTCACCACGGCGAGAAGCCGCCCTTGCGTGAAGACAATCCCGGTGATGTTCCCCGCCGGAGTCGTCGCCACCTTTGTGACATCCGGGGCTCCAGGCTTGAACGAGTAGATGTCCTGGCTTTGGCAGATGTAGTACTGCCCTTCGGCATAAGCTATAGCACCAAGCCAGCCGCGCAAATGCTTCAGGCTGCGGAACACTGACAACGCATAAGTGGCCAAATCCACGGCAACCAGCTCGTTATGCCCGCTCTCCGACACAATGAGCCTGCCATCGACCACGACCCCGTCCATATTCTGGAGTTCGTTATCAGGTGTATCGGCAATGGCCACTGTCTTGAGATACTTGCCGTGCTCATCCACGAAGTAGATGACGTCATGCATATTGTCCAGAAACGCCATGCGCTTGTCAGGGATGACGACGAAGTCGGTCGACCACTGAACCTCCGCGGGGATCGAAATGGACTTGTGTTTCTTACCGGTCGCATCGTACACGATGATGTCGGCGTCCTGGCGGACGTACAAAAAGCCTCCCAGCAACCTGGCGGGTCCGGATTGATCCACGAGAACCTTTATGATCTCGGCCGATTGGCTTAGTTGTATGACGGCGTTTTGTTTTTCGTTTCTTTCTTGGCGTGCTGTTTTTCGTATTCGGCAATCATCTCCTGCACGTGTGCGACGTATTTCTTCGCCCCACCTTCCCGGTAACCAGTTTTACCAACTAGCTCTCCTTCCGGAGACAAAAGGATTACCGTTGGATAACCCCTGACACCGTATTTACTGGCCAATGCAGCATTCTGCTGCTTGACTGTCGTGCTCTGCTTTTTCTGGCGAGGGAAATCGATCAAGACACAGACCATGTTTGTCTTGGCAAACGTCTTGAACTCAGACCGGCTGAATACTTCCTTGTCGAGCTTCACGCACCAGCCGCACCAATCCGAACCACTGAAATCAAGCAGCATGTATAGACCGGTCTTGCTCGCGTTTGTCGACGCTTTCGCAAAGTCCGTTTCCCACTCTGCAGCTTCCGTTTTGATACCCAGCACAACTATGATCGCAATCACCAACCATCTGAGCATGTTTGTTTTCATAACCTCTCCTTTTGTTATGCATTGTTTAGACAGTACAATCGCAACGATACAGTTGTCATCCAATCCGATTACAAGCCACAATCAGGTTGTCTCCTTGGTGATATTCCATGGCATTCATGTATATATACGCGATCCGCGTCGTTTGTTGCACGCGCGCCATCTGAAAATGGCAACGATCATCACCCCGATGCCCGCGGCCGGCTCGGGCACAAGCATGTCGCCCAGAAAATCAAAGCTGGCAACCCCGTGAATCTCATGACCGCCGTTGAACACATCCATGCGCGTCATCTCCGGTATGCCCAAATCGGCATAGACTCGCGCGACTTTCGCGTATGTAGTGGTTGACCAATCCAGTACCGCCACCATATCAGCCGTCCCAGCCTCGACCATAAACGCCCGTGGCGCGATCATGGCGGCCAGTTCAGCATCGCCGTAGCGGTTGAGCACGTCAAAATGCCAGAGATCGTGTTCGGGCGTCCAGGTGTACCCAACATACAAATAAGAGCTGGGATGATTCAGCGCGACACATTTGCGTGTCCAGTCGGTGAATTTGCCGGCGCAGACAATGGCGGCATAGCGCGTTTCGGGCGCTCCCGTCCACAGGGCGCAGTACCCGCCGTAAGACAGGCCGTAGAGTCCGATTGCGTTTGCGTTGACAAACGGCAGCGCCCCCAGAAAATCCAACTGCCGCTGATGCTGCCGCAACACCGCGCCGAACAAATCGCGCCGCACCGCAATGGCCCGGCGCTGAATATCACGAAACGTCTTCCAGTAGGTGACCGGATTCTGCGGCACATACGTCACAAACCCCCGTTCGGCCAGCCGCAGCGCAAACGCATGATAGACATTGGTCAGACGGTCGTCTGAAAGATCGGGTGGCGTTCCTTCGAGACCGTGCTGACATACCACACAGGGCCGCCGTTCGCCGGCTGGTATGCCGTTCGGCACATTCAGCAGACCATACGTATTGACGTTGGTGTAGAGCGTTATGACAACATTATAGGTGGTCATCGCGGCATTCGTCGCGTACACGCTGGTCCATACCTTCAAGGGTAGGTCGGGCGCAGGGAAGGCGCCGAGCATATCGCAAACCAAATTAGACCGGAGTGGCACGACGCTGGCTTCGTACGCGGCCAGGGAATTGGTGGCCAGTTGTTGCCAAAAATACCGGTCGCGTGCCAGATGCGATTGCGCGGCGAGCATTTGCAACCAATCCTGTATCTCATAAAACAGGCATTTCATTGCCACGACGGATGAATATGCGGTTGTCAGCGCGGCGGCACTGTCGACCGTCGTTCCCGGCGCCATCCCCAGATATTCGGCAAAGGCAGACAGAGCGGCGGAACTCCCGGCCACGCCCGCGCCGCCCGGCGGCGCAACAAACACCGTCTGATTGCCCAGGCCCAGCGCGGCATAATGAGCGCCGGCACGCATATATTCACGCCATGACGATGCCAGCGACAATCCCGGATAATTACTGGGCGTTTCGACGACCAGCGGCTGCGGCGCAATGAGCGAGGCAACCTCTGCATCACCAAAGTACTTCAGCACACCCCATTGATGATGATCGAGCGGCAGCGTCCACACATTCGTGCGTTCTTGAAAACCGCCCGAAAGCATTGCCCCGGCAGATGCGGTGTCTAACGCGGCGGCGTACGCGGCGACCACACTGCCTTCACGCCCCATGCCGGCATAGCCGGTTTTGCCGGCATTGACGCGCGGATTGCCACGGGCAGCACGCATACACGCGGCAACCAGCGCAGTTTCCACGCCCAAATACTGCTTGCCGACGTGAAATCCTTGTTGCGCAAGCCAGTAGCGATGCTCGACAATGTTCGTGAGCGGCACGCCGGCAGACATGACATTCGTGCTGCCCGACCACCACGTTGCGCGATTCATCACCACCGGGCACAGCACCGCCAAGCCGCGTGCGGCCAGCAATCGTCCAAGTTGCGCGGCGGCAGGCAATTTGGTTGTCAGACCAAACACATCTTCAGGCGTGGTGTCTGGGCTGAGCGCGAGCACAACGGTCGGCACGACGGCATTGGTGCGCGGAATCAGGGCAAGGCCGCGCACACTCGCGCCCGTTGACACGCAGAATTCGAAGGACTCCACGGTATGCAACGCGCCCGTACCCACCACCCGCCACGCCGTGCTGGTCACGACAAATTCCGTCGTTTGCACGCCGAGCATCTCACGCAACCGCGCCCGCATGGGTGCGACCGAGTTGGTGTAGGCACTTGGCGTCGCATAATTCCATGCCCATTCACTGGTGCGGCCGGGCTGCGTTGCGGCAACATACTGATCCACATACGCCGCCAGTTGCGTCACATAGGCATACGAGTAATCGTACACAGACGTCAGCGGCTCAGTCCCCACCAGCGGATTGCCATGTTCCGGCAGCGCATACGCGCAAACGGCCGCGGCCCAGAGTGCTAAACAGCACGCGATCTGCTGTAAGCGAAGAAAGCTCATCATCATTGCCTCATGGATAAACGCCGGCATATTGCCAGCATCATTAGCGCGGCAACCCCGGCGCAGAGGGGTTCTGGCACGCTGGTGCGCCCCCAGAAATCAACCGCGACGACGTCATGCCTCATTCCCGGCGCATTCGTCGGATAAACAAAGGCGGATGTCAATAAATCACAGGTGTTGATTTTCGTGGCGTTGGTGCCGTGGCCGTCAAGGTACACATCGTAGGATCGGATAAAGCGCGAGGCAAGTTCGTGCCACATCACCATGGTCTCCGGCCCATGAAGGCCGTTGAATGTTTCCGTGCGCACTTCGTCAATCATTGCCGGCGGGTCGGCCGGCTTTTGCAGCAGCAAGACGAGATGCACGCTGCCGGCTGGCAGGGCGTACTGCACACGCAGGATTCCATTCGAGACAAACACTGGATACGGCTCGACCATAGGAACCAGTTCCATTGCCGTGCGCAGTTGCGCAAGTTGTGCCGGGGTCAATTCGTTCGGTGTACCCATTGTTGTCCACGCCTGATACGGATTGCAGTGCCCGGCGTCAATGCGATAATCAACGCACAAGGCATTGGTGAAGGGCACGCCCGACAGCACAAGGCTTATGTTGGTTGCAGACCCGAGTCCCGTCTCCGCCGCGTCGCCCGGATTGATCTCCGGCATATTGTACATGAGGACTGCAAAATAGCCCGTGCCGGCACGCGTCGCGAGACAGCCAAGCGGGCCATCCAGCGCCGTGTTCGATACACTCGCATATTCGTCGCCCAAGTGTGCCAGCAGCGTCATCACCGTGTTGGCCGGCTTCTTGATTAACGCCAAGCCGCCAATGGCATTGGTAAACAGCGCGGCATGAGTGCGCTGCTCAAACACGCCCAGAAAGCCGTTGTCGGGACTCATCAGCAGATAGTTGACGTGGTTCTGCGCGCGCATGATCAGTTCATGCCGCACCATGCTGTGGGCAATAAACGCGGCATACCACGGCGTCGCCCGCCATGCCCGCAAATTCAGCCAGCCAACCTGCGCATCCGCCTCGTTGTTCATGAACGGCATGTTGGTGAATAGCGCGCCACGGTCGCGCACATATTGCCAATGCAGCAGTTCATCATTGACCATTACTTGCGGCAGGGCCTTCACATGCACCGACACAAACGCCGGCGGCACGACCGCTTCACCGGCGAAATAATTCGTGCCGGTCTGCACATGCGCCAGCCAGCGCGGCCATAATTCGCCCAGCGGGCGATACGCTCCCAGCAAATTCGACACATCGCCCAACCCGCCCATTTGCAGGCCGGCATCGCGCAACCCCAGCGATGCGGCGTCCCAGCCATTCAGGTAACTGGCAATGCGATTGCTGACCGAGCCGTCTGAACTGTACGGCCAAAACCATTCAATCTCGTTCCACGATTCAAACAGCCAGGTATGCACTTCACGTTCGCCGTAGCGCGCCAGCACATGGACGGCCAGCTCTTGAATAAACGCACGCCAGCGGCCCAGCTTCTCGCCGTTCTCGAAGGTATCCGCCGCGTCGAAATACGCGCCGGGCGTGCCCATCAGTTCGAGCAATGGCCGCAGATGATTGGTAACCAGCAAATCCAGAGCCGCATCCAGCCGCGACCAATCGTACGTATTCGTGCCGCCCTCCGTCTGCATCACGACTAAATCGAGAAAATAATGCGGGCGGACATACGTGACGCCGCCATGCAGGGTCGCGGTGATGTAGTTGATATTCTGCCGGCCCGCGGGCGTCTCCATCAGCGCGGCCGGATCAAAACCGGTGCTGCACCAGAAATGCGGCAACGGCTGCCATTGCGCGTCACAGGGCACGTGAAACACCACACGGTCGCCGCCGTCTGCGGCTGTATGCATTGCTGCGGCAAGCACACCAGCCGCCAGTGCTGCAACGACACCAAACGCAAGCGTAACGAAGCCCACGCGCCTGAGCGCACGGATCACTGTGCCGGGCTTCAGCGAAGGCGCAGTGAAGCCGCCTGCCGCATGCGGTTCACTAATCGCCTTGGAGAACAATTCTGTCACGCCGACTCCCGCCGTAAAGTTACATTCTATTGTACCAAAATGCCATTTTTATTCCATGGTGCCATGCCAACTGCCAACCCCGGATCCGGTGACACGCGCTGGAAACCGCGTTGCGTTGGCCGCACACGCCGTGCGCTGCCGCGCCGCGCGAGAATTACACCAAGCACCTGCCACTACAGCGCCTGATCCCACAGCCCCCAACAGACGCGATGCGCCGCTTGTGTTACCGCGTATGCGCCGCCTACGTCAACAGCAAATTCTGTCGTCCACGCACTGTGAGATCGCCAGCTTGAGCGCACCATAGTCAGGCTCTTGCAACTCGCCAATACGCCGCTCTATCAAATCGGCTGCAATCGTGCCGATCAGCGGTTTCACCCAAGTGCGCTTAGCGAGGCCAACTTTTCCCCAAGACAGTATCTCAAGCTGCGGATCATGCTGATCCTGTCCGGTCAGAGCAACAATGACATTGTCCCCGTGGGCATGTTGGTAAGCCGCAGGACTGATTACAACTGCTGGCCTTTTCTTCGTAGATCTCAGATCCGTGAAAGGAAACCGGACCAAAACGACATCACCCAATCTACAGGGTATCATACACTGCGTCGGCATCGTTGTCCCACACTTTCGCGAATGCGCGTTCCTGGGCCTTCAACCATTGTGCACCGACATCTTCTGGATCCGCCTCTTCTGACTCGAAAATGACAATAATGGGACCAGGTAGGACATGCGGTGCCTGCTTGAAAACCACCGTCTGGCCATTATACTCAGCTTTGATTGCAAGCATGTATATCTCCTTCTTCGTTGTACTGTCTCAGTATAACATATTAAACCCAGGAAGGCAAGAATAGGCTGCTGTTGGTTTGCTGGTCTGCTGGTCATTCCCGGTTTATTATTGAAGGGGCAGACCGAAACAGCGGCTAGGGTGTTTCGCGACCAGCTGCAGACATAAACAAACAGTATAGTTCGCGGCGCGGATGCCGCTCCCATTGCAGAGGTGCGGCGGTAGTCAGTGGTCGGTGCGGCGGTGGAAGAGCAGCGGCGGCAAAATCCCCCTAACAGAAGTTTACAAGTTATGAGGGACTAAACTACGCAAGCGCCTGTACATCAACAACTTGCGTGTCCAAAAGTGTAGTACCTAAATATTACTGTTGTTTTAGTAGTATAATAGTCTTGTATATATTGACTTTATAGAAGATTTATGTTATACTAGTAGTACATAACAATATGGATCCCGATATGGCACACCTGGTCAAAAA
>Ga0247841_10010449_pt1 | contig 12632 bp, 11 predicted proteins | sample LaCruzMarch2015__2_FD_192410 | JGI IMG/M metagenome (GOLD analysis project Ga0247841, IMG submission 192410) | Freshwater microbial communities from meromictic Lake La Cruz, Castile-La Mancha, Spain - LaCruzMarch2015_18m | ecosystem: Environmental > Aquatic > Freshwater > Lake | place: Spain... | reverse complement strand
GACCTGATCAGCGGGCCATACAGGGCCAGATTAAATGCGGCAACCATGCTCGGCCAATCCAAGAACGTCTACCAGGCTGAGATTGATGCCGCTTGCGAAACGGCTGACTTTCTCCGCTTTAATGTCCATTTTATGACGGAGATATACAAAGAGCAACCCATTTCATCTCCCGGTGTATGGAATAAAATGGAGTGGAGGCCTTTGGAAGGTTTTGTCTACGCTGTAACTCCTTTCAATTTCACGTCCATCGCAGGGAACCTCCCTTCAGCCCCGGCGTTGATGGGAAATGTGGTCGTCTGGAAACCTGCCGGTACGCAAGTTTATTCTGCAAATATCCTTATGGAGATTTTCAGGGAAGCCGGACTTCCAGGCGGAGTGATAAATATGATCATGGTGGATGGTCCGGTTGGTGGCAAGATCATGTCGACACACCCTGAATTTGTAGGCGTGCACTTTACAGGATCAAATGTTGTATTTAATAAGATATGGAAAGCCATCGGCGAAAATGTGGCCTTGCACAATACCTTTCCAAAGATTGTCGGTGAAACCGGGGGGAAAGACTTCGTCTTGGTGCATCAATCGGCAAACGCAAAAGCAGTTGCTACCGCGCTGAGCCGTGGCGCATTTGAATACCAGGGGCAGAAATGCTCGGCTGCTTCCAGGGCGTATATCCCCCGGAGCCTCTGGCCGGAAGTGCGTAAAATGATGCTCGCCGACCTTAAATCTTTCCGCATGGGAGGTGTGGAGGACTTCCGTAACTTCATTAATGCTGTCATCGATGAGGTATCTTTTGACAAGCTGGCAGGATTTATCGACAGGGCAAAACAAGATCCTGATGTTGAAATTATTGCAGGTGGTAATTATGATAAATCAATAGGTTACTTCATCGAGCCTACGGTAATTCTCGCCCGCAATCCACGTTATGTCACTATGTGCGAGGAACTTTTCGGTCCTATACTTACTGTTTATGTTTATGAAGATGATCAATATGATGAAACCCTTGACATTCTTGATAAAACCTCGCCCTACGCACTGACAGGCTGCATTTTTGCCCTGGATCGTTATATCATTGATCACACAACAAAAAAACTGGTCAATTCGGCTGGAAATTTCTATATCAATGATAAACCAACCGGCGCGGTTGTGGGTCAACAGCCATTCGGCGGAGCAAGGGCTTCCGGTACAAACGATAAGTCCGGTTCATTTCTGAACCTGTTAAGATGGGTTTCCCCAAGGACAATCAAGGAAAATTTTAACCCACCTGTGGATTACCGCTATCTGTATATGATTGAGGAATAGGCTTAAGTCTCCCGGAAAAACGATTTCAGAGAGTCGACCTTATTTAGCGATAGGTTTGTAGCCGTTATCTATAACGTATTTCTTAGGCAGGGGCTTCTGGTGTTTAAAGGGTTTCATTTTCTGAGCATGCGATGGTTCTTCGAAAATAGCACATGAAGTAGTAATCCCGGCCAGGGAGCTAATAACCAGCAGTATAACCAATAACCTGATAATTCTTTTCATCGAGAGATAACCTTTTAAATTCAACGGTGCAGACCCATTTATATTTTAAGGGTATAAATTTATAAAAAAAAACGTTCATAAAGCGGTGAATAATTTTTTTTCATCTTTTAACGGGTGTTCTTTAAAGGGAGTATATTTGTCAAAGTGATGGAGGTCCTGATTTCTTCCGGATTTCAGGACATAATAGGGAACCAGGTGTGAATCCTGGACAGTACCCGCTGCTGTAATCCCCTGGCCTTACAGGTCAATATCAATGGCAATCATTTGCCACTGTTCCGAAATTATCGGGATGGGAAGGCTGCCGATTGATGGGGTAAGTCAGAAAACCTGCCATTATGGATTTGTTTTCACAAGCTTCCGGGTCAGAAGTTGGGCTGAATTAGTGACCTTTCGCTTTTTTCAGACTTTTTACCCGGTATTCTTGCAGAATGATTAAATGTTTGGAAACATGCGCCCTGCTTGTTGCATTTTTGTGTCTTTGATCTGTATTTCCGGGATTACCGCCCAGGATATGGCTCCTGATACTATTCTCAACCTAAAGGATGTAACAATATATTCCTCCCGGATTAACCGGTTTGCTAAAGGCCAGTCGGTTATCACGCTCGACAGCCTTACCCGGGCAGAATATCCAGCCGGTTCTCTTGCTGAACTTATTCCCGGTTTTACTTCAGTATATATTAGAAATTACGGACAGGGCACTTTATCTACCTTGTCTTTCAGGGGAACCTCTGCCAATCATACCGGGTTGCTGTGGAATGGTATCCGAATCTCACCCCCGAATATCGGGTATGTCGACCTGTCTCTTGTCCAGGGTAGCTTTTTTAAAGATATATCGGTCCTTTTTGGCGGGGCAAGCCCCATGTTCGGCAGCGGATCGATCGGGGGAGGTATTCATCTGGAAAACCGGCCTGTCTTTGAAAAAACAGGCGCTGACCTCAAACTGAGCCTTTCGGCGGGCAGCTATGGAACGATAGCATCGGAAGGCAATGGAACAGTATACAGGAATAAATTCTTTTCACGGACGGCTTTTTCTTTTGAGAATGCAAAGAATGATTTTTCTTACAAAAACCTGAATGGAAAAGATGAAAAACTTCCACATGCAAGGATCCTGAAATCTGGTTTTATGCAGGATATTGCTTATCAATTACCTGATAATCAATACCTGATGGCCAGCGCCTGGTTTCAGTATGCTGACCGTGAAATTCCACCTACAACAACACAGGAAAATTCAGATGCTGTTCAAACTGATCGTTCCTGGCGGGCAATGCTCCTGTGGAAAGATTTTAACACAAGGAACAACCTCGAAGCCAGGCTGGCTTACTTTAATGAATACACCCTTTACAAAGATCCGTTTTCTTCGGTTTATTCTACCATTCAAAGCCAATCGCTGGTTGGTTCTTTTGAAAGCACCTGGGAAATTGGTAAGAATTCGGCCATATTTGCCGGGTCGCAGTTTACCTATGAAACTGCCGACCTGGATTATTACGACCACCCGCAAAATCAGGAAAATTTAGCGGTGTTTGCTTCATACAGGCGAGATTTTCCTTCACTTAAATGGCTGTTGAGCCTGAACGGACGACAGGAATTCTTCACTGGTTATCGATCGCCTTTTTTATTTTCAGCAGGCATTGAGGGCAAAATATGGCGATTTATTTCAGGCAGGCTTAATGTTTCCCGAAATTTCCGAGCTCCAACCTTTAATGAAAGATACTGGCAACCCGGCGGTAATCCTGATCTGAAACCGGAAGAAAGCTGGAATGAAGAAGCAGGTATTTCTTTTGAAAACCGGTTTTCAACTGTTGATATTAAATTCAATATTGCTGCTTTTAATTCCCGGGTTGAAAATTGGATACTCTGGTTGCCGAAAAGCAGTAACTACTGGTTTGTTGAAAATGCCCTGGAGGTGTGGTCCCGTGGATTTGAAATATCGGGTAACCAATCTGTAAACCTCAACACTTTGAACATTTATTTCGTTGAATGTTATTCTTATACAAAGTCGACAAATGAAAAGAAACTTTTTGATTTGGATGCATCTTACAAAAAACAACTGATCTATAGCCCGTTGCACCGCCTGGTTCTGAAATCCGGAGCGGTTTATAAGGGATTCAACCTGGCCATTAAAGGGAATTTTACCGGTGAAAATTTTACTTCAAAAGACAATACAACCTCAATGCCGGCTTATTTCCTCCTGGATGCGGTCATGTCAAAATCATTCTACCTGAAAAATAAATACCCGATTACCATACAACTGAACCTAAATAATATATTTAATACTGAATACCAAGCCATTCCATATCGGCCAATGCCGGGATTCAACTTCCTTGTCAGCATTAAAGCGGAAATGGAGAAAGGCATTAGGCATTAGGCATTAGGCATTAGGCATTAGGCATTAGGCATTAGGCATTAGGCATTAGGCATTAGGCATTAGGCATTAGGCATTAGGCATTAAACATTAAACATTAGTATCTATGAAAACCACTTTATCCTATTTCATTCTTATTTCGATTTTCTGTCTGATTATCAGTTGTTCTAAAAACACCGATGATAAACCGGCGGGTGCATGGTCGAACAGTGTTTTCATCATCAATGAAGGCCCATTTCCAACCGGAACGGGAACCATAAGTGCCTTTGACAGAGACAGTCATGTTGTTACTCCTGACCTGTTCGAAACCGCCAATGGACGGCCACTTGGGAATATTGTTCAGTCAATGACTGTTCATGGAGATAAAGCATATATAGTTGTTAATAATGCGAATAAAATTGAAGTGGTTAATCTTGATGATTTTACGTCGGTTGCCACAATTGAAAACCTGACATTGCCCCGGTATTTCATAGGTTTCAATGAAAATAAAGGATATGTTTCCTGCTGGGATTCTACAGTTAAAGTAATTAACCTTGCAGATTACTCGATTGAATCTTCCATTAAGACCGGAACCGGCCCCGACGAAATGATCCTGGTCAATGATTACTTGTTTGTAATCAATTCGGGTGGTTTTGGAGTCGACAGCACGGTGTCGGTTATCAGCACTGATAATGACACACCTTTGGTGCTTCTCGAAGTCGGTCACCGGCCTTCAGGCATCCAGGAAGATATGAATGGTAATTTATGGGTACTTTGCTCCGGCAGGGGCTGGAATTTCTTCCCGGCGCCAGGCGACACACCGGCTGAACTGGTTTGCATAGACCCCGATTCACAAGAAATCCTGAAAACAATAATCTTTCCTGATACTGAAAATCATCCCGACAACTTAACTATCAATAAAAATGGCATGACACTTTATTATAATCATCCCAACGGAATTTTCGATTTCCCGGTTACCGGTTTTACCTTAAATTCTCAGCCATTTATCACAGGGAATGCTATGTTTTATGCTTTGGGATATGATGACGAGGTAAATATGATCTATGCTTCTGATCCGCTTGACTATGCACAGAATGGCTGGATTTACCGGTATAACGCCGGAGATGGAACACCGGTTGATTCTTTCCTAGCCGGTATTATCCCTAACGGGTTCTGGTTTTTCCGGTAGAATTGCATTAATGCGTATCAACATGAGGTTGTCTAAAAAGGCATCTCTGCCATAAAAATAGCATTTGTTTATTCATGCTCCAACGGGTAAATCCATTGTTTCCGAATAAGTTGCGAAATATTAACCGACGGATTTACCCGTCGGTTATAATACTTTCGCCCCAAGGGACGGTGTATCTATTTAACCGACGGATTTACCCGTCGGTTATAATACTTTCGCCCCAAGGGGCAGGGAATTAACCCAACAAGATTAAATGACTTAAATTTGTGAAAAAGATAAAATATGAAAACAAAAATTGACTGTGCCTGGAAACATGATATGACCTTCGAAGCGGATGTGAATGGTTTCAAGATCATGTTGGATGCCGAACCGGAAGTGGGAGGCGGGAATAACGGGCCACGACCCAAACCGCTGACTTTGGTTTCCCTGGCTGGATGTACCGGGATGGATGTGATTTCAATCCTTAAAAAAATGCGGGTGGAACCTGAATATTTTAATATTTCTGTTGAAGGTGAACTGACGGATGAACACCCCAAATACTACCATAAGATCCATGTCATTTATGAATTAAAAGGTATTGATATAGATCCCGGTAAAGTTGAAAAAGCCGTAAACCTTTCCCGGGATAGGTATTGCGGTGTGTATACACTGCTGCGTTTTGGCGCAGAAATTACATACGGAATCAGTATTCTTGATTGATCACATCTATCAGCTCACTGAGTATCATAGCTGTTGCTCCCCATATCACATTTCCATCAACATAGAAACAGGGGACTTTTAGCTTGATGGCCGGAAAAATCGTTATGTTTTGCTCTTGTTTAGTTTCTTCGTTAAGCAAATGATTCAGCGGCACCTCAAGGATGCGTTCGACTTCGTGCGGATCAGGCCTGAAATCAGGGCGTTCGTGCGTGTATCCTACTACCGGCGTTACCAGGAAGTTACTCGGGGGAATGAAAAGGTCGGTGAGATTTCCGATCCGTATTACTGAATTCCTGTCAACACCAATTTCCTCTTCAGCTTCACGTAAAGCCGTATCAATTATATCTTTATCACTTTCTTCCCTTCCACCTCCCGGAAATGAGATCTGGCCACTGTGAACGCCCGGATATTCTGTCCTTTTAATAAAAACGAGAAATATACTCCCATTGGAAGGATACAATAAGGCTAAAACACCAGCCTTCCTGACTCCGGCGGGAACAAAAATTTTTCCAAATTTCATCAACCGGCGCATACTGGCCATTTTAAGCTGTGACGATGTCCCGGGGAGGGGATTTGTCATCTTTTTATTAATATTTGCAACGAATTCGGTGAATTCCATCATCTTATTGTAATAAATAAAAAAAGGAACTGCAAAATTGCTATTTTTTTACTATTTTCGTGTGAGTTTAAAGTGACTTGTTTTTTATATACTTTTATTCTGAAAAAATTTTCGTCTTTATGGTAAAGGAAAAATTAAAACCAGCCAATAAAAATGACGAAGTTACCCCGGATGAAAAAGAATTAATCCTGTTTAACGATGACGTCAATACGTTTGATTATGTCATTGAAACTTTAATAGAAGTTTGCGGGCATGATGCATACCAGGCAGAGCAATGTGCATTAACGGCTCATTTTAACGGGAGATGTGGCATTAAATCTGGGTCATTCGATGCACTGAAACCTGTATTTGATGAGATGACAAGCCGCGAACTGACAGTTTCAATATCCTGAAGAATATGCATTGGTTACTAATTGCAACTTTTATAATCATAGGCCTTTTATTCCTGGCTCTTGAAATTCTGGTCATTCCCGGTGTCGGGGTTGCCGGTATAATCGGGTTTATCCTTATTGCCGTTGGCGTCTGGCAGGCGTATGCAGGTCATGGTTTACTGGCCGGACACCTGGTACTTGGGGGTACATTGCTATTTACCGTACTTACATTGGTGCTGTCTCTCAGGGGAAGAACATGGCGAAAGCTGGCACTTTCTACTTCTATCGACAGTAAGGTAAATGTTATTGATCATGAATTGATCAGGATCGGTGATACGGGTAAAACCGTGTCACGACTGGCACCCATGGGAAAAGCGCAGATAAACGGGGAATTCTATGAGGTGAGTACAAATGGAGATTTTATCGATCCGAAAACCGAGATCATTGTACTAAAAATCGAATATAATAAAATAATTGTTAAACGTAAAGATTGAAATTATGGCTGATTCACAAATGTTTGTCATTGTTGCCATTGGACTTGGAGTAATATTTGCTATATGGCTTCTTTTTTATTTTATACCTGTAGGGATTTGGTTTAAAGCCCTCGTATCCGGTGTCAGGATTTCGTTGCTGCAATTGGTTATCATGCGCTGGCGTAAAGTACCTTTGACTATCATTGTCAACAGTCTTATTGCAGCTACCAAAGCAGGCCTCTCCCTGAGCAGAAACGCTCTGGAAGCCCATTTTCTTGCAGGTGGAAATGTTTCACGGGTTGTAAATGCGTTGATTTCAGCCGATAAAGCAAATATAAAACTGGATTTCCAAACCGCTACAGCTATCGATCTGGCCGGCCGGGATGTCCTTGAAGCTGTTAAAATGTCGGTCAACCCAAAAGTAATTGATACCCCCTCAGTCACAGCAGTTGCTAAAGATGGTATTCAGCTGATAGCCAAAGCAAGAGTTACGGTTCGTGCCAACATCAAGCAATTGGTCGGGGGCGCCGGCGAAGAAACAGTTCTCGCCAGGGTAGGAGAGGGTATCGTATCGTCGATTGGTTCAGCACAATCCCATAAATCGGTACTTGAAAATCCTGATAGCATTTCCAAACTTGTGCTTGAAAAAGGCCTTGATTCCGGGACTGCTTTTGAAATACTGTCCATTGATATTGCTGATATCGATGTAGGCAAGAATATCGGCGCTTTTCTTCAGATGGACCAGGCCAACGCCGATAAGAACATCGCACAGGCACGGGCGGAAGAGCGACGCGCAATGGCCGTTGCCAAAGAACAGGAGATGCGTGCGAAAGCTGAAGAGTCAAGGGCAAACCTCATCCAGGCTGAAGCGGAGATACCAAAAGCCATCGCTGAAGCTTTCCGTTCAGGTAATCTTGGAATTATGGACTACCAGCGTTATCAAAATATCAAAGCCGACACCAGGATGCGCGATTCGATCGCAGAACCTCCTGGCTCTAAACCTAAAAAAGGTATAAAGGATCACGATAAAGAAAGCTTTTAATCAGTCTCAAAAATAAAATTCTTCTTGTAAACCGGATCAATCCGTGTTCCGGTTCGATGTCTTTCAGGGTAAGGATTGTTAACCTAATGAATTTGGGGTGTGATGATTTCAGAGGCTGAACTTCAAAAGATCACGGTAAAATATGAAGGATTACTGGCTGTATCGCAAGGCCTCCTGAAAGGGGAGGAACGACTGCTGCTGGATCTTGCTTTTGAGTATTCCCGCGAGGTATATGGAGATTCGCGGCACCTTACAGGGGAGCTGATGATCTGTCATTCTTTATCCGTCGCCCGGATTGCAGCAGAGGAAATGGGATTGGGTATTCATTCTATAGTTGCTGCCCTGCTTCATGATATGCTTACAACTCAATCGGTAAGCGTGGAAGATATCAGAAAGAAATTCGGGACAGTCGTATCAGATATGGTGAAGAGTTATGCCAGGATCAGTGAACTGCCCACAGGTAAGGTATCTTTGCAATCCGATGCTTTCCGAAAATTATTTCTGGCTGTGGTGGATGACATCCGTGTTATCCTGCTGAAACTGGCGCACCGTCTGAAGGATATGAGAATGATCGAAAAGCTTCCTGCTGAATACCAGGCAAGGTATATCAGTGAAGTTAATCATCTTTACAGCCCTATCGCTCACCGGCTCGGACTTTACCGTGTCAAAAAAGAGCTGGAAGATCTTTCGATGAAGTTCACCCTTCCGGAAGTGTATCAACAAATCGCCCAGCAAATCCGTGAAACGGAATCAAAACGAAATGCGTTCATCAATGAGTTCATCGCCCCCATCCAACGCGAACTGTTTAAACATGGGCTTGATTTTGAGATCAAAGGCCGGCCTAAATCCATACCTTCGATCTGGGAAAAAATGCAAAAGCAGGATGTTGAGTTTGAGCAGGTTTTTGATCTGTTTGCCATAAGGATCGTCCTGAATTCACTTCTTGAGAATGAAAAGTCAGACTGCTGGAAAGCCTATTCATTGGTCACCAACATCTACCCTCCCAACCCGAAAAGGTTAAGGGACTGGATTTCTACACCTAAAGCCTCTGGCTATGAATCACTTCACACTACGGTTAAAGGTCCGCACGACCGATGGGTGGAAGTCCAGATCAGGACGGCAAGAATGGATGAAGTTGCAGAAAAAGGCCAGGCTGCGCATTGGAAGTATAAAGGCTTTGGATCAAAAGAAGATACGGAAAGATGGATGTTGCAGGTCAGGGATATCATCGAGCACCCGGAACAGATCTCATTCGACGATACTGAAAAAGCGTTAAAAAGTCAGAAAGCCAATAAGGTATTCATTTTTACTCCGACCGGCGATCTGAAAGAACTGGATCAAGGTTCTACCGTGCTTGACTTTGCATTTGAAGTGCATACAAATGTCGGCTATGCCTGCACGGGCGCTAAAGTCAATGATAAGATCGTTCCACTTAAACAGGTCCTGGAAAATGGCGATAAAGTGGAGATCATAACTTCAAAAATCCAGAAACCGAAAATGGATTGGTTGAATTATGTGGTCACTACCAAGGCTAAAAATAAAATAAAAAGAGCCCTGAAAGAGGAGCAATTCCTTGAAGCTGAAAAGGGCAACGAGATCCTGCGCCGAAAGTTTAAAAACTGGAAGATTACTTTTAACGATGAGAATATTGACCGGTTGATCAGGAAATATAAACTCTCTTCTTCTGTCGATCTTTATGGACTGATTTACCATGAAAAGATAGACCTCATTGAGTTGAAGCGTTTCTTATCTGGCGATATTGAAAAAGCTGATGATGTTAAAGCTATACCCGGACGGGAGCCAAGACCCTCACAGGTTGGTAAATCGGGATCACAGGAACAGGAAGAGGTTTTTTTTATCGATACCAATCTTAAAAAAGTCAAATACAAACTGGCGCGCTGTTGTAATCCTTTACCCGGCGATCCGGTATTTGGTTTTGTTACGATCAGCCGTGGCATTACCATTCATCATCAGAGTTGTCCAAATGCCAAACAGTTGCTAACCCGCTTCGGGTATCGGAAAATTGAAGTCCAATGGAAGGGGATTGAAGAAAAAACTGCTTTCCGGGCAGTCATTCGCGTCACCGGCACTGACCGGATCGGAATCATGAATGAAATCTCCCAGATTGTCTCCAATGATTTAAAAGTCAATATGGTATCTGTAAAGATTGAAGCGAAGAAAGGTGTTTTTAACGGCATCATAAAGTTGATGGTTAAAAACAAAGGCTCACTTTCAGACCTGATTCAAAAGATCTCTCAGGTGGGAGGTGTCAGTAAGGCGGTTAAGCTGGATTAAAATTGCTTAGAGACGAGGCTGTATTAAAAGTCTGAGCTACCTCAATTTTTGGTAGTCCGACGACTGAAGCCGTCGGTTCCAATTTTGTAACATCAATATAACCAACGGCTTTAGTCGTTGGAGCACAATACTTTATAACCAACGGCTTTAGTCGTTGGAGCACGAACTAATATCAGGTCGCAATTCGACAGAATAGACTTTTGATTCAGCCTCGTTTCATTTTTTAACATTTTTTACGAAATATTTCGTAAATAAGATTGACTTCTGGTTTCAATTCATATATCTTTGTCATACGAAAATATTCGTAATAAAAAATATATGAACCAATCCGGAAGAATATTCAAACCCACTGAGTCAGAACTGGAAATCCTATCGATTCTCTGGAATAAAGGCCCATCGACAGTGAGAATCGTGAACGATGAAATGAGCCGCAATAAAGATGTCGGTTATACAACTACCCTTAAACTAATGCAGATCATGACAGAAAAGGGTATGGTTGAACGGGTTATGGATGGCCGGACACATATTTACCACCCTATAGCCCGGCAGGAAGATGCCCAGGTCAGAATGCTCGACAGGCTGCTTGAAACCGCCTTTGGGGGTTCAGCTTCTAAATTGGTACTCCAGGCGCTCGGCAACCACAAGACATCAGATGAAGAGTTGCAGGAAATCAAAGAACTTATCCAAAAGCTGGAAGGAGGTAAGCAATGAACTACCTTGAATCTCTGTTATCAGCCGAGTTTATCCGTGCTTTTGCCTGGACATTGTTACACTCTGTCTGGCAGGGAGGACTGCTTGCCCTGGTGGCTGCCGGGCTTTTGATAATTCTCCGGAAACACCGGCCTGCCATTCGATATGCGATTCTCTATATATTGCTGATGCTCTTACCTGTTTTCTTTGCAGTCACCTTCCTGTACACTTACCATCCTGTAAGTACAAATTTTCTTACAGGCACTGAGGCTGCAGTTATGTCAGGACTCCCTGAAAGCAATATTCTTCCCGGGAAGCCAACTACCTCAGAGAGCGTTATATCACATGCATGGTACATTCATACAATCAAAATTTTCGAAAATCAGGCAGGATGGTTAGTATTGTTTTGGTTTATTGGTGTTTTTATTTTCCTTATAAGATTTTCCGGATCCTTGTTTTATGTTTACCGGCTGAAAAACCATCAGGTTTATCAGGTTGAGGATCGGTGGAATGCTGATCTGCATAAGCTTTCTGAAAGGATCAGGCTGAACAAGCGGGTTCGACTGGCTGAATCAGCCCTGGCCCGGATCCCGATGACGATCGGATATCTAAAGCCGGTCATCCTGCTGCCGCTGGGAACGCTGACATGTGTTCCCCCGCAACAGATCGATGCCATTCTCTTACATGAGTTGGCCCATATCCTGAGAAAAGATTACCTTTTGAATATTATCCAATCGGTTATAGAATTGTTATTCTTTTATCATCCAGTAACCTGGTGGCTCTCCGGATTGCTCAGGCAGGAAAGAGAGCATATCTGCGATGATCTTGCCATTGGTGTTCATCATGATCAAATAACTTATATTAAAGCTTTAACAACTATGGAAGAATTAAATTCGAAATCGCCTTTATTGGCCAATGCGATGACCGGGCCGAAGAAAAAACTTCTCCTGAGAGCAAAAAGATTACTCACTCCGGTGAAACTCAGAAAGGGCTTTGGCGAAGGGATCGTCACCTTCATTTTACTGATCAGTCTGATTTTCACCTTATCTGTTAATGCCATATCACTAATTCCTACTGCTTATGACCTCACAGGTCGTGAATCCGGTGAAAGAGTCTTTAATTTTTTGCCTTTTAATCCAGATCCGATTCCGGTAGCTGTTTCTGAGGCGCCATCCTATCAACCCATTGCAGAAAAACCCGTTAGTCCTGAACTTCCGGATACAATTATTTCCAAATCCAAATCCGGTAAGGTGACTGTTACGGTTTATACAGATTCGACCGATGCCACGGATGAAAAAGAAATTAAAGTTTTCGTTGAAAGACTTGAAAAAAATCTCGGGGGATGGGAGCAAGCCAAAAATGATTATGAAAAACAAGTGATTGTGATGGAAA
>Ga0247841_10010446_pt1 | contig 12636 bp, 9 predicted proteins | sample LaCruzMarch2015__2_FD_192410 | JGI IMG/M metagenome (GOLD analysis project Ga0247841, IMG submission 192410) | Freshwater microbial communities from meromictic Lake La Cruz, Castile-La Mancha, Spain - LaCruzMarch2015_18m | ecosystem: Environmental > Aquatic > Freshwater > Lake | place: Spain... | reverse complement strand
CTGGCACGCTCCCGTGTTATGATGGATCTGATCATACAGATGCCATTTTTGTTGTGGATAATTGTCATTTTACAACTCGGTATAGTTATCGGGATGTCCGCCGCCATGAATAAAATTCCGTCTGCGCTCGCTATCGGAGGTTTCTTTCTCTATTCAGCTCTTACGGGAGTGACATTCTCAACACTTTTTCTTGTTTACACGGAGGGCTCAATTGCCGGTACATTTCTCGTTTGTGCGGCAATGTTCGCTTCGGTCAGTGTGCTGGGATATATAACAAAAATGGATCTTTCAAAATTCGGGACATTTTTGTTTATGGGTTTGATAGGGATTATTATTGCATCGGTTGTGAACATTTTTATGAACAGCACTGCTCTTTACTGGATTATAAGTTATGCCGGTGTATTATTATTTGTAGGCTTGACTGCGTATGATACGCAGAAAATAAAGCAAATGAGCCAGATGACTGATGCCGGAAGCGAAGAAGGAAAAAAAGCCGCTGTATTCGGAGCGCTTACGCTTTATCTCGATTTTATCAATTTATTCCTTTTTTTGCTGAGAATTATGGGCAGCCGAAAATAAAATATTTATTAACTTTAGAAAAAAGTGCCGCGCTCCAAGATAATCAGGTGCGGCGCTTTGTTTATTTTATCCAGCGCCTTATTACAAACCGCTCACCTTTTGTATCATTCCAGTCGTTTACAGGTTTTTTTGTTTTCATTATACCGTTGAGCCTATTAATTAAATCTGTTTTATGAACACCTGTGCCGGGTGAGCTTTCAATACTATTTTTATTATCTAAAGCTATCACTACATGCCCCTTGATTACTATCAGGTCAAGAGGTTCGACCATAGCGGCAATTTCTTCGGCAGATTTACCGGCTATGGGAACAAACTCTCCAAAATCTATGAGAGAGCTCGTATTGCGCGGTGTAGCGCCTCCTGATGCCTGATAGATTAACCCGGAGCAGTCAACGCCCTTTAATATCCAGAGATTTTTAGTATCCGTCTCAATTTCATCTGAAGGTTTGTAATAATCAAGCATTTCATAAATACCGTATGCATAATTTCCTCCCCACATATAAGGATAATTCAACAGAGCCAAAAGATTGTCTGTAATTTCCTTCTTTGAAAGCTGTTGAACTTTCCTTTCCAATGGACGCATTTCATAAATCTCGACAAATCTGCCGTCTATATAAAAATTCCCGTTGTACTGATAATCATCGGACTTAACTTTGTAAATGCTGTAGTCAATATTTGATATATTCTCAAGTATTTCGAAAACTGTACCGGGAAAAGCAATAAATTCCATTTCACCGATTAAACCTCGTTTATCGAGTTTTACGGACTTTCCGTCAGCACCTCCGAACACGCTCCTGAAATCGCTTGTGTTAAGAACAGGTGTAAACGCCTTAGAGAGAGCGAATTTTTGCGGATATAGCTTGCCGGAAAAACAAAAAATAAGGAGCAGTAGTAAGAACATTCGTGTGTATTTCATATCAGATTTCCCCCAAGAGTAATTAAATTGTTAAATATATCAAATAATATTAAATTGATAAACATTAAAATATTATTTGAAAAAATATTTTCTCCTGATAATACTTGTTCTATCTGTACAAATTAAAGCTCAGGTTGTGATAAATGAGGTTATGTTTGCGCCGACTGCTCCGAATAAGGAATGGTTTGAGATATATAATGCAGGCAGTTCTCCCGTAAATATTCAAAACTGGAAGTGGCGGGATGCGGCGCAGAGCAATCCCGTAAGGACTATTACGGCGCAGAACGTTTTACTTAATGCAAATTCTTATGCTGTTATATGCGAAGATTCTGCAAACTTCCGTTCGGCATTTCCCGGAGTAACCGGAATAGTTTTGCAGTCAGTAGGATGGAATGCACTCAACAATACCGGGAATGAAAATGTTGTTCTTTATAATTCAGCTTTCCAAATATCGGATTCTCTGACATACTCTAATACGTGGGGAGGCACAGGAGGAGTTTCATTAGAAAGAATAAATCCCGGCGGTCCTACGAACAGCCGGACAAACTGGGGTTCAAGCATTGACTTTTTAAAAGCAACTCCCGTCAGAGTTAATTCACTAACGCCAAAACAAAATGATTTAATACTTAAAACATTCACAATCACCCCTGCCGCGCCTCAGGCCGGCGATACACTGAAATTTCAAATTATAGTAAAAAATATAGGTTTAAATCCGGCTTCAAATTATGATATTAATTTATACAGGGATAATAGTTTTGACAGTATTCCGTTATACGGAAATCTAATCAACAGCCGGACATATACAAGCGTTTTGAATGTTAACGATTCAGTTATATATAATTTTAACATTCCGAATATTGACAGCGGGAGAAAGCAATATATCGGGCTTGTGGTTTACGCTCCCGATGCAGATACACTTAACAATAAGCTTGTCCGGACAGTTACAATCGGCGGACCTGTGGTTACAACAGGACTAATAATTAATGAAATTATGTACGCTCCGCAATCGCCTGAACCGGAGTGGATTGAGATTTACAATAATTCGGGCACGGCAGTGAATATAAAAAACTGGAAGCTATCCGACAGCACATCACAGTCAAACCCAGGAATTATAACTTCGTCGGATAAAATAATAAATCCAAATGATTACATTGTAATAGCCAAAAGTAACGCAATAATCTCTGTACATCCGTTGCTTGATACAACAAAAATTATATATATGTCATCACTGCCGACTTTTAACAACGATAAAGATAAAGTGATATTGTTTAACACCGGAGGCGGTATAGTTGATGAAGTGAGTTATAAATCCAACTGGGGTTGGAGTCCGAGAAATTCGCTCGAAAGGAAATCTTTTCTGAATCCTTCAAATGATTCAAGCAACTGGGCTTCTTCAGTTGACTGCGAATATTCTACTCCTTCGCGTGTCAATTCCGTCGTAAACCTGACCGGCGCTCTCAGGAACGATGTTGTTGTTAATGAAATAATGTTTGATCCGATTTCCGGTTCGCCAGAATACGTTGAGCTGTATAATATTTCAGGAAAATACCTTAATTTTACGGGCTGGCGGCTATCCGTATCAACATCATATTGTAATATTTTCGATACCTGCAAACTTATAATAAAACCAGGTATGTATGTAATACTGTCCGCTGATACTACAATCTATAATAGATTTGGTTATTTACGGGGTATTGATTCAACACGTAAAGTAATCTTTAATTCTTCATTATCACTGAGTAACGAAGGCGCCGTGGTTAGGGTTCTTGACGTGCTAAACAACGTAATAGATTCATTAAATTACAGTCCCGACTGGCACAACAATAATCTCGCTGATACGAAAGGATATTCCCTCGAAAGAATTAATCCAAATCTGGGTTCTACTGATACGAAAAACTGGAGCTCGTGTGCAAGTCTGCTTGGCGGGACCCCGGGACAGATTAACAGTATATTTACGCAAAATAAAAATGCAAACACAAATTTGAACGTATCACCGAATCCGTTCTCTCCTGATGGAGATGGTTATGAAGAGTTCACGATAGTTAAGTATAAACTTAAAACTAATATCGCGTCAATAAGGATCAAGATATACGATGTTAAGGGCAGGCTCGTAAGGACCCTTATAAATAATCAGATAAGCGGTAATGAAGCGCAGATAATATTTGACGGAAAAAATGACAATGGTGAAAAACTGAGGATTGGCATATATATTGTCTATCTCGAAGCAGTTGATGATCAGGGCGGAACCAGAGAAAGCGCAAAAACAACGATTGTAATCGCAACAAAATTATAGGATGAAAATGGAAAAAATAAACAAGATATATTTATATCTGATAGTCGGCTTAATATCATTCGCTGTATTTTATAATACCTTTCAGAATCAGTTTGTTTTTGATGATGAAAGCGTTGTTCAGAATAATCAGAGCATACAATCGCTGTCTAATATTCCAAAATTTTTCAGTGCTGACGAAGGCTTTCATAAGGTAATTGGCAGATACTACAGACCCGTTGTTTCGACGACATACGCGCTTGATTATGCGGTATGGAAACTTGACCCGAAAGGATTTCATATAACTAATGTCTTGATTCATGTGATTGCAGCATTACTTCTTTTCTCAATATTATTGAAATTATTCGGAGAATATAAATACGGAGTAACGGCTTCGTTTCTCGGTGCTCTGCTGTTTGCCGTGCATCCCGTCCATACGGAAGCCGTAAGCTGGATTAGCGGAAGGACGGATTCCCTTGTATCCTTATTTTTTTTCGCATCGTTTTTATATTATTTGAAATTCGTTGATGATTCTAAAGAGGAAGGCAAGATTAATAAATATTTGATTTTATCGCTTGTGTTCTATTTAATAGGTTTGTTATCAAAGGAAATGATTATAACAATGCCCGTGATGATTATTCTGTTTGATTATATATACAAAGGGAAGAAAATTTCGGAATTAAGAAAAAATCTAACCGCTTATTTATTATTCGCGGCAGTATCCTTGCTATATCTCGGAATAAGATACTTCGTGCTGAAAGACGTTCCTGAAAGAATGAAATACATGTATTTTGACGGTAAAGATACGGCAACGGCATTTTTTACAATGATAAATACTATACCGGTATATTTTCGTTTGCTATTTGCTCCTATTAATCTCCTTTATCATTATAACGGCGTGATGCCGGATGCAACATCATTCTCGGACACAAGATTCATTTTTTCAGCAATATTTATTTTGCTTTTATTATCGTTATCATTTTATTATTTCCGTAAGTCCGGAGAAATAACTTTTTCAATACTGTTTTTTCTTGTGTCACTTTTACCGGTATTGAATATTATTCCTACAATGAATTTTATGGCGGAGAGGTTTTTGTATATGACTTCTTTCGTTTTATCAGTATTTGTCTGTTATGTATTTATAAAATACATATCCGAAAAAAATAAAACATTGTTTATCGGAGTACTGGGGCTGGTTTTGATTGTTTTTGTGTTTATGACATGGCAGAGAAATAAAGAATGGAAAGATAACGATACTCTTTATTCTACGGCGGACGGAATAGACGGTAATGTCCTTCTTGTGAATGCAGGAAATATTTATGCAAATAAGAAAAATTATACAGAAGCCGAAAAAAGATACAGGCGGGCGATTGAGATAAGGGATAATTCACTTTTGGCGCATCACAATCTCGGGCTGATATTTCTGTTAAAAGGAAATCCTGATTCTGCTGAAATCAAGTTTAAGAAAGGAATCTCAATTGATTCCCTGGCGCCTGACGGATATTTTATGCTTTCCAATCTGTATCAGCAACAAGGCAGGGTTTCAGAAGCGATTACACAGCTTGAGAAACTTCAGACAATTTTGCCTGATTACCGGGGTACTATGCAGACACTTGCTATGCTTAAATCGAAGGAAATAATTCCTGATACAACGGCAAACATACAATATCCGGATGGACTTCAATCATCCGCAAGGATACAGTTACTCGAAAAGAGTTCTTTCGCGAATTATCAGAACGGGAAATATGAGCAGGCAATCATTGAAATAAAAGAGCTGATAAAACTGAATCCGACAGGGACTTCCGGATTTTACAATAACTTAGCGCTCTGCTATGAAGGTCTGGGGAAAACTGAAGACGCTGAAAAATCTTATCTTGAGGCGTTGAAAACAGACACTAAAAATACAAGCTCCATGAACGGGTTATCCGGTATTTATTTGAAAAAAGACAATAAAGCGAAGGCTATTGAATACCTGAAAAAGATACTCGAACTGAATCCGTCTGATCAGACGGCAAAATATAAACTTGATTCATTAGCGGGCTTAAAAAACTAATCTTTCCGTTTGAACAGTTCCAATCCGTCTTTTGAGAATGCGATATTGTAATACTCCTGAAATTTTTCATAATTCATTATGGCATTAAAAACTTTATCGTTTGAGGATTTTCGATATACCATAATCCATTTAGCATAAGCGGCGGGGTCTTTTAAGGCTTTTTCACCTATTAAATATGTATGGTAAGTAATACGGTCTTTAAGGCTAATACCACAAAAAGGGGACAGAGCGAAAACGCTGAAATCATAGAGAATATTTCCGCCTTTGTAATTATCTCGCAGAAATAATGAAGCTTTATAAGTTTCCGAGTTTTTATAGCCTGCGTACTCTGCTTCCGCTATCGAGGCAATGTTGTTAACAGGATCTTTCAGAAAAAAAGCAAGCTGGAATATTAATGCAACTATAACTATTGACTGAATAGTCTTCTTCCATTTTGGTAAAAGCCCGGCAATGTGAGAAACAGCTAAACCCGAGAATAATACTATTCCGGGAAACGCATAAAGTCCGTATCTTGAGTTGAAATATCCTGACGGAACGGAGTCAGGTATCTCAATAATTATTTGCCCGAGGTACAACATAATGACTGAACCGGGAATAGCGATTACGGATAAGTAAAGCATTAATCCCGAAATATTAATTTTATTTCTAAAAGTATAAAATGCAATTCCGATGCCCGCAAGTATCAGACTTAATAATCCTGAATACAGCATTAAGTCCGAAAAATAAACTTTTAAAGACAGCAATAAATTATATTTTGTAAGAAGCCTTCCGTTTTCTTCATACCATTTTAACTGATGTAAAGTAGAAAACTGCCCGCGCATGAATTCAAGCGAATCTTTATAATAAATATAGTTATGTATTAACCACCATAAAACGGCAAGTCCTGCGGGCAATGAAAAAAGTATAAAAGACAGAAAAGGTTTATTCTTTTTCTTATATGATATAATAAAAACCAAAACAGATGAAAATAAAGCAAAAACCCACGCATCATAACGCGTCAGTGAAGCCAGCGCGACCGCGATTCCTGAACATATTAATACCCGCTTGTTTCCCTCATAAATCCATTTAATAAGCAAGTATAGAGATACAGAGAATAATGTGAGATATAGCTGTTCGCTCATCGGTGTAGTCTGAAAATACAGAATATTCGGATTTGTGAAATATAAAATTGAGCCTATAATAACGGCAAATTTATCTTTTAATAGTAAATCAAAAGTTTTATAAATTGCCGCGATATTTAAAAGATAAAGTATAAAACCCGGGATACTGCCGGCTAAACCGGTTTTCCAGAGAAAATCATTAGCGGCGAACGGAAGTAGTATTATATTGGGCAGTGGAAGCCAGACAGTTCCTATCTGATTAAAAAATCCCGGGTTAAACGCGTCAATAAACCTCCTTGCCGCGTCGATACGGAATATCGAATCCCTGTATGCGTAAATATATTCATTACTGAATGATAAATACTGCGTAATTAATCCCGTAATACAGGCAGAGATGAGCAGTACAATTAAAACGAGATTACTATTTTTGCTTATTGACCTCACTAATAATTAATTAACGATAGAAATGCAATCACTTCAAAATACAAATTCATTTATTTTAATGAAATTTACTAATTATTGTCAGAAGAAAATGGTTTGAAAAATAGTATTAAAATGAACATATTAGTTATATAATAACGGGGTGTGGCGCAGTTGGCTAGCGCACCTGAATGGGGTTCAGGGGGTCGGAAGTTCGAGTCTTCTCATCCCGACATAGTATTTATCATATTTGCGTTTTATATTACTTCCAAATTTATTGTAAATTATACGTTAGAGTTACTATATAGTGGATATTTCTTTAATCATTGTTAATTATAAATCAGCCGATGTCCTCTTAAAGTGCGTAGAATCTGCAATAGAGCATTTAGCGAATTTGAATTACGAAATTCTTATCGTTGACAATAATTCTCCCGACAAAGACAGTTTGCTCAAGCTTTCCGGCAAAAATGGTGTAAGGCTGTTTTTCAGAAATGTAAACGACGGCTTTGGCAAAGGGTGTAATTTTGCCGCAACAAATGCAATCGGCAAAATTCTGGTCTTTGTTAACCCCGATATACTTTTCGCAGATGACACTTTAAGCGGAATTTTCGGAATAATGGAGAATAATCATTCAATAGCAGTTTGTAGTCCTATATTTGTGGGACAGGACGGTGAAATAAAATATACTTTCAATAAATTCCCGGATTTAATCTGGGAATTATATAATTTTTTAGGCAAAGGATTTGAAATAAGGCTCAATAAACTTTATAACGATAATAGAATAATGGAATCGAGTAAAGAGGCTATGTTTGTTGACTGGATAACGGCGGCTTGTTTATTCGTCAGGAAAGATGTTTTCTGTAAAGTAAATGGTTTTTCAGATGATTTTTTTCTTTATTATGAGGATGTAGATTTACAAAAAAGAATATCCGGTTTGGGATTTAAAATTGCGTGCATTCCGTTCTATAAAGTCTTTCATTTTTCAAATTACAGTACTAAGCAGGATGAAGGACATGACCTGTATAATCTTGAAATGAACAGAAGCAAGTTAATATATGCGAATAGGAATTTCGGTTTTCTCAAAAAATTCTTGTTTCAATGGATAAACATAACCGGAATTATAGTGCGAATAATAGCCTTAAAATTCAGGGACAGATATTCTGATATCCGTTTGAAAAAAACAAAACAATATAAAGATATATTAAATATTTACTTGGGGAATAACAATTTAATATCAAAATTATTATGATTAGTCTAAATAATCAGAGAAAAACATTCTTTTTTCTCCCTGTTTATCCAAAATGGGAAACAGGAGGGCAGAAAATGCAGTCTATTATTTTTGAAAAACTGAAAAGCAAGAATATGCCGAGCTTTGTTTTTGGAAACTCCGATAAAATAAAGACTATCAATAGTTATAAACTTTTAAAAGTATTATTCGGCTTAAAATGTTATTTCATGTTGCCCAGGCGGTCGGTTATTGTAGTAACAGGAAATGATTGTGTGCATCTTGTATTACCATTATTATTAAACCGTATTTGGGGCAATCATTATTATCTCATGGTCGTTCATCATTTGATTACGGAAGAAAAAACCAAAAAACTGCTGAAATTATTGGAGTATTGGTTTATACTTCACTCACACAAAATTATCACTATAAGTGACTCAACTAATAAAGACCTGATGGAATCAGGGTTAATCAAACATCCTGTTCCTGTTTTGACACCCGGAATTGATAACGACCTTATACCTGACAAAGGACTTAAATATGAAGACATAAAACAAAAAGTCAGAAAACCCTGCGGCAAAATTAAATTATTATTTATAGGAACCGTAGAAGAAAGGAAGGGACTGATTTATCTTTTACAGGCGATTGCAAAGTTGAAGGGAATAAATTTGGAACTTGTAATTGCGGGAAAGTTTTCTAATAACGATGATTATTATAAGAAGCTTCGGAATTTCATATCGGAATCCGGAATTTCGGACAGAATTATTTTTTCCGGCAGAATCTCACAGCAGGAATTAATGAAGTTGTTAGCGGAATCGGATATTTTTGTTTTTCCCAGTCTTTGGGAGGGATACGGGATGGTCGTATGTGAAGCGATGTCGAGCGGTCTGCCCGTTATAATCTCAGATATACCGTCACTGCATTCCATCGTAGATAATGGTATCAATGGTTTAATGGTCAAGCCGAGAGATTCTGATTCACTTAAAGAAGCAATTATTAAAGTTGTTACTGACAGTGCTTTGATGGAAACCCTTAGTAAAAATGCTTTTATAAAGTCCAGGTCATTTCCTTCGTGGGATGATACAGCTAACGAATTCGGAAAAATATTAAATACAATAATCTGACTTCCTTGTTTTTCCGTCTTTTTTAGATTGCTATTTATGACACAAAGCTATTCGGAATAAAGAGATTTCATGTCAAAAATAGTTTCTTTTAAAAAATATCAGGAAAGAGTGGAATCGTTTTCTAAATAATTCCGGAGTAAACGTATAAAAATATTGAATTGAATTCAATATTAGTCCTTTATAATAGTTCGGATATTGATTCTTGTATTTTTTAATAATACTGAAAATAAATTTTGACTGTTCTCTGTGTCTCGTGTAAGACATATTTTGTCCCGCTGACAGCCAACATGTAAAATAACGCCTGAAATTGTAAAACTTTCCTTTCAAGCCCATTCTGAGCCATAAATCCCAGTCTTCACAAAACTCAATATTACGATAACCGTTTAATGAAAGAGCTATATCTTTTCTGAACATTACTGTATTATGCATAAAAGGATTAGCTATTAAGGCATTTTTCCTAATATCTTCGAATTTCTCTCTTTTAAAATATTTGAAAAGCTCTTTATATTTTTCATCCACGATTATAACGCCTCCTCCCACAAGCACATAGTCAGAATTGTTTTCCAAAAACTCTGTCTGTAGTTTCAATTTTTCGTTGTCGAACCAGTAATCGTCATCATCCAGGCGGGAAATATACTTTCCTGACGCAATATTTATACCGAAATTAAGCTTCTCTGATATCATCGGGTTATCAGCTAACATTTTGATGTATTGAATGTTAGGATATTTTTTATTTAATTTGCGGATTACATCTTCGGTTTTATCCGTAGAGATAGCATCAATAACAAGTAATTCCCAGTTTTTGTAACTTTGTGCGAGAATGCTCTCGATTGCTTTCCCGATAAGTTCAGCCCTGTTGTACGTTGGCATTACGATACTTACTAAAGGTTTGTTAACATCCATGCTATTCAAAGAAAATATCAGTCCTTATATCCTATTGCGCAGAAAAGCTTACCGACTTTATCAATGCGATACTTTTTAAAACCTGCTATCTGCAAAAGTTTTTCGACTTTCGATTTAGAAAAAAAATAAACGTCACAACCTCGGAGAGTTAAACGAACTTTCCTTACGGGCATTCTCCACGTTCCAAGTCTCGGGAAAGCAAATATTGCACTATCTTTTGATATGTCAAACATTTTTTTCATTACGGGAAGCGGATCTTTTATATAGTCGAAAAGTCCAATCCCAAAACTGACATTAATTTCTTCTTTAGGTTTATATTCTAATAAATCCGAATGATGGAATTCACACCTATCAAGCACATTATTTGATTTTGCTTCCATCTTTGATGTCTCCACCATTTTTTCGGCAATATCAATTCCTATAACTTTTTTAGCTCCGAGTTTTGCGAGTTCAATCGAATAAAGACCGGTTCCGCATCCGATATCAAGGAATACTCGGGAACCCACTGGTTTACAGTTTTCTACTGTATAAACGAATCTATCGAACATATCCCTGCGGAATACTTTATCAAGCCAAACGGAAAAGCCGCTCTTTTTTTTAGTGTAAATTGCCTCGAAATCATTCAGTTGTTTATTCCAATAATTCCTTTGTTGTTTAATTTCTTTTAAGTTATTCATAATTCTAGTTTATTTCTTATTGTTGTAAATTGAAAATCATTTAATAATTTTTCCAGCCTCTTTTCGGTTTTATGGAGGTTATTGTAATGCCGGAATTTCTTTAAAAACGGCAAATTAACTCTCGGTTGTCCCGGATCAATTTCCCATGGATGAAGATAAAAAACCGCAGGCCTTCCCTCATTATTAACACTTTTTAACAGTTTTTTTGTAATCCAGTACGGATAGAGCCTGAAATAACCTCCGCCTGAACAAGGTATATGCCTGCCAAAAATTTTAGCAACAGTCATTGGAAATTCCGTCATATTATCAGATATACCGTACGGGCTTAAAGGTGCATCATTTATACCGTAGTCCGGATGAAAACCAACCGGAAACACGGATGAATCATATTTAATATTATAATTTTGCAGTATATTCAGCGCCCAAAGTGTGTTTTTTGTTATGGAAAAAGAAGGAGCTCTGTATCCGATAATTTCCTGTCTTATTCCGGTTTTAATTATCGCATTCAACCCTTTCTCGACATCTTTAGTAAACTCATCCGGCGATAATTTTGTAATCAAAGAATGTAAATATGAATGCAACCCGATTTCATGTCCACGATTTTCTATTTCCTTAATGATGTCAGGAGATTTTTCGGCAATCCAGCCTAAAACAAAGAATGTTCCTTTAACTCCGTATTTTTCAAAAAGGTTTAATATTTTAATAATGTTTTTATCGGCTCGATATTCATATTTATTCCACTCGGTCTTATTAATTATAGATTCAAGGTTATAAACGCAAAACCAGTCCTCAACATCTATTGATATAGCATTAATCATTATACTTTTTAAGAAATGGAATTTACGTTATTTTAAGCAATTATTCAATTTACAATGATTTGACTAAACTAATTATGTTTAAAAGAATCTAATGACAGCCACTTTTTTTAAAATTGCTAATCAATAATTAAAATTATTATACTAAACTTTTTAATATGGCTATGTTTTATAATTTAGATTCTGTGTCGTGCTGATTCGCGATAACAGATGCTCATATAAGAAATTATAGAAATTATTAAATCGTTAATCTACATTGAAATTTAATATTAATCTGATGATATTATTTAATTATGTTCTAAAAAACAGTTCTTTTTTGAAGTATTATGATCTCTTTATTTTCTAATTATTCGAAATAAATTAAAAAATGAACATAACTGAACATTTTTAGCTGAATAACGTATAATAAAGCACTTATTATATGTTTCTTTTTCAACTAATATCTTAAATAGCAGTTGGTAATTCTAAAAATATTTTTTAACATTTAAAAAAAAACAATGAAACATTCTTTGAAAAATTTCATTCAGTACTGCTTGTTTTTAGTTATCGCAGTAA
>Ga0247841_10010444_pt1 | contig 12638 bp, 15 predicted proteins | sample LaCruzMarch2015__2_FD_192410 | JGI IMG/M metagenome (GOLD analysis project Ga0247841, IMG submission 192410) | Freshwater microbial communities from meromictic Lake La Cruz, Castile-La Mancha, Spain - LaCruzMarch2015_18m | ecosystem: Environmental > Aquatic > Freshwater > Lake | place: Spain... | reverse complement strand
AACCTGTCTCTGCAAAAATAATTATATAATATAATTTAAAGTTATTAAATATACTAATAAATAAAAGATATAATTACGTATTATTAGCGTGTTACAATATTTATATTTAATCATAATATAATCATTTACATATAATTGTGGCAAATAGGGAATAATTGTATAATAACATCAGAAAAACAGGATATTATTACGCATTAAGGGATATTTCCCTAGTTATTTATGTTTTAAAGCTCTCCTGACTGTAGTTTCTCCAACATTTAAAATCTTAGCTATTTGTTGATAAGACATTCCCAGAACATATAATTGCTTTGCCTTTAAATATATTTTCCGGTATAAAGGAATCTGTTTTGCAGGTAATATTTTGATATCAGCAGATATTTCGGAAATAGTTCGAATTGGTTGCATCCGCGTCCGCCAAAAAACTGTAAAAATTAAAGAATCACTCATATTAAGAGTTTCAAGATGCCGGTGGCATGTTGAAACAAAGGGATTCGAAAGGACGGAGCGAAGGCGACAGCCGAGTGAGTCCGCGGCTCTGCAGCGAACGAAGTGAGACGAAAGACCGAATCCCTCCTCCTCCGCCAAAAAACTGTAAAAATTAAAGAATCACTCATATTAAGAGTTTCAAGATGCCGGTGGCATGTTGAAACAAAGGAATTCGAATCATAATTAAGCATATTTTTTTGCTTAAACAATACAGTGTCATATTTAAACTTCAATTCAAATGGACAGAGTGAAGCGAAGCTTAATGAGTCAGCAGATCTTCAGTGAGCCATAGTGAGATTAAATATTCAAACTTCTCCTCCATTAATAATTACATATTTACATAAATACATAAAACACTTATAATTATTTTAAAATAAATAGAATTTGCAACTAAAGGTTGTATGGTTTTTGCTATTTTATGTGCTTAAGAGTAATATATAAATATAAAATTTATTACTTAGTATTACTGAAAGAGACTCAAGATGACAAGATCGACAAAAATTCTTAACGTTTCTCTGGATCCAGTGCTTTATGATCAAATTACAGAAACAGCAAAGCAGGAATGCAGGACAAAAAGTGATTTGATAAGAGAAGCATTCAGAACTTATGCTGCAAACAAAGAGTGGAGTATAATCCGAAAATGGGGGAGCCAGTCAGCTCAAAGCCTTAAGATTAAAGATGAAATTGATATTGATAATATTTTGCACGATAAATAATTTTTTAAAAAACTCTTATATAATATTCTGTTATTTAAATAAAAACACTTGAAAGTTACTCTTGACAGCAACATTTACATATCTGCTGCAATACTTGGCAGGGTCTGCGAAGAAATCTTAAATATTTGTATTTTAAACACAAACATGATTTCGGTATTTTCAAGCATTGAAATTATAAATGAAATAAAAGATAAATTAAGAAACAAGTTTAATTGGGAAGATTATAAAGTCAGCTTTTTTGAAAAATACTTACTTGATTTTATAAGACTTGCTCATCCTGATAAAAAAATAAAACTTGTAAAAGATGACCCTGATGATGACAAAATAATTGAATGCGCTATTTGCTCAGGCAGTAATTTTATTATTTCAGGTGACAAGCATCTGTTAAAACTAAAAGAATATAAAGAAATAAAAATTATCCCACCCTCGGAATTTCTGGTGACTTTATCTAATTATAATGAATTAAGTACCTGATATAAATCTGCGGTTTATCTGGCTGATATCGGATAGACAAAGGCTTAATTTTATCAAAATTAAAATTTTTTAATGTCAGGTAATTGCCTGGTTTTACCAGAGCAGACATTTATTTCTATTTACTGAAATTTATTTATATTTATATTAAAATAAGTTTTATAAAATTATTCATGATATTTATATAATTGTCTTGTATAATTAAAATAATATTTGTAATTTATTTAATTATTAATAAATAAAATACAATTGCCAAAAGATAGTTATTGGGGTAGAGATATAAAAGATATACTGGTGCTCTATGATTAAAGAAATTGACAATTACGAAATCCTCTCCAAAATAGCCTCAGGTGGCATGGCAAATGTTTATCTTGCCAGGGACACCAGAACCGGAATACAAGTTGCAATAAAACTACTTAAAGATGAAGTATCCGATAAAGAAAAGATATATGAACGCTTTTCTCAGGAAGGTCTCCTTAATTTAAACCACCCCAACATAGTTAAAATACTTGACGCGGGTGTTTACGATAATACCCCCTATATAGTAATGGAATACATCGAAGGACGCGATCTTGAAGACTTAATAAAAGCTAAAACAAAATTACCCATAAATGAAGCATTATCTATTTTTACGCAGCTATTGTCTGCTTTGTCTTATGTCCATAGTCTGGGCATAATACATAGAGATATAAAACCTAAAAACATTCTCATAGATAAATCAGGAACCGTAAAGCTGACTGATTTTGGAATTGCAAAGTCCATATATTCTCATGTAAAGACATCCACCGGAGGTTACCTTGGAGCCCCTGCATATTCATCACCCGAACAAATGGATAGCCTGGCAATAGATAACCGCTCTGATATATATTCACTTGGAATAACTCTGTATGAGATGCTTGCTGGAGTTACTCCCTTTAGCTCAACATCAATACTGAGCCTGATTAAAGAAAAATTTACAGGTAAATACAAGTCAGTTGAAACTTACAGATCAGATGTTCCTCCTCATATAATATCTGTAATAGAAAAATGCATTGCTGTAAATCCAAAGGATAGGTTCAACAGCATTAGTGAAATAATGACTGCTTTAAGTAAATATGAAAACAATAAGACTGTTATAAGGGAAGCTGAGCCAAAGTCAGGAAGGTCTAATAAAAAACTTGTTTCTGTGTTTTCAATAATTACAGTTATCATATTCGCAGCAATTATTATCTTGGCAGTCAAACTCTCAGCTAAGTCGGAAAATAAAGTGGTTGCGGCTACTGAAACTACAGTATCTGATAATTCTTCACAAGAAACATCTAGCGAAACAACAGCTTTCCAAACAACAGTACCAGCATCTGACTATAATATCGGTGACATCGGCCCTGCCGGTGGCACTATATTCTACATAAACCCAAATTACCAGTCTGATGGCTGGAAATATCTTGAAGCATCCCCTACTGATTTTTTAGGTAGTAATAAAAATGGCAGTATACCATGGTACAACGGAAACTATGTAGAAACCGGTGCGACTGGAATAGTCATAGGCACAGGAAAATCTAACACAAAAAAAATAGTAAACATACAAGGTTCAGGCAATTATGCTGCAAAGCTTTGTGATGACCTTATGCTAAACGGATACAATGACTGGTTTATGCCATCAAAAAATGAGCTTCACTTAATGTATGAAAACCTAAAACTAAAGAATCTTGGTGATTTTGCATCTGGCTACTATTGGAGTTCTTCTGAGTACTCTGTAGACAACGCAGGGCTCCATTACTTCGATAATGGAGATCAGAACGGCTATAATAAGAGCTACACCTTACGGGTCAGGGCTTTGCGGGCTTTTTAATTAACAATTTATCAATTAAACAATTTAACATATGGCACAGGCCCCCTCCGGCACCTACAGGCATGATATTTATGTGATTTTTCAGCTCAGATACCTTACTTTTATTTAATAAATATCGTTTTAATTTTACTAAAATTAAAACTTTTTTTACTAGCAAAAGTTATCTGATTTTTCCAAAACAAACACTAACTTCTATTTATTGAAATGCATTTATGATTATATCAAAAAAGTTTCACATATTTATTTATGATAATTATGCAAGCACCATGTATAATTATCATAATATCTGTGATTTATGTTAATTATTACATGATAAATAAAACATATTACAAAAAGAAAGTGGAGTAGTTTTAGTTTACCAGAAAACATTTATCAGAGTAGAGACATAAAAGTTAAAACTTAAATTACTTATGGATAACCAGATATCACATTACCAGCTCCTCTCCAAAATAGCTTCAGGCGGCATGGCAAATGTTTTTCTTGCTCTTGACATAAGAACCAGCCCCAAAGTTGCAATAAAGATCTTAAAAGAAGAAATATCAACCAAGGAAAAAATCCTTGAGCGCTTCACCCAGGAAGGCCTACTAAATCTTAATCACCAAAACATCGTAAAAATCTTGGATGCCGGAGTCCATGAAAACACCCCCTATATTGTAATGGAATATATTGAAGGGCAAGACCTTGAAGCCTTAATAAAAGACAAAAACAGACTCTCAGTACCAGAAGCCCTCTCAATCTTTACTCAGCTACTATCAGCCTTGTCATATGTTCACAGCTTTGGCATAATACATCGTGACATTAAACCCAAAAACATCCTTATAGACAAATCAGGAAAAGTAAAGCTGACAGATTTTGGTATAGCAAAATCTCTCTATTCCCATGTAAAAACATCTACCGGAGGATACCTTGGCGCCCCAGCATATTCCTCCCCAGAACAGATGGACGGCCTTGCTCTTGATAATCGCTCAGATATATATTCCCTGGGAATAACTCTCTATGAAATGCTTTCAGGTGCTACTCCCTTCAGTTCAACATCAATCCCAAACTTAATAAAAGAAAAATTTACAGGCAATTACAGACAAATAGAATCTTACAGGTCTGACGTCCCACCTCACATAATATCTATAATAGAAAAGTGCATAGCCGTAAATCCAAAAGACCGGTTTGGAAATATTGATGAAATACTCGGTGCGCTAAATAACACATCTTATCAAATACCATTAGAACAAATGAAGCAGACCCTGCAAAAAACAACTATAGCACAAGCGCAGACTAGCATTCAAAATGAAACTAAGGCAGTTGAAGCAACAACAACTCTGATAACATCAACAACATCCAGCTATAATATCGGTGACACCGGCCCTGCCGGTGGCCTTATTTTCTATATAAACCCTGACTACGAAAATGACGGATGGAAATATTTTGAAGCAGCCCCAAGTGATTTTCAGGGTATTAATAAGGACTACTGGATACAGTGGGATTACAGAGAATATGGGAATAATCCAGTTACAGGAGCAACAGACACTGCCATAGGTACAGGAATTTCAAACACGCAAAAAATAGTGAACATACTAGGTCCAGGCAATTATGCGGCAAAGCTCTGTAATGGCTTTATACTTAGCGGATACAATGACTGGTTTCTGCCCTCAAAAGATGAACTTAGCTTAATGCATGAAAACCTGCAGCTAAATCTGTTAGGTGGTTTTACATCTGACTACTATTGGAGTTCTTCTGAGCGCGCTGCAGGCATTGCATGGGGCCAGTACTTCGACAGTGGTGGCCAGGGTGACTACGGTAAGAAGAGCCAATTACGGGTCAGGGCTTTGCGGGCTTTTTAATTAACAATTTATCAATTTAACAATTTAACAACCTGATAAGAAAAAGCATATCTGCGTCCAAAAGCAATTTATTACAAATTAGATTTCCGAAGCAAGTTTCAAGAACTGATATTGCGAATAGTTTTGTATCTATTTTTACCCTACAAAAAATTTGTATATAGCTAAATTGCAGGGTACAATAAAAATGTGAAGAGTTCCTAATTAACAAATCAATAGGCAAAAGAACTATGAAAGAGTGCTGTCAAAACTTTCAAAAGATGATAAAGTAATCTCAAAATCTCGGAGTGATTATAGTGGATGTCTATCATGGCAGCGATAAAGTTGTAGAAAAACCTGAAATTTTGCGTAGCAGCCGTTTGCTTGACTTTGGAGTAGGATTTTATACAACAAGTAATAGAGAACAGTCTATTCGCTGGACAGAAAAGGTTAATATAAGAAATAAGACCAAAAGAAAGCTCTTGTCGATATATAAATTTGATTTGGAAAAAGCAAAGTCCAAACTTCATGTTATTGAATTTATTGCTGCCGACGAAAAGTGGTTGGACTTTATTACTGCTAATCGAAGAGGAAAAGTTATTTTAGAAGAATATGATATTGTTTTAGGTCCAGTTGCAGATGACAATGTATATCTGACTGTAAAACTTTTTGAAACTGGATTATTGGATAGAGAAGAAGCGATGAAGCGATTAAAAGTTGAAAAACTTTTTGATCAGATATTATTCCATACAGAAAAAGGACTGGCATTTTGTATATTTGATCACTTTGAAGAATTAGGGGGAAGACATTAGTGGATAAAATTAAATTTGATGCGATGTTTCCAATTATATGTTCTTCACTGGCAGAAAAAATTGCATCTGAGCTTAATCTGTCAGAAAAAGATGCAGTTAAAAAATTATATTCCTCCAGGTTATATGAATTAATGGAGAGGGAAGAAACAAAGATTTGGCATTACAGCACAGAAAAATTGTTTGAACTGTATTTGGAAGAAAGTATCAGCGGGAAGATAAGCTTTCCGCAAGTCTGAGGTGAAAAGTAATGAGCAGAATGATTGATTTTACTGTGTTTTGTTTGGAAAGCTATAAACAGGCACACAATCAAACCGGTAAAGCAGCATTAAAAGTTTTTAATGATAACAATGTTTTTGACTATATCCAATCCTTTTATGATGTACTTCATTCAACAGGGCAGGATTATATTGTAGAAGATATTGATCTCTACATTAATTCAAAATAATATTTGCAATTTATGTTAATTATTCCTAAGGTAAACATATTGCAAAAAAAACATAGGTGTATTTTTAACTTACCAAAAGACAGTTATTAGAGTAGAGACACAAAAGATAAACTTAAATTACTTATAGGTAACCAGATATCACATTATAAGCTTCTCTCAAAAATAGCATCAGGCGGCATGGCAAATATTTATCTTGCTCTTGACATCAGAACCGGTCCCAAAGTCGCAATAAAGATATTAAAAGAAGGAGCATCAACCAAAGAAAAAATCTTTGAGCGCTTCACTCAGGAAGGCCTCCTAAACCTTAATCATCCAAACATTGTAAAAACCTTAGATGCCGGGGTCCATGAAAACACTCACTATATAGTAATGGAAGATATTGAAGGACAAGACCTTGAAGCCTTAATAAAAGACAAAAAAAGACTCGCAGTACCCGAAGCCATGTTCAAAAAAAATAAGTTTTTTCTATGTATTAGAAAGTAGTTAGTCTCAAATGTTATTAAACTATTTATATAAAATTTTTACACAATACTATTTCTTTATTCTTTACTTCTATTAAGCCCTCATCTTTCATCTTTTTAAGTTCTCTAAAAAGTGAAGGGCGCTGAACTCCGAAATAATCGGCAAGCTGTTTTTTAGTGACTGGCAAAACAATTGTGTTTGATTTTTGTTCAGCCGATAAGGCTATAAAATAATCATAAAAATTTTCTCTAAGTGATTTGTGATTATACATTGCAATTCTCTTGTTCATTCCTTGTGAGTTAAGAGATATATTTTTAATAAAATTTATCGCAAAATTGTAATCGTGTAAAAGGTTCTCAATTTCAGCTTTTTTAATATGCAAAAGCTCACAGCTTTCGGTGCAGTAAATATTCATGGCATAATTATTTGTATTACCAAAAAGAAGGTTTGCACCAATGACATTGCCTTTTTTAAACTCAAAAACTACGTTTTCAGAACCATTTTGCGAAAGAGAATAGGCAACCAGACTACCTGAAAGGACTATATCCATACTGCTGCAGATATCACCCTGACTGTAAATCGTTTCATTTTTATTGTATTTTTTAGAAGTAATTTTTACTTCGTTTAATATTTTTTGATCAAGATTTTCAAAGAAAGGTATATTTTTAATTCTCATAGTCATCTCCCAAATTTAATATATCAAAAAGAAACATAAGTGTCTATGTTGCTTCTCAAAAACATAGTAGTCTAATGCGAAACAAATTGGACGGAGAAGATTTATGGACATTTTCACTATTGCCATCTGGGTATTAACCGTAGGACTTTTAATATTTTCTTTTATTAAAGATAAAGGTAAAACAAAAGAGGCATTAAAAAAAGCATTTTTTATGGGAAAAGGCATGGCTTTATCTATTTTTGCAGTAATATTTGCAATAGGTTTTGTGCTTGCTGTTTTACCACCTGAGAAAATTGCAGTATTTATAGGAAAACAAAATGTGTTTTTGGCAACAGTCCTTGCAGCTGCCTTTGGCGCAATCACTTTAGTTCCTGCTTTTATAGCATTTCCTCTTATCGGTACATTGTCGAAGGCCGGGGTTGGCATAATGCCCTCGGTCGCATTTTTAACCACTCTTACAATGGTTGGTGTAGCAACATTTCCTCTTGAAAGGAAAACATTCGGCACAAAGTTTACGATAACAAGAAATGTACTTAGTTTTGTATTTGCAATAATCATTGCAGTTATTATGGGGGTAATATTATGAAAAAGATTTTAAAATTTTTAAAAGCAAATATATTTTTGGTTGGGGTTATTTCTGTGTATATTATCTTGGCAATAATAAATCCTGCCATGAGTTTTCAAGGCATTAAAAACAGTTGGTACTATATTAAAGAAATGATTATGATAATGCCTGTAATTTTTGTTTTAACAGCACTGCTTGATTCCTGGATTCCTAAAGAAACAATAATTAAATTTTTAGGCAAAGAAGCAAAAACCAAGGGAGTTATTTTAGCTTTTATTTTAGGCAGCATTTCGGCAGGACCAATTTATGCCGCGTTTCCTTTTTGTATTATGCTGCACAAAAAAGGAGCATCAATCAAAAACATTGTTATCATACTTAGTGCATGGGCAGTTGTAAAAATACCTATGTTGCTTAACGAAACAAAATTTTTAGGAATTAAATTTATGGCAATTCGCTGGGTTTTAACCATTTTAGGTATTTTACTTTTCTCGTGGCTTACTGCCAAAATAGTAAAAGATAAGGATTTATCAAGTGGAAAAGAAGAAATTGTCACAGGGGTTTCTGTAAATAGTTATGCCTGCATGGGCTGTACGGTTTGCACTAAGAAATACCCTGCGCTTTTTGAAATGGACAGCAAAAAAGCAATTATAAAAAAGTACAGTGAACTCCATATAGAACTTTTACAGGAAACTATAGTTGCCTGTCCTGTTAGAGCAATTCAATATGCTGAAGGCATTTAGGAAGAATTGTAATAATTATTTTTTGCTGTTTTAAAATTTGATAACCTTAATTTATACTTTCAGCCATTCGTATAATCGAAATAAAGAAAAATATATTTATAAATTTAAATATATATAGTATTGCTTGACATTAGTATCGCGACCCACTAAATTTATATCATGATAAAGTCATTTAATTCCAAAGAGACTGAAAAGATCTGGAACGGTAATTTTTCTAAAGAATACCCTAATGACATTCAGGATGCAGCACGAAAAAAGTTAAGGATGCTAAATAACTCTTATGTGATAAGTGACTTAAGAATACCTCCTTCAAACAGACTGGAGAAATTACAAGGTGATAGAGTCGGACAATATAGTATAAGGATAAATAATCAGTGGCGGGTATGTTTTTTGTGGAAAAACAATGACAGCTATAATGTTGAGATTACTGATTATCATCAATAAGATTGGAGAAAGTATTATGAAAAAACTAAAAAATGTTCACCCTGGAGATATTCTAAAAGAAGAGTTTTTGGAACCGCTAAATATTTCTGCTTATCGTCTTGCAAAGGAAACCTATCTGGACCAGACGCGTATTTCAGAGATAATTCACAAAAAAAGGAAAATAACTGCAGATACAGCTCTCAGGCTGGCCAAATTTTTTGGCAATACTCCTCAGTTCTGGCTTGGTCTGCAAAACGATTATGATATTGAGGAAGAAAAAATAAATAAGGATGCCGAGCTCAATAAGATTCGACAATTACAGATGGCATAATACTTTTATGCTAATATAGGCTAAAGTTTTTATATTTTAATAATTAAGCATGATTAAACTTAACTTACTTATGGATAACCAGATATCACACTACCAAATTCTCTCCAAAATAGCCTCAGGTGGCATGGCAAATGTCTTTCTTGCTCTTGACACCTATACCAACACCAAAGTCGCCATAAAGATACTAAAAGAAGAAGTATCAGCCAAAGAAAAAATCCTTGAGCGCTTCACTCAGGAAGGCCTCCTAAATCTTAATCACCCAAACATTGTAAAAATCTTAGATGCCGGAGTCCATGAAAACACCCCCTATATAGTAATGGAGTATATTGAAGGGCGTGATCTTGAAGCTTTAATAAAAGACAAAAAAAGACTCTCAGTACCGGAAGCTCTCTCAATCTTTACCCAGTTGCTATCAGCACTCTCTTATGTTCATAGCTTTGGCATAATACATCGTGACATAAAACCCAAAAACATCCTTATAGAAAATTCAGGTAAAGTAAAGTTAACAGATTTTGGTATAGCAAAATCTCTCTATTCCCATGTAAAAACATCTACCGGAGGATACCTTGGTGCTCCCGCATATTCATCCCCTGAACAAATGGATGGCCTTGCTCTTGATAATCGCTCAGACATATATTCCCTTGGTATTACTCTCTACGAAATGCTATCAGGTATTACTCCCTTTAGCTCAACATCAATTCCAAACTTAATTAAAGAAAAATTTACAGGCAATTACAGGCAGATCGGCACTTACAGATCTGACGTCTCGCCTTACATAATATCTGTCATAGAAAAGTGCATAGCCGTAAACCCAAAAGACCGCTTTGGCAGTATCTCAGAAATAATGGATGCACTAAGCAACAGCAACAATTCCGGCACCGTAATAATAGGCCCAAAGTCAAAACAGGCCATCTCTATAAAAAAGCTCACTACGGTCTTTTCAATAATTACAGCTATCATGCTAGTAGTAATCATAATCTTATCAGTTAATCTTACAGCCAAGAACTCTCAAATTTTAAACTATGAAGATATGATTGCGTCCTTAACAAATACTCAAAATAACTCGTCTTCAAATACCACCAAATTACTTACAGAAGACACTACAAAAACAACTACAGCAAATGCTCAGACTACTATTCAAAATGAAGCTCAAGCTGCCGCAGAAACTACAGCAGCAGCGGCAGAAACAACAGCATCCCAAACAACATCATCATCAGACTATAATATCGGTGACACCGGCCCTGCCGGTGGCCTTATATTCTATATAAACCCAAATTACCAGTCTGATGGCTGGAAATATCTTGAAGCAGCCCCTACTGATTTTTTAGGTAGTAATAATGATTACTGGATACAATGGGATTACAGAGAATATGGAAATAATCCAGTAACAGGTGCAACGCAAACTGCTATAGGTACAGGAAAAGCCAATACACAAAAAATAGTAGACATACAAGGTTCAGGTAATTACGCGGCAAAGTTATGTGATGATCTTATTCTCAACGGATACGATGACTGGTTTATGCCCTCAAAAGATGAGCTTAATTTAATGTATAAAAACCTTCATCTAAGTCTGTTTGGTGGTTTTGCATCTGACGACTATTGGAGTTCTTCTGAGTACGATGCAGGCGGCGCATGGCTCCAGCTCTTCGGCAGTGGCGAGCAGTACAACTCCAATAAGACCAACTACAGGCGGGTCAGGGCTTTGCGGGCTTTTTAATTAACAATTTATCTATTTAACAATTTAACACGGGGTGCAGGGGCCATTTGGCCCCTGCAGGATGGTATTTATGGCTCTATATTATGACTTGCCGGTCTATAAAGATGTCTATAGTCTTATTCTTAAAATTTTTGAATATACCAAAGAATTTTATCCCGAATAAAAATACACTCTTGGACAGGGCTTAAAGTAAGACAATATCACAAATTAGTTCGCAGTATTTATTTGCTCAGCAAAGCCAAAAGCAAAACTGGCATGATTAAACTTATTTATAATAAAATATAAATAAAGAATTTATTTTTATTTAATCAAAGCCTATATTGTTTTTATTCAGCTTTTAAATGTATAATTTATAATTACGACTTATATTGTAACTATTCAGAGCTTCAAGGATATAATGCAGCTCATGACAGGCAATTTAGTATTATGGCTGACTTTGGTCAGAGTTTATTATGCAGGCATTCAGTGTTGCTGAAGTGTTACTTTATATTTTAAATTAAAATATAATGACTCTGCTATTTGAGAAAATAAATAATGCAGCTGTTTGTAGCGGAACCCGGAAATATTAGAAAACCTTATAATATCTCTTCATCTACAGTGACTTTGGGTAGAGATGGCGGTAATACTATTCAGATAAATGACCCCAAAGCTTCAAGAAATCACTGCATTCTGACGGGAAGCGGCAGCAATGTAATGATTAAAGATCTGCAGAGCAGAAACGGCACATACATCAATGGTTCAAGAATCAATCCCGGCAGTTTTTATGCCATTAAGCCAAATGCCAGCATCAGAATAGGGGACACAGTAATTAATCTTGGGTCAGTATCCGGTGCAATAACTGTTGTGAGAGCAGGAAGTGCACCTTTTTATAACACCGGTGGCGGATCTTATCCGGATAATTATCGTTCCGGCATGCCATCATCAATACCTTCAGTTAATGTTGATGTCAATTTAGGGCCAAGAGGTGGTTTGGGAAATGAGATGGAATACTCTTACCATGCAGGCAAATCTTACGTTGGCCCAGCAGTTCTTGCCACTTGTCTTTATTATTTCGGCTTCTTTATTGTTGGCCTTGTTGTAAATATTTTATTTCTAAACTCGGCCAAGCTTACAAAAAGCATAATTCAAAGAGATCCGCCTGGGTATGTT
>Ga0247841_10010443_pt1 | contig 12639 bp, 16 predicted proteins | sample LaCruzMarch2015__2_FD_192410 | JGI IMG/M metagenome (GOLD analysis project Ga0247841, IMG submission 192410) | Freshwater microbial communities from meromictic Lake La Cruz, Castile-La Mancha, Spain - LaCruzMarch2015_18m | ecosystem: Environmental > Aquatic > Freshwater > Lake | place: Spain... | reverse complement strand
CGCTCAGTATTTTAAAATAGGAAATTTTTGTTCCTCGCAAGAAAATGGTAGAGCCAAATGGATTTGGTATAAATATTTCGGGGGAACATGGCAAACAGTATATTTATTGGTGTTGTATCTGAATTTAATTATGCTCTGGGAATACAAGTATTTTAGAGTTTATACATTTTTAATTACTTTATTTTTCTTAATTAGCTACATGAATTACAAAAATCATACTGGTGAGTTTTGGTGTTGGTTTGTAAATTCAGCACCACTAATTATTTTGATTCTTCAAAAATTAAATTTCTAGTTATAAAATGACGAAACGAAGAGTTTGTAGAAAAAAAAGCAAAAGTTGTAATTGTGATTATTGTTTAGGATTAATCGGACCTTTTTGATAAAATTTAGAGAATATTTATATTTTTATAAATATTTGAAAATGAACAACAATAATTTAGAAGCTGAACTATTTACTTTAATTCACTTTTCAGACATTCTAGTTCCTCATTTATATCAAGAAATCTCAATTTTTATAGAAATTCAAAAAATACTTTGCTTACAAATAAATCCTTTTGGTGGAGATAATTATATCGAATACAAATTATGTTCTGGTATATTAAAAGAACAAATTATAAAAATTACAAATGATACAACTGATAGACTATATCCTGTCCATATTATAGCTTATTTATTTTTAATCTATCCTGGGGAAACAATCCATGTATATTCAGGTTCAAATAAAAATCTGGGTTCTTTCCACAAAATTAATTTTATAAAAATTCTTGAAAAAAATGATTTTTCTAAATTTCCTAAAATGAAAGATATCATGGAGATGGAAGAATTCCAAGATTATAAAAATGAGATATTTTCGAGATTTAAAATATTATCTGTAATGTTTGGAGCTTAATAAATTTCATTCGTGATAAATTCCCAAAAAATATCTATTGATAAGTTTTAATGTTTCTGATTTGGATTTGTAATCTCTTATAAAATCATAAATAATCAAACAATTATTTTTTGGGTCATTGATAACCATTTGATGATTGGCTTCCAATCTTTGTTTCTCTTTTTCAATGATTTGATAAGAATTAGAATCCATTAGAGCCCTTTTCCTCCACGAAGAAAAATTTGGATTTTCTATACTTTCTTTAATTTTTTCAAGAATTTGATTAATTTTAAAAATATACATGTCATATTTTATTTTGTATTCTTCGAGTTTATCCATTTTCAAATATTATTAAAATTTTAAAATTATGAATCAATTATCAACTTTATATTTTAGGTTCTCCCATTTATCTTCATCCATTATAAATTTTGAATAGAGCACAAGACTATATTCATTCATCCATGCTTCCAAGATTTTCCCATCTCTTTTGTATAGGATTACATTTGGTTCGTTTGAATTTATTTTATGTTTTCTTAAAATAAATAATACATCATCATTTAATATCTCCAGTATTTCGTGATTCACTTGAACAAACATTTTAATTTGTAAGAATATGTTTTTCGTAAAATTCTTTCAAAATTCTATTCCAGTCATATTTTATTGGTATATTTTTTTCATAAAATAATCCATCCTCTTCTTTTTTGTCTTGATTCAAATAATAATACTTAATTGCATCTACAAAATCTTCAACCCTACCTATTTCCAAATATCCCCCTGTATGTTCCAAAGCAGTAGGATTATATATAGTCACGACTGGTTCAATTAATTTTACATGTCCTTTATCAAAAATATCCTGTAATCCTCCAGTTTTTGTAACGATTTGTGGTTTACCTACAGAAGCATGTTCTAAATTGCATAATCCAAATCCTTCCCCAAAACAAGTATTGATTCCTACATCTGTTGCATTATATAGATAGTTAATTTCAGAGTCGGAAAGCATCTTTAAATTAGTTAGGATGTTAAATTTTAAAACTTGTTCCACATTTAATTTATGTTTGAAACATTCTATTTTTAAAATTTCATATATTGGATAAGAAGAAGGTTCTTGAATTCCATTTAGAAATAATTTGATTTTGGGATTTGCATTTTGGGTTTTAAGAAACTTAACAAAAGCTTGAATTGTGAAATCTATTCCTTTACGATGAGTATTTCTATTTAAATTTGAAATAATGAAATCATCTTCGTTTAAATTCAAATAATCTCGAGCGGTTGACTGTTTAATTTTGAATATTTTTGAAGAATCTAATCCGTGATGTAAAATAAAAACTTTGGATTCCTGAATCCCAATATCTATTAAATTAGTTTTCCAAACTTGAGAAAATACAAAAAATTTGTCCGTGGATTTATCAATCAAAGATATAATATCAGAATGTTCAAATAAGTAGACCAAATCAATATAAGTATAGATTTTAAAATTCCTTTCCGGAATGTTTTTATTTAAATTAAAGATAATTTTAGATAAAACTAATATATCATTATACAAGAAAACGATATCTGGTTTTATTTCTTGAATTTTTGTTTCAATCAAATCAAATCCAAATGGGTCTTGGGATGGAGATTCCTGAATGACGTTGATTAAATTTATTTTAGGATGAACAAATCTAGCAACTGAATTATTTTCCGAAGCAGTAATCCCAAAATAATAGATTTCAACATTTTCTTGGGATGCCAAAAAATTGGTTATATTATTCCCTATTCTTGCATATCCATTGGTTTGTTTTGGATAGGAACAATAAAAAAGAATCTTCATTTTATATAGATTATTTTGTATTTAATTTTTTTATTGTTGTAATAAAAAATTTATTTATTCATTATAACCAAAATAATCTTTATATGATTCTATAGTTTCAAAATTATGTAGTTTAGAATCTTTAATTTTACCAAAGATTCCAACCCCCATGGTTGTTAAAATGCAAAAATAAGAAGCTCCCGGGAGAATATTGGATGAATAAGGATTGGGTCCCTCCTTAACTTGGGTGCGAAGTTCGGATAATTCAATGGTGTAACTACCTGGCATGGATATTTCATTTATAAAAAATGTCTTCTTATCATAGATAAACAATTTGACTTTTAAATCTTTCAAACTATCTGTCTCACAATCTGAAAACAAAAGAAACCCCAAATCTTCTGTATCTTTCATTTTTTCATAATACTCTTTTACATTTGATTCAATGATAGTCCCAAATGCACAAATACTTTTAACAAAATACCAATCACACCCCATTTTTTTAATTTTCATATTCATAAATTAAAAACATTTTTCTTTCAATTTTAATCCTCATCGCTGCTGGTATCATCGTCACTAGTATTATCGTCCTCTATAACTTTAATTTCAACATCTTCCTCTTGTTTCTGGTCCTCATCCTTGTCCTCATCGCTGTCCTTGTCCTCATCGCTGTCCTCGTCCTCATCCTCGTCTTCATCCTCGTCCTCATCTTCCAAATGTCCATATTTTCTCAAAAATCTCTTTTTTTCAAAATCCCATCCATCTTTAATCTTTTCTTTTACTTCCTCCCATGTTAAATTTGTTTTTTTAGGCATCAAATCTAAAAGTTTGACTGTTTGTCCATCATACAATATATTTCCAAAATGACTGTCCATGTTGAAATATCCCATCTGATATAAATCTTTCAAAAGGTTTTTATTTTCTTGATATATTTGTTCTTCATGATTCAAAAAAGTATTCACATCAGTCTTGATCCAATCTTGTAAAGATTTCCCAAACCTTTCCAAAATCATGACTCCAATTTTTTGTGGTGCATCCAATTCATCAGATTTACCTGGTCCAGTAAATTTTGACAATTCAATCAAATCTGAATAATAAAGTTTAGGTGTCATATATAAATCTCCAAATTGTTTAGCTACTTCTACTTCATCTTTAAATTCCTGCTCTGTATATTTTAAACAATCTCCTCCATCTGATTTCAGCCCACAATCTACTGTTGGAATTTGAACATCAATAGGTATCATTTTAAATGCAATCGGAATTCTCCCCATTTTCCCACTCAAAACAACTCCATAACTCCCTTGACCTAGTATATTAGATTCATCTATCGTAATTTCTTGGTTAACCTTTTTACTGTCAATACAATACGTATAAGATGTATCATGTTTTCCATCTCTTTTAAAACAAATATTTTGATTCATATTTTTTAATGGTTTAATTTGTTTTCACAAGAATATATTTTTCTTCTTTTTCATTTAAAACAAAAGGAATACATAAATCTTGTGAGATATATTCTTTGAATCTCAACAAATAAAACATATTTGGAATTTCATCATCATATATTTCAATTCTTACTTTTTTGAGCGCTTGTTCAATTAGTTTATTTTTATGAAGACATATCAACTTTCTTTCTTCCAATTGCGTCATTAAATTCATCATGGTGCTGGTTTCTGGGAGCAAGGAACTGGAACAATAAAGAGTCAAAGGTCTTTGGTTTTTATATATTAAATCGGTAAATCTTGTAAAAATAAATTCATCTTTAACTAAGACTTTGTAATAATTTTCAAGGTTGACATCCAAAACATCTTCCGGTAAATATAATTTATCTACTGTAAATGGAGGAGATGAAATCCATTTTTCCTCAAAAGGATGATAAAGGTTGAGATTCAAATTTTGTGTTTTCATAATGTCTTCTATGGACATGATGGTTTGGGTTCGATTCATAGATTTAGGACAAGAATATGTAAAGCTTAATTTATTTTTTCGATGAATAAATGCAAAGTTCCACATTGAAATTGATTTATTTTGATTTCATATTTCTATAAATCAAAAATGCATGAGGTTATTTTTTATATTTTGAGCTTTGTTTTTGTATTGGTCTTTTTCTTTTGTGGTTTGGTCGTAGCATGTTATAGTAAAAGATTAAAAAAACAAAATAAAATTATGGAAATAATAAAATATACTCCATTATAATTTTCAACCCAAATAAAAATGCCTTACTACTCTTCTTATGGATATGGCTCATCATGCTGTTCCCCTTGCTCTACTCCCTGTATTAATACTTGTGGACCTTGTCTCCCTTATGTAGCCCCTTGTGTTCCTTATATTCCTTATGGAGGATGCTATGCACCTTCTTACGGAGCTTATTACGGAGCATGTGCTTATGGTGGTTACCGAGGATGCTGTTAACTGTAAATATTAAATTTTGTATAACTTTGATTATCATTGAATATAGTAGATTGAATGATATTGGTTTCAATAGTAATTTTTTGATTATGTAGAAGAGATTCAAAATAATTTTCTGGGTCCCGATAATATTTTCTTAATTCCTCAAGTTTATGTCTATTTTCACCATTCGGTAGTTTATAATTTTCAAGAGCCAATAGGAAAATATTATAATCTAAATCTCTTAAATCGATTATATCTGAAATTAATAATTTCTCTGCATTTTTAATTCGAGTTGTTATATCTATATTTGATAAATGTAGACAAATCATTTTGTAACAATCCAATGAATCATAAATAGATAATTTATCACCATTGTGATTTCCTCTCACCATGATTTTTGTATCCAATGGTAAATTGGTATTCAAGATTGTTTTACCAAAATCTAAAGCCAATCGATTACTAAAATTTTGAATAGGTTCAAAAGTATTCCAGTGCATAAAATTCTTTGGATCCTTTCTAATTTTATCTGTATATAGATTATTCAAGACATAAGAACCGATATGTTGTTTACATTCAAATAAATATTGATGAAAATGTTCTTTACCGAAAAATTTATCGTAATGATAATCATAAAAAGCTAAAAATTCATCACAATCTATTTTTGATATATACTTACAATACTTTGATAATTCAGAAACTAGAATGTCAAAATTTGCTTTTTCAAATTGCTCATACGAATCAAAATAATAAGGAGTATCAAATATGGTAATTCTATCCTTATACTTTTGGTATATTTTATTAACTATTTCAGATGTGCTCAGATTATCTAGAATAATTATATTTTCAAATCCAATAAGATTTCCATAGTACTCTAAAAAGGGTTCCAACAATGTCTCTTCATTCAGAACAGGAACTATAATTTTCATCAAAGTATGATGTCCAAACTTGGAGTATCGATAACCCTGTTTTCTTCCTATACAATACCAATGACTCAAACCTAAATCTTTGGATTTAAATTCAACCTGAGTTGAAATATTATAGGTTTCTAAATCAAATAAATCTTCTTCTCTTTTCAACATTTGATTTAAATTATACAATTCAAACTTTTTGGGATAATAAGAATCTCGAGATAAAGTTTGAACCCATTTCGAATCTAAATTTATTTTCGCCACAACATCATTTCCAAATTCATAAAATCTTCCATCCAAAATAATAAAAACCTTTTTAATTACTCCAGGAATCGGATCAGTGAAGAAAAAATTTCGATGAATTTCAGAAGCTGGAATGATAATATTATTATTTTCCATCAAACTATTCTTACATACTTCTGTTATTTCTATATTAGAATTTATAGTTCCATATAAAATCTTCATATTTTATATGATATTTGATTTTTTAAATTAACTCATTCGATTCTGATTATATTCTTTCAACTCTTGACTTTGAGAGAATGAAATTTGAAAAACTTTATGACTTGCTTTATAATCAATATTCATGGTCCAGCTATAGGAACAAAACATATAGATTCGGATTCTTGCATTTCTATTTCTTCGAATCAAATGAACCAAAAGACTACCATGTGGATTTTCTATAATTTTGTCTCGAATCAAATCATCAGTAATTTCGGTTCTTATATCATTTTCATTTTCTGGAAAAGAATTAAATACAATATTGTCATCCACAGTTAAAGCCCAGCAATCTGCACCTACAAAATCTTGAATGATTTTTTGAAATTGTTGGTAACTTTGTTTATCAATATCAGAAGTGTAATATAATAAAGTTTTAAAATCGACTTCTTGGTAGTCGTAAGTAAGATTTACTTGAGGAAGATGAAAATAATTTGTCATTTTTTATTCTACATTTGAATAAAATATAAATTATCAATTTTTAAAACATTTTACAAAATTAAAATCTCCGATTCGGATACAATACATTTTTCCATAGTCTCTATCAAATTTCATCAAATGTATTTTACCTCGAAATTCTGCTGTTACCAAATGGTCTCCAATAAATTTATAATTTCCTTCTCCAAATGCATTTATTTTATTTTTGGGTTTAAATTCAATTATATTTTCACCCCATGAAAACTTTTGATTATCCAAAATGTTTTTCTGAATTATTCTATGTTGCCAAAAATAGGTTTCATAAAGTTTTACCTCTGTCCCAAATCCACCTTTAATGATAAATTCTTCAAATATATGATTGATATTTGTCAAGTTTGTATCATCAAAAATAATATACCCATTGGATAATTGATTGGAATAATAAAAATCTAAATAGGGTGTATTTCCAAAATGTCCCCCATCGATATGAATCAAATCAAATTTGGTTGATGGATTTTCTTTAATAAATTGAGATAAAGTCACTCTAGAGTCTCCTTTGATTAACGAAAGTCGATTGGGAAAGTATTTATCAAGTAGGTCAAAACATTCTTGTGTATATTTATGCTCACATAAATCAAATAAAGTAATTTTACTATTAGGATTAGAAAGAAGAAATAACAAAGTAGAGTGTCCAGCATTAAATCCGATTTCCATGATATTTTGTGAAATTCCTCCCAGAGAGAAATGATTCATTTGTTTGTTGACCATATATTCCAATTTGTTATCAATATTTAAATGTTCGGTAAAACAATTACCTTCCACCAGTTCTCCAGAGTTTTTACAAATATTATCTATCTGATTCAAAATTTCGATATTTTCTTTTATTTTCTGTTTATATTGTTGCTCATCGACTTTAAGATTTTCATAAAATTCTCTTTTCATAAAAAGCTTCAAATATTCAGCCATGGTCTGAAACTTATTTCCATAATTTCCAGGCCCTCCCACTGGGAAGTGCATAATAGACTCCATTTTAAAATAATCTAATTTGAACGGATAAGCATTATTGACACAAAGTCCAATCAAACTGGTATCATTATATAAATTGTCTTTGATAGCATGATAATTAATAAAAGGCTGGTCAAGACCTGGATGTATTTCTTTATCATAAATTTGAACATGATGCAAAATTCTTTGAAAAAGATTTTTGATTTCATCACAGCGTGGAAATAACAATACGCCACTGTTGATTCCTGGAACGCTTGGATTGTTATCCTCAAATAAATGACTTCCCCACCAACCTGGCTGTATTCCTAACCATGTAATACTTGTATGACCTTCTTGTAATGCATACAGTTTGTTTTCTATCTGCAAATCAAAAATTTTTGATAATGAATGCAGAACCAAAATATCTGTATCCAAATACAAAATCTTGGAGAACTCGGATATTTTGGGATAATCAAATATTCTTAATCTGGCACAAGCAGCATCCAACAGCTTTGGTTCTAAATCTAGACACCAAATATCTCCTACAATATCCATGGATTTCATGAGATTATATATCCTGTCTTTAAATTTTGGGTCACATATAACTAAATACTTGTAATTGTATTTTTCTCGTCCAAAGAGAATGAAACTCTTAAATAATAATTCTAACAATTCTACATATTTTTCTTGGAAAAAAACACAAGAATAGATAAGATATTCTTTGTCAGTTAAATTCAGTCGATGGTCACTGAGATTCAGTCGATGGTCACTGAGATTCAGTCGATGGTCACTGAGATTCAGTCGATGGTCACTGAGATTCATTTGTTTTGTTTTTCAAATGAATCTTTTAAATCAAATACCCCTGGACCAGTTCCAAATCATCTTGTCTAATACTTTTGAAAGAAGTAAAGTCTTTGCTAAATTTAATCATATGCACTCTACCCCCAAATTCAGCTCTTATCAATCTATCTCCAATGAATCGGTAAATACCAAATGAAATCCCATTTGCAAAATCAACCATTTGATTAGGTAGAAACGACAAGATGCTTTCTTCCCAAATATACTTTTTGTCAATGATAGAATATTCTTGATGGTTTAGGTTAAAAAAATAATACAAATATCTATTCATTTTCTTAACTTTGCATTCATATTCACCATACCCTCCATTTGCTCCTCCAGGAAAATGAGTTATCGCCTCCCCATTAAATATTAGTTCATTATGATTATTGAATACTTTACCAATTAATGTTGTATTATCATAAATTTTATTTTTGATGGCATGATAAACAATAAATGGCTGTTCTCCAAAAAATGTAGTTCCTCCTTGTTTTTCATATTCATAAATATGATTTAAAATTTGTTCAAAAAGATTTATCATTTCAGAACAATTATTAAATAACATAACCCCACTCGAAAATCCAGGAACCCTGGGATTATCTTGTTCTGTAAAAAATTGCCCTCCCCACCAATCAGGAGGTCCTCCAAATCTTGGTTCTGTTTCGCTCGTGTGACCATCTTTCACTGCATAAAGATAATTTTCAAGTTTTAAATCAAAAATAGGAGAAACATCATTTGTGATAAGAATATCACAATCCAGATATAATATCTTTTCAAAATCGTCGATATCTGGATAATCAAATATTTTTAATCGTGCATAAGCTGACTCGAATAAAGTTTTCTTTTCAAGGTTCAGAGTCCAAGTGGTCCCATCTACACCAAGGTTTAAAAATATTTTTTGAATTCTTTCCTCATATTCTTTATCACAAATCACCAAGTATTTTGTTTTTACTCTAGTTCCACCAAAAAGAACGTAGCTTTTCAATAATATTTCTAAAAGATTAATATAGGAATCTTTATAGAAAATACAGGAGTATATCAGATTCATTTTATTTATAAATGCATTCTTATAAATAAAATTTATACAAATAATTTCTAGTGAACTTCTTGACCTTGGTGTTGTAAACTATGGATTCCAATTGCAATCGTAAATAAAATGACGACTAGTATTACTTCAGGTGCAAGGTTAATTTTCCTAAAAAAACGATATAAAGTAAATAAATCAATTTGTATTTAGTAAAAAATTAAAAATACAAATTGATTTATTTACTTTATTAGCAAGTTTGATTTTAGCTGCTGTGCTTTCATCAAATACTGGAAATAATCAAAATCCAATTGAGGCTAAATTATCACAAACAGCCATCGCTTTGTATTTATTTTTTGCAGCAGCAGCTATAGTCATATTATTAATTTTATTTTCACCTATTGCACTTTCAGTGGAACTAGGATTAAGTTCAGTAAAGTCGTTGGGAATATTTGGAATTATCACACTAGTTCTCGCTTTAACTGCGTTGATATCAATTATACTTGCTTTTGTATTTGCCTGGCAGGCCTATTTGCTCTCCAAAAATACTGAATTTGAAAATACAGCACTTGTGGTTGCCATGGCAATTTCGGTTGCATTGATTTTTGGGGGAGGAAATGTGATTACTCTGGGTAATTTTAAATTATAAATTTGAAAGGAAATTAAATATTGGATGAAATTTTATAAAAAATGATTCAAACGCTTATTTTATTATTCTCAACTTTGATTGCTTTTGGAAGTTCTGATGTTCCTCCTTTGGATTCTATCAGCAATGTAACAGTGAAATATGATTATGAGTTCTATCCTATTACACCCCCAGTTTGTTTAAATGTTCCTGTTCAGAAAAAGGTAAACCAAGAAAAGTCAATCCAAGAAAAGGCAATCCAAGAACTATTTTCAGAAAGATTTGCACTAGGCAATGAAAGGTGTCTACCTGCGGACGAGAATTGTCGAATTGGATTTGAGGATTGTTGTGGATTTTATGATTGTTTGGAACGTAACTGTGGATGCGGTGCGGCAGGATATCCTTTGGGATATGGAAAAAAGTATTGCCAGATTTTCTCCAACTATCCTTTTTCTGGAAACGGTAACAAATGGAGAGATGCAACCTTGAGATGTCTCCAGCGCTCTCTGATTCCTTTTTCTCAGTGTCCACCTACTAATTGTTCTATCATGAAATCCAAAGCTTTTGATTCCCATCCATTTTGTTATACCTATAGTGGAGTGTGTTTTTTGTCTCCCAAAGATTTATTAGGTATCATCGCAATTACCTATGGAGATGTTTTAACCTTGGATGGAATTAAACAGATTCTTGAAACATTTAAAAAGTGTGGATTGAGATATATGTTGGAACTTGAAATCGAAATTGTTTCTAGAGCATGTGAGTTGAATGAAATTTTAATAAAAGTAATTTTCGATTTATGGAGAGATTATAGAATCCTACCTGATTGGATATTAACGTCATCCGTATGGGAACTAAAATCGGAGAAAGACGAAATGGAAACTTGGAAACTAAAAGTGTCTTTGGTTCATACCAATGAAAACATATCTCCTGAACTGAGATACGACCAATTGATTGCTAGCGCATCCAATTTAGTCGATTTTTCGAATTCTCAACAGTTCAAAGAAGAATTACTCAAAGTTGCACCAGACAGTGTAATCTCCATTCAGTCCAAAATTTCGGATGATTTTCCAGTCGTCAGTCAATCCAGCTATTCTGACATTTCCTTAATGTTGATGTTTACGATTTTATTTGTTTATTTTTCAGAATATTAATTCCATTTTATCAAATCGAAATAAGTCACCTGTTTCGCTGGAATCGTGTTTTGTAAAGCTTGATTGACATTGATAGGTTTGTCATCTAATAAGATGATTTTTTCAGTTTGATAATCCTTCATCACCATTTCCAATCTTCCAACTTTGGATTCTTGGTCTTTTCCGATATAAATCTTTTCAAAATATCTTCCTATACCTGAACACAAAATCATTTCTGCCATTTTTCTTCTTGTGGAATTGCAAACCAAAACCAAATTGTATTGTGTGGATAATTTTCTCAAAAGTGGTTCTAAATCTTTCATTTCTTGTATGACCTTGGGTTTATTTTCTCTAAATCTTGTGTAATGGAGCACACCTCCACAATCTATACATAATACCTTGTATGGAATTAACTCATTCATTTTAATAAATAAAATTAAATCTTTGTTAAAATGTCGTATCTAGTAAAGAGAGCTGGAATAGGTATAGGTAATATTTTAACTATCCTAACCTGGGATGCGATTTTATTCAGTTTATCTATTATTAGCACATTGGCTCGAAATAAATTAAACGAACTTTCTGGCGCTACCACTATGATGAAGAACTTAAATAAATAATGGTTTGATGATTACATTGTGGGTATTCTTTATATTATTTATTCCGGCGAGTTATTTTGGAAGTGGAAATCCTTATAGTAATGGGATTGTTTTAGGAGTGGCTTTTATTATTGCTCTGGTTACATTAATTATTGCTATTGTTTTATATGTCAATTTGAATCAGCTTGGATTAGAAGGTGAGAATGTAAATATAATAAAAAATTATTATATCAGTATGATGATTGCATCTGGTATTGCTTTGTTGATGATTTCAATTTATGTCCCTATTTCTGTATACTATTATAAAAAGAGTGGTGGAATAATTGCCGATTTTACTAATACTCTAAGTGCTGTAAAAGGTTAGATAGTTCATTTTCTGTTGATGGAACAGAAAATGTTCACTTTAATTTTTCATATAATGTATTGTAGGTAAGTGGTTCTTCTGGTATATATATAGATTCAAAAATTTTATCGCGTCCACCATACATGGCGTATTTATCATGAGCTTTCAAATCCTTAGAAATACTTTCCTGAACTCTTTCACAATTTTTACCATCTAATTGTAGCTTATTTAATCT
>Ga0247841_10010442_pt1 | contig 12641 bp, 12 predicted proteins | sample LaCruzMarch2015__2_FD_192410 | JGI IMG/M metagenome (GOLD analysis project Ga0247841, IMG submission 192410) | Freshwater microbial communities from meromictic Lake La Cruz, Castile-La Mancha, Spain - LaCruzMarch2015_18m | ecosystem: Environmental > Aquatic > Freshwater > Lake | place: Spain... | reverse complement strand
TGTGTGTGTGTGTGTGTGTGTGTGTGTGTGTGTGTGTGTGTGTGTGTGTGTGTGTGTACAGCCGCAAGGGTTTGCGGAATGACAACTTCTAAAAAATGAAGGAATGTGTTATACCGATACGGAAATGATTTGCAAAATTTCCTATCGGCATTACAGAATCTTAGCATATTTCGCTTCGCAAATCTGCTAAGATTCTGTATATTTGATATGCTGAATCGCATAAAGTAAGTTTGAATATTATCTGACAAAAATATAAAAAATAAATACAAAAACAAAATTAGGACTTTCTTCCCTTGGAATTTGGGACTTGGAACTTTGTGGCAAAAATAGTCAAACAACCTGAGCGGTAACTTTTTTCTTCACTTCACACTAACTTTCACAGAGTAAGATCCCGTGTTTGAAGCATTGAAAACTGTTTCATAGATTGATAAAAATAATGTACCACTCTTCTTGATTATGCCTGTGTATTTAGAACCGGCCTTAATGGTTTCGCCATCTTCACCAATCTTATATACAAGGTTTCCATAAGAAGGATAAGTGCTGCTATATTCGCTTTCATAATCGGAAGATGAAGAAGTATTTCCATCAGGAGTATACTTATTTCCTGACAAACTTTCAAGCGTAACCTCTCCGGAAGCATTGATGTTTATCTTTTGTCCGTTCTTAACTTTTATTCCTGTATTCAACCATCCGCCATCTTCATTGCCGCTGATATGCTTTGATGCAAGCAGTTTGTATGCCTTATCACCGCTTTGCTCATCATAATAAGAAATTTCCACTTCTTTTATTTTTTCTTTCGGAATTTCAAGCATTCCATATTCTGTTTTAAGACTGATGGTTTTAAGAGCAAATGCACCACCTATGGTGTATTCGTAATCAATAGTTACGACATCTTTATCTTTAAACCCTTCATCCACTCCGTACGTTGATTTCATTTCACTAAGAGCAGCCTCAGGAATGTAGTCCGAAAATTCCGAAGACTTGTATTCACTGCCATAAATATAATCGCTGATAACAGGAATAGAACCAATGCTCATTTTTACCAATTCATCGTAAGCAGCTTGTCTTTTTTCTTCAGCAGGATCATTCATTTGCTTAATCAGGTTTATTATCTTACCCTTATTTTCATTATCAGGAGTGATCCCGAATTCAAGCAAAGAAACATGTTTTACAGGTATGTCAAGCTTGCCATAATCAGTATTCAGTGATACAGTGGTTATACTGAAAGAAGTTCCTGAAATGACATTCCCGTCACGTAACGAAAGCTTCAGTTCAATTTTTTCTTTCTGTGAATACACAGAAAATCCGGCAATAACAAATGCCAATAAAATGATCGTTTTTTTCATAAGTGTGTTTTTAGTTAGTGTTTACAAAGTATTATTTCGAGGTGTAAAATTAACAAAAAATAACACTTATTAATACAATAGTTCGTTAATTTTTTAGATTGCTTCATCCTCCTTCGTCGGATTCGCAATGACGATGGCTTTTTCCGTCATTGCGAGCGGAGCGAAGCAATCTCTTGATAATCGCTGTATTCAAAAAATTACCGAACTGTTATTAATACACAAACACTATTTAAAAAATATTTCCTCAATAAAGTTCTCCCCCACCAGCTTATTCAAGGATTTCAGAAGTTTAGTTTTAGCATAATGAAGTTCTTCCCGCATAGCAGCGCTGTCTATCGTAACATATAGCCTCTTGTTCCTAAAATAAATGCCGGTGGTATGTTTTGCAATCATCTTTCCTACTATCTTAGGCCATGATTCTATAATTTTTATTTCTTTCAATCTGTCGGAAAGCCTGTATTCTTTAAGCAATTCATTTATTACTTCTTTCAGCGTATGATCGTTGCTTCTCTGCATATTTTATTCCTCCCGTGAAAGTAATTCTTCAGCGTTACCGCCATTAATTTCAAATATTTTAATTCCGGTTTTAATATTCCTGAAGATTAATTCTATTCTTTCAGGATGCACATCCGTTACAAACACCTGCCCGAAACTGTTGTCGCTCACGAGTTTCATCAATTGCCGAACCCTCAAATTATCAAGTTTGTCAAAAATATCATCAAACAATAATATTGGTTTAAAACCCTTGATATTTTTGGTGTAGTCAAACTGTGCAAGTTTAAGGGCAATAATAAAAGATTTCTGCTGTCCCTGCGAACCGAATTTTTTTAACGGGTACGTACCAATCTTAAACAGTAAGTCATCTTTATGAATTCCAACCGTAGTGTATTGCAATATCCTGTCTTTTTCAACTGCATTCGCAAGCAATTCACCAAAGTTCACGTCTTTCAGTTGCGACTGGTATTCTATATCCACAATTTCTTTTCCTCCTGAAATAAATGCAAAAAATTCTCTGAAAATCGGCAAGAAGTTATCTATAAACTCCAATCTCGTATCGTATATCTTTTGCCCGAGTGTATGTAATTGCCGATTCCATATCTCAAGCGACTCCTTATCGAATTTTCTCTTTTCAGCAAAATATTTTAAGAGCATATTTCTTTGGAGTAAAGCCTTATTGTAATTAATTACGTTATCGAGATATACTTTATCGAACTGAGATATTACACTGTCGAGGTATTTCCTTCTTTCTTCGCTTCCTTCATAAATTAGCGAACTATCGGACGGCGATATCATTACAAGCGGATATTGCCCAATGTGATCTGCAAAGCGGGTATATTCTTTTTTGTTATGTTTGAATTGCTTTCGCTCATTGCGTTTCTGTGCACAATAAATCACATCCTGGCTTTCTCCCTTTTTTACAGTTCCCTGTATAACGAAAAAGTCGGTGTCGTGCCTGATATTTTGCGAATCCATCGGATTAAAATAACTCTTGCAAAACGAAAGGTAATAAATAGCATCCAGCAGATTGGTCTTCCCTTCCCCGTTATTTCCCACAAAGCAATTGATCTTTTCGCAGAATGTCAGCTCCTGATCATGGTAATTTTTAAAATTGATAAGAGAAAGTGTATGCAGGTACATGATCGGAATTAAAATGTTTGATGTTTGATGTTCGTTGTTTATTGATGTAGTTATTCAAACACTAAAGGTCGGTAAAATTAATTATTTTTTTAGAAGAATAAAATTTATTGATGCATTTATAAAAACGTTCGAAACAAATTAAAACAAACCGCCTGCTTGCCCCGTTGAATTATTTCTATTCGACTGGGGTAACGATTAATATTTTTTGTAAATTTACACTCTGATAAAAACATCTTTTATGAAAAAACTTTTACTCCTCCTTTCATTTTGCATTTTACACTTTTCATTTTGCTCTGCCCAAACCAACATCCCCGGTGGCAATGTGAGCGGAACATGGACAGTTGCCGGCTCGCCTTATTTAATACAAGGCAGCATACAAATACTTAACGACTCTACTCTTACCATAGAGCCGGGAGTTACGGTAAATTTTCAGGGAACATACAAAATGTATGTGCAAGGCAGAGTTATTGCCATTGGCACTGCAACAGATACAATTATTTTTACCGCTGCTGACACCACTAACGGCTGGCGCGGAATACGTTTTGATAATACACCGGCAACTAACGACACTTCCAAATTTTTTTATTGCAAACTCCAATATGGTAAAGCTACCGGTGCCTATCCCGATGATGAGGGCGGAGCGTTTTATTTCTACACTTTTTCCAAAGCTATCATTTCCAACTGCCAAATTGTAAACTGCGAAGCAAATAATTATGGCGGTGGAATTTATTGTTCTAGCAGCAGTCCAACAATTACCAATAATATGATTTTCAACAACTCGGCTTCTTCTTGGGGCGGTGGAATTTATTGCGATGCCAGCAGCCTTACCATTACCAACAATACGATTTCAAATAACACGGCTAATTATGGCGGTGGAATTTATTGCGGAAACCTCAGCAGCCCTGCCATTACCAACAATACAATTTCAAATAACACGGCTAATTATGGCGGTGGAATTTATTGCGACTTGGGCTACCCTGCCACTGCCATTACCAACAATACCATTTCAAATAATACGGCTAACTATGGCGGTGGAATTTATTGTTCTTACAACAACAGTGGCCTCCTTACCATTACCAATGACGTCATTTCAAATAACACGGCTGATGATGGCGGTGGAATTTATTGCAATGACAACAACCCTACCATTACCAATACCACCATTTCAAATAATGCGGCTGCCAGGGGAGGCGCTTTGTATTGCACAGGAAATTCTAACCCCGTTTTGCGTAACACAATCTTATATGGAAACACAGCCGGCATAAGCGGGGCACAGCTGTATTTAGAAGACGAGCTGAGCGACCCGAATTTTTATTATTGCGATGTGCAAGGCGGTGCGGCTGCTTTTGAGCTTAATAACAATATTTATACGGGCATTTACCAAAACAATATAGATTCTGTCCCGTTGTTTGTTGCACCTTCCGGCGGCAGCGGCACAGGATATAACGGAGTGACCGCCGATTGGTCATTGCAGGCAAGTTCGCCTTGCATTGATGCAGGAGACCCGAGCGGTACTTATCCTACAACTGATAAGGCAGGCAATTCCCGAATAGTTAATAGTATAATTGATATTGGAGCGTATGAATATCAGGGGACAGTTTCTATAACAGCATCTGTTCCGCAAGCTGAATTTGCTGTTTATCCAAACCCCACAAACGGAAAGTTTCAAGTTCAAAGTTCAAAGTTTCAAGTTCAAAGTTTGGATGTTTATAATGTGATGGGAGAGAAAGTGTATCAGACATCAGTAAATCCACCAATGACCAATGCACCAATGACTATTGACTTAAGTTCTCAACCGGCAGGAATTTATTTTTTACAAATTATAACAGAAAATAAAACATATTCTCAAAAATTAATAATCATAAATTAAATTGCTGACGTATATAAAAAAAATTAACTTTGCAATCTGATAACTATCGGATCAAAATTTCAAACTATGGCAAAGGAACAAGATACAAAAGTTGGAAAGAATATTCACGCAGTAGAAGAAGCGTTGAGTAAAACAGAGCATTTTATTGAAAAGAACCAGAAGATCATTCTTTATGTAATTGCCGCCATTATTGTGCTTATTGGCGGATATATGGCTTTTAAAAAGTTCTATCTTGGTCCTAAAGAAAAAGAAGCACAATCGCAAATGTTCTGGGCAGAAAAGTATTTTGAAAAAGATTCGCTGAACCTTGCCTTGAACGGCGATGGAAATTATCTTGGATTCATTGATATTATTGATGAATACGGCATGACAAAATCTGCTGACCTTGCCCATTATTATGCAGGTATGTGTTATCTTAAAAAAGGCCAGTTTGAGGAAGCTATCGATCATTTAAAAGATTTTGATTCTGACGACCAGATTGTAAGCTCAATGGCTAAAGGTGCACTTGGAGATGCTTATATGGAACTTGATGATAATGATAAAGCGCTTGATTATTATATGAAAGCTGCCGACAATAATAATAACCCTTTCACCACGCCCATGTTTTTAATGAAGGCCGGATGGACTTATGAAATTATGGGCAATTATGCAGAAGCATTGAAATTATACGAACGCATTCGGAAAGATTATTACAAGAGTTACGAATCGCGTGAAATTGAAAAATACATTGCAAGAGCTAAAGGGATGATGAATCAAAAGTAAGCGCAGAAAAAATCATTTAAGAAAATAGCAGAAATGGAATATTTCTGCTATTTTTGTTTTGTAACAATTACTATAATTATGGCATCAAATCTGAAAACCCTGTCTGAACTCAACAGAAAAAATATTCCAAACGCTTCAAATATGCGGTTTGGCATCATTGTATCAGAATGGAATGAAGATATCACTGACGCCCTTTTAAAAGGCACTTATTCAACATTAATAAAACATGGAGCAAAAGAAAAAAATATTATCACCCATTATGTTCCCGGTAGTTTTGAATTGCCGCTTGGAGCACAGTTGCTGCTTGACACCGATAAAGTAGATGCCGTGATATGCCTGGGCTGTGTAATACAGGGAGAAACAAGGCATTTCGAATTTATCAGCAAGGCCGTTGCTGATGGAATTATCCGTGTTGAACTTGATTACAATACACCTGTAATATTTGGTGTCCTCACTACAAACACACTGCAACAGGCAATAGACAGATCGGGTGGAAAACATGGTAATAAAGGCGATGAAGCAGCAATGTCTGCTATTAAAATGGTAGCGCTGAAAAAAGGACTAATGAAATAATATATTGCAAACCGGATAAACTTGTACATTTTGAATAGGTCTTTGGTTTATAGTCAAGGCTGCCAGTTTAGTCAATGGGTTCTGGTTATTGGTAAAAATTAACCAAAGACCTTGACTAACGACTAAACCGGCTGCCACAAACCAAAAACAATAGACTAATTTTTTTGTAATACAGAATATATAGTTTTATTCCGTTGTATATATCGTACTTCTAAAAATGAAAAAAAAACTGAATATTGTATATATGGGAACGCCGGAATTTGCAGTAGCTCCGCTTGATTGCCTTTTAAAAAATGGCTGTCATATCAGTGCTGTCATCACATCTCCGGATAAACCTTCAGGAAGAGGGTTAAAACTTACTGAGGTTCCTGTTAAAAAATATGCAGTAAAACATGGGTTACGTGTACTACAACCTGCTAACCTGAAAAGCCCTGTATTTATTGAAGAATTAAAAACAATAAATCCGGATTTGCAGATAGTAGTTGCGTTTCGTATGCTTCCAGCAATAGTATGGAAGCTTCCTTCATTAGGCACTTTTAATCTTCATGCATCTTTGCTGCCGCAATACAGGGGTGCAGCTCCTATTAACTGGGCTATTATAAACGGGGAAACCAAAACAGGTGTAACTACTTTTTTCATTAACGAAAATATTGATACTGGAAATATCATCATGAATGAGGAAGTACCTATTTTACCTGATGAAACAGCTGGCGACCTTCACGATAAGTTGATGATAATAGGAGCTGAACTTGTTTTAAAAACGGTGAGGTCCATCGAAAACAGCAATTACCAACCAATTCCACAGCACATATTAACTGATGATATATCTTTATTAAAAAATGCACCCAAAATATTTAAAAAGAATTGCCGAATAAACTGGAATGATAAAGCAAACAATATTTATAATCATATCAGGGGATTATGCCCCTACCCTGCCGCATACACTGAATTGCGTTCACCCGAAGGAATATCGTATTATATAAAAATATTTCACTGCGAAAAAGAACTTATGCACCATGAACTGTTACCCGGACAGATCAATACCGATGGAAAAACTCATTTAAGTATTGCCGTTGCTGATGGTTTCATTCATTTACAGAAAATACAGCTATCAGCTAAGAATAAAATGCAGATTGGCGAGTTTTTACGTGGGTTTCCGATAAATGACCTTTGGACAGTTATCGTTATTTAACATAAATTTCACTCCTTTTACTGCGTAATTAGCCCATTTTTGTCGCAAGTTGTTAACAAAAACGGCGATTTATTAACAAAATAGCACTTTTTAGAAGAAAATACTTGCATTGTCCTAGATAATTAATATATTTGCATCGTTAAATTAATTTATTAACCAATTTAAAATTAAAAAAAAATGAACAAAGCACAATTAGTTGAAGCTATGGCTTCAGAAGCAAGGATGACTAAAGCAGCTGCTAAATCATCATTAGATGCATTCGTAACAGCTACAACAAAGGCTCTCAGAAAAGGTGACAGAGTAGCTTTAGTAGGTTTCGGTTCTTTCTCAATTGCAAAAAGAGCTGCAAGAAAAGGCCGCAATCCACAGACTGGCAAGGAAATTAAAATAGCTGCCAAGAAAGTTGTAAAATTCAAAGCTGGTAATGATTTAGCTACTAAAGTAAAATAAGCTAAACTTTACAAATAAAAAAAAAGTCTTCCACCCGGAGGACTTTTTTTTTATTCTTCTTTGTTTTAATATCTTTGTGTCACCTGATAAACATAATATAGCAATGCCATGATACCTTTTGATCCGAATGATATCGGAAATCTGAACAACAATATTTTCGGTTTACCTTACAACGAGGAAAGCGCGAAAATTATTTTCATTCCTGTTCCGTGGGATGTTACTTCATCCTATCATACAGGTACGGCAAAAGCGCCAGAAGCCATATTCAATGCTTCGTTTCAAGTGGATCTTTTCGATTCCTTCAAAGAAAATGCATGGCGTACAGGATATGCGATGACAGAGGTTTCCTCTATAATCAAAGAAAAAAATGAGAGGTTGAAATATCATTCACGTGGTGTTATTTCGCATCTTGCAGAAAGTATTGCCATTTCTGAATCAGAAGAAATACAAAACTCTATCACCCTCATAAACACCGAATGCTCAGAGATCAACTCATGGGTGAAAAATCAATCGAAAAAATATATCGACAAAAATAAATTTATAGGTATAATTGGCGGAGAACATAGTGTTCCACTCGGGTTTATTCAAGCTCTTTCAGAAAAATACAACAATTTTGGAATACTTCAGATAGATGCACACGCCGATCTTCGGGATACATACGAAGGTTTCAAATTTTCGCACGCATCAATAATGAATAATGTCTTAAAAATTCCTCAGGTTAAAAAGCTTGTACAACTTGGTATTAGGGATATCTGCGAAAATGAATTCCAAACCATTCGGCAATCAAAAGGGAGAATTAAAACATATTTCGACAGGGATATAAAAAATGCCATGTTTGGAGGGAAGACATGGAAGAACTTTTGTGATGAAATTATTCATGATCTCCCTAAAAATATCTACATCAGTTTTGACATCGACGGGCTCGATCCAAAGCTATGTCCAAACACTGGAACACCCGTTCCCGGTGGCCTTGAGATTAACGAAGTTTATTATCTTTTTGAAAATATAGTTTTTTCCGGCAAAAAAATTATCGGTTTCGATCTTTGTGAAGTAGCTCCCGGAAGTGATGAATGGGACGCCAATGTGGGAGCAAGGGTACTATACCGACTGGCAAATATTATGGCTAAATCAAACGGGATCTGATGAAACAAAAGCTCACATATAAGCAAAAATGCGAGCTATTCGAATTCCTTTGCCAATTCGTGACGAAAAATCGCAGAAAACGGTTCGATGAAGTTGCAAGTAACAGGACACGTTTCATTACGGTTGTACTTGAAGATATTTACCAGTCTCAAAATGCAAGTGCAGTTCTTAGAACCTGCGACTGTTTTGGAATTCAGGATATTCATATCATCGAAAATAAAAACACATACAATATCAACCCTGATGTAGCGCTTGGTTCAGCAAATTGGCTCAGTCTTTATCATTATAATAAAAAAGAAAATAACACATCCGATTGCATTAAAAAGCTAAAGAAACAAGGGTATTCAATTATTGCAGCAACGCCACATAAAAACGACTGCCTTTTGGAAGAGCTTGATATCAACAGGAAAACGGCCATAATGTTCGGAACAGAAAAAGAAGGATTATCCGAAATAGCACTTAAAAATGCCGATGTTTTTTTAAAAATCCCAATGTTTGGATTTACTGAAAGTTTTAATATCTCCGTATCTACGGCAATTACGTTGTTTTCAATTACAGAAAAAATCAGAAAATCAGGTATTCCGTGGCGACTTAGCAAAGAAGAGATTATTGATATTCTTGTGCAATGGGTCAGAAATTCAATATCAAAAGGAGATATGCTGGAGAAAAAATTTCTGAGTTCAATATTTTAAATTTTAAAAAAGTTTAATTTTGCTCTATGTGACCCGATTATCTTGCGCTTAGCCTCTGTGACCCGTCAGGCTGATCACCGGTCGGATGAGCTTATTTATAAAAACTGAAATTTTTTTTGAATAATGCAGATTAATTTTCTATTTTTGCACAATAAACAATTAATAAATATCTCTCAAATATGGGAAAAGGCGATAAAAAAACAAAAAGAGGAAAAATAGTGATTGGTTCTTATGGCGTAAGTCGTCCAAGAAGAAAAAAGAAACCCGTCATAGTGAAATCAGTAAAAAAAGCTCATGTGGTGATACCTGATACTATTATAAAAACAGCTGCCATAAAAAATGAGGTAGTAATACCTGAAACTGTTGAGGTAACAAACGAAACAACAACAAAAATTCCTGTTGTAACAACAGCTGATACGGTTGAAATCAAGAAGAAGAAAACAACAGCTAAGAAACCTGCTGCGATACCGGAAACCGTTGAAAACAAAAAGAAAACAACTGCCAAGAAGCCTGCTGCTGTAAAAACTGAAGCGGTTGAAGATAAAAAGAAAACGACTGCTAAAAAACCTGCTGCAAAAAAGCCTAAATAAAGAAACAACAGAAACGACTGAATAATTTATACGTTCATTAATAAAATTAGTGAGAGTCAAGTATCTCTCACTAATTTTTTATACAGGCGTCCTCTTTCTTCAAAATTTTTAAACTTATCGTAACTCGCTGCGGCCGGTGACAAAAGACATATCTTAGATTTAGCTGTTTTTTCTTTTGCAATATGAACAGCATCTTCCAACGATTGTATATGCAAAATGGTTTTCCCCGAAGCATTATATTGCTTTAACCCATCCTGTATACGTTTCCCTGCTTCACCAAGCAAAAGGATATTCCTGATAGCTGAACCTGCAATAAATTCAGCAAGTTTATTATATTCAATCCCCCTGTCAAATCCTCCAAGAATAAGAGTATCCACATTTATTAAGGTTTTCACAGCTTCAATTGTAGCTTCAGGAATCGTGGCTATAGAATCGTTGTAAAAATGAATATCGTTGAACTCACCAACATATTCCATCCGATGTTCAAGTCCTTTGAAAGTGCGGATACCTTCTGAAATAACATCATCAGGAACACCGGTAAGTTTGCAGGCACACACAGCAGCCATAATATTTCTTACATTGTGGTCTCCTTTCAACAACCGTCCGGTACTTAGATCAATTATCATTGGTTTGCCTGTACCATCGGAAAAATGAAGTTTTTCATGATCCACCCAACAACCTTTGGATTGAATATTTTGCAATGAACATCCAATATAATTACGATCCAGATTGGCATCAGAAACTAATTTACGGATCAATATATCATCTGCATTAAAAATAAAATTATCCGAAATTTCCTGGTAACGGGTAATATTAAACTTTGATTGTTGGTATGTTTCGAATGTTTCGTAATGATCGAGGTGTTCCTGAAAAAGATTTAGCAATATACCAATATGTGGACCTTTTGTAATATATTCCAGTTGATGTGAGGATAATTCATAAATGATCTTTGTGTTTTTAGTAATTTCATCTAAATGGTCGAATGGAGGAACACCAATGTTGCCAACAAGTACGGCATTTGTTGTGAAAAGTTTAATAATGTGGAAAATAAGACTTGATGTTGTGCTTTTGCCTTTGGTTCCTGTTATTCCAATGATTTGTGATGAAAAATAATCAAGAAAAATATCGGTCTGTGAAGTGATTTTTTCCCTCTTAATCCCGCATGTGCGGGATAAATGATTTAATGAAATGCCGGGAGTTTTAAAAATAATATCAAAATCATCAAGATTGTCAAGATATTGTTCCCCGACTATTAATTCAGTGTTTAAATCCTTTATCTTTCCCGAAACTTCAGGATTTTTGTCAGCAACTGTTATAAGTATATCAGGAAAATATCTACGTAAAAACCTATATGTGGACTCCCCCTCCATTCCAAAACCAAGAATCAGCAAGCGTTTACCATTAATCTTATTTTTTATAAAATCATTCATTCAAATAATTCTTTAAAATTTCCACAAATCGCTTTTCAAGAAAATGCTCATTATTAAAGTCCTTCAGAAAAAAAGACATACTGAAGTTCTTATACTTTTCATAATTTGCATTGCTTTTGTATTGTTCCAAAAGAAAAGGCAATTTACCATCTTTATTTTTTATAGTTTCGCACAATGCAACATTCACTTCGTCAATGGTACCAACACATTCAAATGGTTTGGTTTCTGCCGCCCCAATAAGCTGGTTAAAATGATGCAACAAATTTTTATCATTAAAAATATCTTTCCCGAAAATTTCAATCAATTTCTTCCTTTCAATAAAGGGGGAAAGAATGATATAAACGAAGAGGCATTTCGGACAATTCCCACACCAGATGTCAGTTTTACTGCCAACATTGCAGCTTTTGAAAACGGTATGGTATTTCGAAAATTTTGAAAATAATTTTGCTATTTGTAATTCGTTGATTGGCCTAAGAAAGCTGAAATAATTAATATCTTCAGTTATATATTTTAAATAGTAATTCCTGAAATCCTTTTCAAACTCATAAGATTTAGAATATTGATGATTTACAAAAGAATCTTCCACTGTCGATTCATTTGCGCTGGATTCATTGGATAATGCAATGTGTGTTTTACCAGTGACCGCTGCAGAAAATAATGATACAAATGCCAGTAATGCTGAAAAAGGTGTATGTCCATTAAGAAAACCTTCATCGTTCATTTTTAGTAAAACCGGATCAATCGTTCTCTGTATTGTAATAATCCTGTCGTTGTTGTATCCGGCAGCAAAAGCGGTATCCATGCACGCTTTGCGTGGGTTCAGTATCAATAAAAGATTATTATTATATTCGGACAGAATTTCCATTGTTACGGTAGAATCCTTTCCCCCTCCAACAGGAATAATAACGGAATTTTCAGTATAAAAAGATGTTTTCGCAGGAATATCAGTCGATTC
>Ga0247841_10010441_pt1 | contig 12642 bp, 1 predicted proteins | sample LaCruzMarch2015__2_FD_192410 | JGI IMG/M metagenome (GOLD analysis project Ga0247841, IMG submission 192410) | Freshwater microbial communities from meromictic Lake La Cruz, Castile-La Mancha, Spain - LaCruzMarch2015_18m | ecosystem: Environmental > Aquatic > Freshwater > Lake | place: Spain... | reverse complement strand
ATGAAAGCGCAGGTGATCGAACTGTCCGGTCATTTGATCGCGAAGGTGCTTCATATCACACATGGCTTTGGTGACAAATGTTTGATCCGGGATTTTTCGGCCAAGATCATGCGCGGGGATAAAATTGGTGTGATCGGACCGAACGGGTGCGGTAAAACGACGTTGCTGCGCCTCCTCTTGGGTCATATGGAGCCTCAGAAGGGGTCGGTCCATGTCGGCACGGGCCTCGAGATCGCTTATTATGATCAGCTGCGCGAGCAGCTCGATCTCGAAAAAACGGTCGCGCAAAACGTGAGCGAATCCGGGGATACGGTGATCGTCAACGGTAAAGCCAAAAATATCATCGGTTATTTGCAGGATTTTCTTTTCTCGCCGGATCGCGCCAGGACGCCGGTGAAGGTTTTGTCCGGAGGGGAACGGAACCGACTTTTTCTTGCGCGACTTTTTGCCAAGCCCTCCAATATGCTCGTCATGGATGAACCCACGAACGATCTGGATGTGGAAACCCTGGAATTGCTCGAGGAATTACTTGTGGAATATACGGGAACGGTGCTTTTGGTCAGCCATGACCGTTCGTTCCTGAACAATGTGGTGACGTCGACCTTGGCCATGGAGGGAGAGGGCGTGGTCCGTGAATATCCGGGAGGGTATGACGATTGGCTGAGTCAGCGTGTCGTGAAAAGCGAAGCCCCGGCGTCCAAAACTTCGACATCCAAAGGCCCATCAACGTCTGAAAAAAGCCCGAACCCGTCGGGATCTTCTTCGGCGGGGCAGCGGGAGCTGAAAGATCTTTTAAAAAAGATCGAAAAGGCGGAAGCGGGGCAGGAAGCGCTTTACAGCCTTATGGCCGAGCCCGGCTTTTATCAAAAAGATCCCAAAGAGATTTCCCGGATCAAGTTGCAGGCGGAGTCGTTGTCTTTGGAACTCGCCCAAATGTACGACCGGTGGGAGCTGTTGGAGAAATTGAGAAAAACCGCTTCGTGATGGAGGGGTGAGGATCGCGTCGAAGAAGAAAAGCCGCGGCTTATTGTGCCGGGGGGGTGGGCGGCGTGCTTTTTCTCGGCAATTCAAAGGCAAAGTAGCTTCCTTCCCCCTCCTGGCTTTTGACCCAGATCCTGCCGCCGTGTAATTCTACGATCTCTTTGGCAATGGTAAGGCCGAGTCCCGTACCGCTGACGCCTTGCATGGCTTGGGATTCGATACGTGAGAATTTTTCAAAGAGCTTCTCAAAATCTTTTTCTGCGATCCCGGGGCCCGTATCGCGAACGCCGATCTCGACTTTCTGCAGGTCGGCCGAACGTCGAGCGATGACCGTGATGGTTTTTCCGCTGGGGGTGAACTTCAGGGCATTGCTGATGAGGTTGGTCAGGACCTGAGTGATGCGGTCCTTATCGGCATCGACCTCTAGAGGTTTTTCCACATCCGCTTTGATCGTGATCTCTTTTGTTTTGCTCCAGGCTCCGAATTCGTTAATGAGAGACTGGATGAGATCATCGATGCGGAAGAGGGCGGGTCTGATCGTGAATTTTTTAGCCTCCAGCTTGGAAAGGTCCAAGAGGTCGTTGATCAGCCGGGAAAGGCGATCGACATTGTTTAAGGCGACCGTGGCAAATTTTTCCTGGCTTGGTGTGAGTTTATTGACCGTGGCATCACACAGCAGCTGGAGGGACCCCCGGATGCAGGTAATGGGCGATCGAAGGTCATGAGAAATGTTGGTTAGGAATTCGTTCTTGAGGGCCTCGAGCTCCTTTTGTTTCGTGACGTCGGAGATCACGGAAACAAAGCCAACCGTCTTGCCATCCTCGCTTTCAATGACGGCGTTGCTGGCGAGGAGCACTTTCCTTACTTGATCGTTGTGACTTTGGATCACGACCTCTTTGCTTTTGCCTCCTTCGGAGGGTTCCTGGACTAAGCTGACCAACTGTTCTTCTTTGAGATCGCTTAAAACGGACCGGCCGATCTTGTCTTCTTTTTTTACGCCCAGCAATCTTTCTGCGGCCGGATTCATCAGCATGATCTCGCCCTTTTTATTGACCATGATCACGCCTTCGGCCATGGAATGGACGACCTCTTCGGTCTGTTTCTTTTCTTCTCCCATTTCCCTGTACGAGGTGTCGAGTTTTTGAAGGTTTTCGCTCACGACCTGGATCTTTTTTTCAGCAATGTTGAGCGACTTGTTCTTCTCGTCGATTACGCGCTCATAGCGTTGCTTGATCTCCAGCGTCTTTTCCGCCGTCTTTTTCTGAACTTCCTCGGCGACAATGCCGGAGATCTTTTTTGTGAGGGGACTGACGGGTTGGGAGCTTCCCGCGAGATGGTCCCTGAGCTCTTGCTCTAGTTTCTGCGGGGAAACTGCGGAAGCTCCACCCACCGCAACCTCGATGGACCGCTTTTTTTTTGCGATGCTGAGAGCTGTGATGAGGGTGACGAGCACCGCTAAGAACATAACGATCAAAAAAATCGATGCGGTAGAATCCATAAAAATACATTCCTCTGAGGGTTAACAATTCAAGGACGTTATTGTATTGGTGAACCGAAAGTTTGTCAGCTAATTAGTTTTTCTCCTCCGACGGGGCCAACGAATTTTTCTATTCTGAGAGGCTTGAGTGTTTGATCTTCTTCTCTGGCTCGCTACTAACTGCCATCCTTTCATCTTGGGGGTGTTTATCCCGGGTCTGGTCGCTCTCGCGGGTTATCTTTGCTCATGGATTGAGAAGATTTTGGAGGGGGCTCGCCCTCTCTTGTGTTGCCCTGAGGCGCTCATTTTTTACCCCATTCGAGCTTATAGCTTAAAATAAAAGTAAAAAAGTTGTAAGTCATTTATTTTCAATGGTTAACGAGTGATGCCTGATTTGACAAATGCCTTATTCGACAGGTATACTCATTGTAAGATTATAAATCTTGAAAATAAGTATTTAAATCTGATTAAGCTATCAGGGTTGTTTCCAGGCCCCAAAAGGCGCAATAAGATAAAAAAATATGACTCCTACTAACATGAAATCTATGACTCTTCGTGGGATTTCCTTGTTTGTGGCCATCGCTTTCTCGATGACCACTCTCATTTCGAATCCTTCTGTCGCGTTGGCTGCGATGGAGTCCTTGGATTTCCAGCAGCGTTTTAATTTCCCAAAAGAGCTGCAGAGCTATCTTTACGCGATGCCGAGCGAGATGGGAACAATGATTCGAATATCGGGAGAAGGATGGAGGCTGGAGGAGGGAGCTCCGTCTTTTTCGCCTTCCGCCCGCCGTCATCCGTCCCCCGAGCAGTTCGTCGTGCTCATCCAAGATGCCCACTCAAATCCCGAAGGGCAGCAGAACGTCGCTGCGATGCTGAAATATCTGGAGGAAAAGTTTCCGGAACTGGTGGTGGGTCTCGAAGGCGCGGTGGGGGAACTTCATCCCGAATATCTGAATCTTTTCAAGGAGTTCCCGGAGGCGAACCGTGCCGTGGTCGAGGATCTCCATCAAAAAGGCGAATTGAACGGCGCGGAATTGTTCCTGTTGGAACAATTCCGGACAACGGTCAAGGGTCAACGATCAACGATAAAAACGGATTCGTTGTCCGTTGAACGTGGTCCGTTGACCGCGCCGAAGGCGTTCGGTGTTGAAACACCGGAGCTCTATCGCGACAATCTCAAAACGTACCGGGAACTTTTGTCCAGACGGGAAGAGGTGCAGACGCTTCTGAACCCGATCCGCGCGCAGTTGGAAAAAGAAAGTTCTCAAAAACTGAACGGGGAACTCCGGGATTTCCTCAAGGAACGCAGCCGCCGGAAAGAGGGAAAGTATGCCCTCGTCGACACCACTTCGGATCCGAATCTCCAGGCTTATGTCCGTTACCTCCAGAAGCAGTCCCTGAAACTCCTAGAGATCGATCTTAGAGATCCCATCGAGCAATTGCGTTTCCCGAGCCTTTTGCGCGTCGTGAAGATCGAAGAAGCCCAGAAGGGTTTTGACCCCGAAAAGGCTCGGAGGCAATGGGAAGGAACGGTGCGAGTACTTAAAGCTGCGGCCAAGGACAAGGGCGAGAAGGAGTTTGTTCAGGCTTTTGCATCCTTCGGGTATGAGAAAGGTTTCATTTCTAAAACAGATCGCGGCACGTTCTCTTATCCCATGGCCCGCTCTCTCTACCCGCGCAAATTGCTCGAAGGATTATACCTGTTTGCTCAAAAGCATCAGCTGTCGTTTACCGACCAGGACGACTTTTGGCAAAGCTGGAAATTTGCGGTGTTTCAGGCTGAGCTCGATGTTACAGCACTGCTTCAGGAGATGAATCTGCTGGAAGAAAGACTGATCCAACAGCTTGCCCATTCGGATGATGAAAAAAGTCTGGTTCGCAAACTCTCAAATTTCGATCTTCTGGAAAAGATGCTCCGTCTAGAATTAAGTCGCGAGGAATACGATAAAGTTCTTGAGGAACGTAAGGGAATAGAAAGTTTATTTGAGATTCCAGGGACCAGAGACCGGAGACCAGAGACTCTGATGAAAAGTCCCAAGTCTCAAGTCTCAAGTCTCGAGTCTTACTGCGTCGCCGCGTTGCATTTTTATGACGTCTCCCTTCAGCGCGACGAAGCGCTTGTGGAGAACACCTTGTCACTCTCCGTACACCGTACGCCGGACTCCGTACCTGCTGTTTCCGTTCTTTACAGCGGTGGTTTCCATACGCCGGGCATTGAAGCGATCCTTCGCCAAAAGGGGATCGGTTATGCCGTATTTTCTCCGCGGATCACGAAGACCGATCACGGCCAAATGTATCAGAAGGTCATGTCGGACGCGAACTCGGATTTGAGCGCCTATTTCAAGGTCAAAAATCCGTTCCTTACGAAACAGGAAGCCCTCTTTTTCAAACAGCTCATCGAGACGGCCGCTCCCGTGCTTTCTGAAACATATCAACTGGAGCCCGACCAAGTTGCCCAAAGTGTTTCGCAAGCCATAAGTTCGAGCCCTGTTTTCCCCGGGACTTTAACGGCCGATCAGCAAAAAGATCAGTCCTCGAGGGTTCGGTTCACGGCAAAGCCAAGGACTGAAATGTCCACGTCTTCCAATTCCGCCATTATGAAAATGGCCGCTACCCTTGGCCGCGAGGAAGCCCTCCAGCTTGATCCCAGGACAGACGCGGGGATCGGACAATCCGCCACGGACATCGACTTCAGCGCCAGGGCTCCTGCGGCACTTCGTGCCGAGATTCGCCCAAAAGCGGATTCATTCCAGACGCCCATCACGGTTCAAGTGGCGCCTTATCGTCATATCGAAATGTGGGGCGAAGGGAAGCGGTTGCATATCACCATTCCGGGCATGACGGTTGTCCCGCTTGATCTTCAGGAAAGTTCTGGCATGGATAAGGTGATCGCCGTACGCCTGAGCGTTTTTGTGAAAATTCCCGCGGCATCGAGCGAGGATGTTTTTAAAGCCTACGGGGGGGACGTTTCTTTGGCCGCGAAAAAAATCCCGGCATTGGGGAAAAATAAAAGCATTGTTTTTATTCCCAAAACCCCCAAGTCCGAGGAAGCGGGGGATTACGAAAATTGGCAGAGGGTTGTTATCAGCGATAATCCTGTGAAAGTCGCCATCGATCTCGGAAAGGCGATAGAGATTTTTGTGAAGGCCCGTTCCGAGCAGCGGCGGCCGACCAAGTTTGAGCCTGTGGATCCTGACACTGTCAAAAAGATGATGGAATTTATGGCGTTGATCCGGCGGCCTTTCGATACGGGGATCCACTTCGGACTTTTCCTGGGCATTGGGGAAATGCTGGCGGGCGAGCCGGCTTCTATATTGACTGCGATCCGGCGCGGGAATTCAGGGGAGGCTCAAATTCGTGTGAGATCGCTGATGGAACGACTCGGCAAGTCTCAATTTATCAGTCTTTCTCCCGCCCCAGGGGCACGCGCGGAGCTTAGGGAAAGAAAGGTTTTTGAAGGGGATCTGACTACGGAGAAAACGGTTCGCGGGCATGCGGTCTTTCTTTCGGAGGATAAACACGATTTTCAGTGGGCCATGGCTCCCGGTGGAGAATCTTTGGCTGAAACGGAGTATGAGACCTGGTTCAAGATCGTTCACGATGGGATCAACGAGCTTTTTCTTCCGACTATGGCAAGGCATCTGAAAATCTTTATTCAGAAAAAGAGGGAAGAGACTATCAAAAGCAAAAAGACATCCATCGATCCCATGATGAAGACTTCCCACCCGATCGCGCTGGTCCTTGGGGCGGTTCAGGACGGGGTTGCCAAGAATGATATCAAACAGCTTGAAAAAGGATCCGTGGAGGAGAGTCTCTTCCTTAAGTATGTTGAAGATATGGCGCGTATTTTTAAGATCCAGCGGCAGATCGTCCTTCGCTCGGAAGACTCTGATGAAGCGGAAAAGATCATCAAGCGTCAGTTCAGTGTTGCCCTTGAGCTTATGGAGGAGAACATCGCACAAAAAGAAGAGGCGCTGGACAGTCAGCGACGAAGGCTTGCTTTTTTCCCGCATGCCGAGCAGCAATTGAAAGACAATGAGATGATCCTTCAGGAGGGACGGGAGGGTCCAACGGAGCTTGATGATGAATACAGGGAAGACCTTGAAGAGAAAAATGAAAACTGGCGAGAGATCCTTGAGACGAAAGAGGAGGTCGTGAAGGCGGAAAGCCGTCAGGATCTTCAGAAGATGGTTTTGAAGGGTCTGGAGAAACGATTAAAACAAGGTGTGGAATCCGAGCTGTACTTGGGGAAGACGGACGCTGAGGGGAACCCCCTTGCCCTAGGGATGAAAGACGGATGGAGTTTGCCTTTTGTTATTTATAGTTATGCCCTCAAAAATTTCTTGAGTAAGATTAAAAAATTTGATTTGGAGACAATCGAAGGGGCTCATGGGGCTCAGTCAAATCAGGATAGCGGTACGGTTTTTCGTGATATTGCGATGGGTTTGACCGAACGCTTGGAGTCGGAAATGATCGGAAACGTGGCGCCTCAGGAAAAGAATGTCTCGATCATTTCAGACGGAACTCAGCGGATCCTTTTTGTGAGAAGGCCGCTTTCGGCCAATGAGATCCTTCGGGAGGTTGCCCGGTATGGGGCCGACCTGGTCGGAATCGTGGCGACCCAGAGCAGCGCCAGTGCCCACTGGGCCATTGTTGTCCGGGGAAGAAATTCCGCGCCTCCGATCTTGTTCCTTTCGGAAAAACAGTATAAGGATATGCTGAATAAGATCGAGCTCGATGAGGATGTGCTTCTTGTGCCGAGTGATGAAACGACAGGTCGAGGCGTTTTGAAAACGAATCCTTCTCCCGAAGATTTGGATAAGGCTCTTCGGGCCAAAAAAGAAGAAGACCTCTTGGCCCAGGGGGAGAGGAAAATCGGTCAGTTCCCGTTGGGTACTTCTGTCGGGGTCAACCTTAGCACGCACGATATCGGGGATCCTCGGGCGAGCGGAGCCGATAATTCAGGGCTCGTCCGTAAAGACTTTTTGGATGATAAGACGAAAAGAGAGATCGAGGATGTCGGGCAGTCGATCGGGTCCGGCGACTTTAAGTTCGATGAGTGGCTGACGGTCCTGGAAAAATTAAATTTTTCCGACATGAGCAGCAAGACCGATATCGATGCGCTCATGAATAATTTTGTCGACGTGCTTACGCCTGAAAGCGTGGGACGGATCCGGACCCTTTTAGGGCATTTGCGGACGGTTGACGGAAGAGTCCTTCGCGACGCTTTTTTTGAAGGCGGCAAGTACGTTCCTTTCCGGACCCTCGATCTTCAACCCGACAGCAAAAATAAAGATCTCCTGGATGCTCTCAAGCGTCTTCATCGTCAATACCCGAAGGCCGGGCTCATCCAGTATTCACCGGAAGAGCTCAAAAAGGATCCCCTGAGAAACGGGGTCACGGGATTTGATTTTTATCAGCATTCGAAATTAGGGAAGTTTTTTCTGATCTGGCAGGTTACGGCCCTTCTTATCGAATATGCCCAACATTTGGACTCGACGGATCAAAAAGATCCGGCGAAGCTGGCTATTCTTTTCCCCATGGTGGCTTCTCCCGAACAGTTGAAGTTCATTCAGCGGGAAATTCTTCCTCTTGCCCGAAAGCTGGCGGTTTTGAACTTTGAACGAACAGACGAATGGGATACGCAGTCTTTCCTCGCTGTGCAGGCGAAGGTCCAGAAGGCTTACGACCGGGTTTCCTACGGAATGATGGTGGAAGTGATGGATATCCTGAAAAATGAGTCTTTGATGGATTCCATGGTCCAAAACCCATTTGTGGAATTCTATGATATCGGGACTAACGACCTCGAAAAGGAGCTGTGGGAGAGTATTGTCAAGGCCCCCGTTGATCGAGATGTCGAAGAAGCTCAAAGGCTTTTCGGAAGATTGATGCCTGATCTGGTCATGGGGCTCGACCGTTTTGCGAGGAAATTGGCCGATTACAACATGGAAGCCGGTCGGGATCCTGTCCGGAAGCAGAAACGAATGTGCGTTTGCGGGCAGATGGGGGGGAACCAGAAATTTCTGGCCTTGGTCGAGCGTTGGCGTCGTTTAAAAGTTCCGGTTTCTGTCAGCGTGGGTCCCGAAGACGTTAGCCATGTGCGTCACGCATTACTGCGTTATTCGCGTGTATCGCAATCCTCCTTGGATGAGGTGTTTGAGATCCCAAACTATATCGATCGCCGGGCGGGAAAGTTGGCAAAGTCCCAAATGTTGATCTCAAAAAAATTCCTCAAAGTGGCTGAGGCCTGGCAGGAACGCTATTCGCGACTGGGCTACTATCATGGCTTTTACAGGGATTCCCTAGATCCCGTGACGGGGATCGGTAGTTTTCGGGACATTCTGGTCATGCGGGATATTTACAAGCTCTTCGGAGGGAAACAACCCGATCTTAAAGGCGCTGGAGTTGCCGAAGAGGAGGATATGACGCGGGAGGAATTTGAAAAACTCCTGAATTATGAGAAGGGGAAGAGCGGTCTTTTTGACGAGCAGGTTTGCGCGGCCTTACTGAATGCTTATGATTTTCTGAAAGGAGTAAGACAGGTCTACCGGGAAATGCAAGTGAAAGATCCTCAGAAATTTAAAGAGCCGTTCAATCTTCATACCGGAAATCTGAATGACTTTCTCGAAGCTTATGAAGGAAAATTTGGCAAGCAGGAATGGTTGGCGAGGACGGATGCCCAGCAGCGGCAGGACCAATTCTTTCGTCATTATTACGTCATGGCGAATCATGTTTACACGGCGCTGACGGGGATGGTCCACGAAGGCTATGAGGATCTTTTTGGGGCCGATTATGAAGATCTCGGGCTTGTAACCGTCATTCAGACGGAGAGGGATAGCCAACACAAAGAGGAGGCGATCCCCCTGAGGGTCCAGCTTCGGAGCGGGATGTTCTTTAAGCGTGAGGTGGGGCACATTTACCGGAGAGTCAAAGAGCTCTATATCCCTGAAGCTTATGAGCGGATAGCGTTCGAGCGCTTTTCGAGAAACCCCGCTTTGATGCTCGAGGTCTTTAGCCGGGCCGTGGTCGATGGGGACGAAGAGGTTCGTATCAGTTACGATCTCCAGAAGATCATGCGTCGGGCCGTTCGGAATGCCGGTCCTGTCTCGTCCGGCGCGGACGAGATGCTTTTTAAAAATCTGATCAAGGGCTTTTTTGCTCTCGATCATGACATCTCCTATTCGCTTTGGCGCATGCACCGCTTCGGCTTTTTCTCGAAATTTCTTCCTGATTATGATGCGATGCCCAATTTTTTCCCCGGCGACGGCCGCCGGAGCTCGGTGCATATCCAGACACTGAACGCCATGGAATTTCTGGAAAAGCTTTTCAATACGAAGGATTTCGCGTTCTTGCGGGCCGGGTTGGTGCTCCAGCAGTTGAAAGTGGATCCGCAAGATCTCACCACGCTCCGTCTGAGTCTTCTGATGCTCGGGATCGTTCGGGCCAAGTTACGCCTGAAGCCGGGAAGTGTTCCGGCGCCGGCCGACATAAAAAAGATCGTCGCGGAGGCGCTTGTGGCCTTCGGGATACCCGGTCAGTCGGAGCAGGCTGAGCTTATTGCCTGGTTGATCGAGGGGGAACGGACGTTGAACCTCAATGATCTCTCCGCCCCTGAAAAGATCCAAAAAGCCCTCGAAACGATCTTCTTGGAGGAAGGGAAAAACATTACCAGCAAAAAGTGGGACATGCTTTATCTCCTTACTTTTGTGATGAGAGCCGGCCGGGCGGAGCACGAAAAACTCGTTATGTTGAAACGCGAAGGGCCGGACTACTCCTCTTTGGCGAATTGCGACAAGCTTTATCTCGCCGGGAAGGTGCTGACCAAGATCTCGATCCCTCCGCAGGAGTTCGAGCAGCTTGTGGAAAAAACGCAGCGTTTGGTGCGGGATGGATTGCAGGAATTGAATCAGCCGGTCCTGATGCGGTTACTGAACGGTGAAAAAGCCGATCCGGAAGAGGAAATATCAAAGGCGTGGGCGGATTTTTCACGGAGGGAAGCCGATATTTTGGCCTCTTATGAGCAAAATGAGATTCTCCCTTCCAGATACCGGGAGGCCATCCATGCCGAAATAGACGCGATGGCGCATCAAAGGACTGTCTTCAAAACGATGTTCCTCAAGTATGAAAAAATGGTCTCGCGCTATTACTGGAAAGGGCTCGATCCGGCAACGTTAACGCAGCAGCTTATTTGCTGCGTTTCCCTGGAGGTTCTCCAGAGGTACGCGGATCAACGGCCGATCCTTCTTTTCAATGCGTTGCCGCAGCATTATTCGAATGCTTTTGAGATTGTATTTGGACGGGTGTCGGAAGATCCGGCGCTGCTTGCCATTTATTCCCGCATTCTCAATCAAAATGACTTTTCCATAGAAACCGTGAACATTCAAAGAGAAAAAGGCGAGGAAGGGAAGTTCATTGTTCGGTTCATGGGGAGCTTTCCGCGTGGGAAACAGGACCTCAAGCCGGTGATGACCGCGATGCGAAAAGATCTGGCGGATATTCTTGATGCCCCGGGAGAAGCGAAAGAGAACCGGCCGGGTTGGTTCGAGGAACGGGTGCGCCGTCTTTATCGGTTGTTGGGGCCGTATTCGGAATTGGCGCTGTTCGCGGCGAATCAGAGGAATAACCCGCTCTTTTTCAGAAATACGTTCAATCGCTATGGCGATCTGGCGGTTCAACGGAGTGGTGGAACGACCCCGACTACGGAAGTTGATTTTTTTGAAGGCGGAGGAAGAGGGAATTCTTCTTACAATACGCTCACGATCAGCACGGAAGATCGTCGGGGGCTTACGGCGCTTGTGACGAACTATCTATCCTTGATCCGGGGATTGAATATCTCCGATTTTTCTTTCGAAGATACCCTGGGGAAAAAGACCAAGATGATCGTTCGACTGAATCATCCTCGAAAAGAAACATGGCAAGAGGCGCTCTTTTTCCGGATCGTTGGGATCTTTTTCTTTTGGAAGGCCCCTTGGAAAAATTCCAGAGATCGGCTTTCTGAAAAAGAAAAGACGCAGATCAAAGTAGAGTTAACGAACATGTTGGACGCTTTTGAGGCCGTTATCCATCGCGGACATTTCTTGAACACCTATGCTTTGAAGATCAATGCTTCGGGAACGGTCAATCCTGCGGATGTTGCGGAGAAATCTTCGGAGGTTTCCTCGGAACCTGCTCCCGTCAAGGCCGAAGAATCGGTCGCGGAAGTGATGCCGGAAGGAGACGTGACGAAAGCTGTTGAGTTGCCGGAAATCCCTACCGTCGGAGTGGACGATCCGTTGGCCCGCGCGTATACGATTCAGGGGAGTCTCGGTCTTCATGCAATGCCCTCGCAGTTGCTGGCTAAATTCGCAATCAATCAGCCGTTTCTTGATGAGGTGATTTTTGAGCAGAATGGTATTCCAACGGACATGAAGTCCGTCCTCAGCCTTTTGGAGTTGGGTCAGCTATGGGGAGAGCGCGTTGTGATCAGGATCAAAGCCAAGCCGGAGGCGACGCCGGAGCAGCTCCAGGCGTTTTGGACCTGGATTGAGGCACTTCGGGATCCCGGCGATCCGAAAAATCTTCTCTTCTTTGCCCCGATCAAGCGGTCGGAGGTGCGAGTTGAGGAAAAACAGTTTAGTGTCGGCAATCGCCTCGGTATCCATGTGCGCCCCGCGGGTGTTATCGTGACTCTGGTCGAGGCATACACAGGCTCGCTCAAGATTAAGATCACTAAGAAGAAAGTGACCGTCAATGCAGCAAGTATGATGGGGTTATTGACACTCGATGCCGGAAAGGGTGCCAAGGTTACCATTACCGTGGAAGGTCCCCAGGAGAAGGCTAAGGAATTCTGGGACAAGCTCGCGTTGCTAGAGGAAGGTGGTGAGTCCCTTTTTCGTTCGGAGATCCGCGGCAAGGGAAAGATCCTGTTTGTGGATGACGATCCCGGCATACAAATGACGGTCGCAGATTCCTTGGCTTTTGTGGGGGGCTACGAAGTGGAAAAGGCCTTCAGCGCCGACGAGGCCCTCGAAATATTAAAAAAAGGCGATTTTGTTCCCGATCTTATTATTTCGGATTTTGCGATGCCGGGGAAGACGGGCGTCGATCTTGTCAAGGAGATCCGTCTCAGCTCAAACGGGATCGCGAGAATACCGGTGCTTATGTTCACTGCGGCCGCTGCTCAAAAGGATATTGAAAGCCTTTTC
>Ga0247841_10010439_pt1 | contig 12643 bp, 1 predicted proteins | sample LaCruzMarch2015__2_FD_192410 | JGI IMG/M metagenome (GOLD analysis project Ga0247841, IMG submission 192410) | Freshwater microbial communities from meromictic Lake La Cruz, Castile-La Mancha, Spain - LaCruzMarch2015_18m | ecosystem: Environmental > Aquatic > Freshwater > Lake | place: Spain... | reverse complement strand
CTCCTCTGTGGCAAAACGCTGTTCTAGATCAGAAAGTGTTTTCGGGTAATCGTCCATAGCCGTACATACTACATATTGTGGTCACGCCAGTCAAGTGGATACCCCAGTTAATCTTATTTCAGGCGAGTACACTTTCGAGTTTTACAGCAAGAGCGATCCCAACAGCCGTGAATATTGGGGTAGCCAGAAATTCACGGTGCCAGAAGGAGGCACGGACTCGAAGACGTTCACGCGTAACGAACCTTATGTCGAGTGGGTTAAGTTTTTTGACGGTAGCACGGAAATCACCGGGGCTAGTGTGGCCATTGGTAAGCAAGTAAAGATCCAGGTCAGGGTACGTAATGATAGCGTAGCGCGAATCGTGACACCGAAAGTTTGGTTGGATCGCGATAAGGCCGGGACGGCAGATCACTTGGTCATATTCGCGGCTCAGAATGTCGGAGGATCGTTGGATTTCAATACAGCGACTTTTGAAGAATTCGTCACTTTCAATACACCCGGAGATTATTATCGCAAACTGGAACTTCGTTTCGGAACGACACTGACGGATTCCTGGCCCTACGGTCCGGATGCCGGCCCTGCGATAACAACGACATTGCCGCCGGAAGCCGTCGTAATGATTGAAGGCAATCCGACACAACTGCAGCCAGGTAAGCGTTATACGGTGATTGCGGACTTCGAGTCTTTACTAGGAATGTCTGCGGTTACACGTTGTTTAAGGATAAGAAATCCTGCACAGGCTGATACGACGGTTGATCTCGCGATCAAAAATTATGTTTATTCATCCGGAGCTGGCCCAGAAACACATGTGACGTTGTATCCAGAACAATGTTCGGTGACAGATATACCTACTGGGCAAAGAGTCGCATTTACCTTTAGTTTGTCTGGGCTTTGGCCGGAATGTAATTCTGGTCTTGAATTTGCAACAAGAGCTGTTAATGATGCTGGCACTGATACAGGTTGGATATGGAAAGCTACTACATGTAAGTTTGTTGTTCCGTGTTTACCGAAAGGTAAGTGGACTGTGTTCTCGCATGGGAAGACAGGGGATGACAGCCATATTGATCTCACTTTTGGTGGAGTCCTTGCCGGAATGGCTGTCCAGAGCATAAGTTGGGCGAAATCACTTAATGGAACATATCCCTCAACTTGGGCTTCAGGTATAACGGATTATTTCGAGAAATTATCTACTTTCAACAGTGACGGGTATGCCTATAACATAGGGCGTCGGATTTTGCAGCTTAATCCGAATGGTCACGTGATGTTGCATCGGACAGACCATTCCTCTGGAAATATTATGACTTGGCAAGGCAACCCGCAGACCGGAGAAGGAACTTGGATTAATGATGCTAATGCGATTCATGATGGGACAAAGCATCACTACTTGATGTTCGACTGGGTTCGGCCAAGTAACTTTATCGAGAGTTACAGCGGGCAAGACGATTGGTATGCGTATGGCGCAGCTGACGCTCTATATACGACTTTATTCGTAAATTCAATTCAAGATAAGGTAAACATCTTGATTGGACATAGCCGTGGCGCTGTTGTTTGTAGTGAGGTGGCACGGAGACAACTTTTACGTGGATACAAGAATTTTCAGGTTGTTTATCTAGATGCTGAAGGATGGTCGCACGGTTTGACTCAATTTTTTGTGGAAGGTTATCAGGACGCAACATTTAGGGCTTGGAAGGACACTAGAACAGATCAATATCGTCAGGAGACAGCCAACTTTTTCATGGCATATTGCGGAGCGGAATCTTTAATCGGCGGCGGCAATGATAAAATTATCGAACGATGGCCAATGGGAACGTGGATCGGGGCAACAGATAAGTCCGGAGAGGAAGCTTGCCATGATGAGTTTCCAGAGTATTTCATTGATTGGATGTATGTAGTGCGCGACAATACATTGTCAGGCAGTGCAGGGGAGGACAGATATTGTCTTGAGACACCGCAAATTGGCGATACCGCCAATCTCACATATCCAACGTTGCAAGCAACTGCGCCAGAAAACCAGGTGGGTGGCTTCTATGGCGCAGGTTTTGGTGCCGGATTCTCCATGTTTGGCGGGGCTGAAGGTAGCGCAGCAGGGTGGGCATATCACGGAGGATATGCAGATAACGATGGATACGATGAAATCAACTCGCATGGCTGCCTCCATTTCTCCCGTTATCTCACTTCCGCTCGATACATGCATAACTGGCAGGTGGTCCCAAGCAACGTTAGTACCCTAAAATTCAGGTATGACACCGGGAACCTATTTTCATCGTCTGGTATTTTGCGTTTTAAATGGGATGGTTCGGAGATTGGAGCTGTTCCGTTTGGAACGGGAACAGATGGTTTTGTTGATGAAAGTATAGTGTTCAACTATTCTGTTGGTAGTGTTGGCAGATTGGAGGTCGTTTGTGAAGACATGCCGATATATGGTGGCGCTTTCGTTGATGATTTTGAGTTTATTTCAAATTTACCGCCTTCCATTGGTTCGCTGGTAGCAACACCCGCCAGCCTGATGGAAGGGGAATTGCTTAATCTCGCTGCACAGAATGTATCGGACGTGGATGGTTCTGTTCAATCGGTTGAATTTTGGCATGTGATCCCATCTGGCGGAGAAGAGAAGGTGCATGTTAATACCCTAGGTGCACCTCCAGGAGGAACATGGTATGCAAATATTCGAGTTTCTGGCTATGCGACAGGTATTCACACCTTCAAGGCCCGGGCAAAGGATAATAAAGGTAGATGGAGCGAGTGGAAGTCATGCACAGTTACTATCACCGTGCCGGTGAATGCGCCGCCGCAGATTGGAACGTTCTCGGTCTCTCCGACATCGCTGGAGCGTGGAGATGATTCTGTGCTTACGGCATTGAACGTGACAGACGATGTAGGGATTGAGCGGGTGACATTCTATCGAGATAATGGCGACGGCGTGTTTAATGCGTCAACGGACGCTTCACTTGGCGACGGTTTAGCGAATGGAACGACCTATTCGCTGACAGTTTCTTCATCTGGTTTTCCAGTGGGTAATTCTAGGCTTTGGGCCGTGGCGTACGATAATTTAGGAGTAAGCAGCTTGGCGACGTATAAAATCGTCGAGGTACAGCAGTTCTGGACGCTGGACTATGCAGTTAGCCCTGGAGGGGCACCGGGTTCGATCACGCCCAATCCGGTGGAGGGTCGCTATGAACAGGGGACGACGGTAAGGCCGACGGCTTCCGCCAATACGGGCTGGTATCTGCACCACTGGGAGTCGAACGGGCAGGCGACAGGGCTGCCGATCAGCCTGATGGCCGATACGACGGTGACGGCTGTGTTCTCTCAGATCGTGGTGCAGGCCCAGGCGCCGATCATTGTTGATATTTCTGATCACTCCACGCCGTCCGGCGTACCCTATTCCCGTAAATCCCAGTTGTCACAGGGATATCCTTCGCCTTCATGGTCGTTTGTGGGCAGTGTGCCCTCTGGCATGACGATCAATTCAACGGATGGAACGGTGACCTGGCCTAATCCTCAACCGCTTGATCAAAGTTTTACAGTTTCGATTCGCGCCACAAACTCGGAGGGTTCGGACGAAGAGACGTGGACGTTACGAATAACCGCGACCGGACAAGTCTCGCAACCGCAGTTTTCTCCTGCAGGTGGTGTGTTCTCCGATGCTCTCGATGTGACGTTGACGTGTTCGACACTGGGGGCTACAATCCGATATACGTTGGACGGGAGTATTCCAACGACGAACAGTCTGAGCGTGGCCAATGGTGGCAAGGTGACAATATCCGAAACGAAGCAATTGAAAGCGCGCGCCTTCAAGGAGGGATGGCTGGAGAGTTTGACTGCTGAGGCAATTTATTCCATCCCATCGACGCGAGTCAGTATCTCATATCCGTTGGACTTGACTATGCAGGAATCGGCTACATCGCGGGTTGACATCGTCGCAAGTTCTTTGGAGGGACTTACCCGTGTGGAGTGGTTTAATAATAGTGTTTCGGCAGGAACAAATGTGTTAAGTACTCCAGTCAATAGTTGGTCAAATAGTTTTGTATGGGGTGGCTTCAAGTTTGGAACCAATACATTGACTGCGGTGGCAACAGATTTTTCGGGCTGGTCAACAACATCAACTCCTGTGCGTATTATAGTCACTAAAGATATTGTTGCAACACCGACATTCGATCCGAACGGTGGAGTTTATTCAGAAAGTGCAATAAATGTAATAGTCACCTGCGCCACAGAAGGCTCAACGCTTCGTTATACGACTGATGGTAGTGAGCCGACGGAAACAAGTAGCGTTGTATCTTCTGGTAGCTCAGTTTCGGTTCCAATACCATGCACGCTTAAGGCTAAGGCATGGAAGACGGGATGGAACACAAGTGAGTCAAGAATAGCTAGATATAACTCATCAGTACAGGAAACAAAACAGATCATCGCCTTGCCGATCGGGCCCAACACCTCGGGCTTTCATGGTTTTACAGACTTGGGAGCAGGAACGATTGTAGCTCCCACTGCTAGCCCATCGCTGTGGAATGCGTCAGAGGCATTCTATACCTTCTACTTCAGCTCGGATGAATTGACAGCCCAATTACAAGCAATACCATCACCTTATCAGCCGGGCGTCAAGCAGAGTTATTTCTTCGCTTGGGATGGTCCACTCGCAGCTTTCCAAAACCCATTACACGTGACTCAGCCACTCGCCCCAGTGCAGACCGTTATCGTGCTGCCGACTGGAACTATAGGCACCGGTTCGGGATCGACTCTCAACGGAACGATGGTCCAAGTCAGCGCGATATTTACGGTTGAGTACAATGCGAATGATAACGAGAATCCTACAGGTGTCAATAACGGTGATCTTAACCAGGACGGGGTTCCTGATCGCCTAGTAAACAGATACTTTATTGATCCAATGCAAGAGGCAGGACCAGATGCGACACTGAATGAGGTCTGGTTCCAAAATCTAGGTGGTTTCAACGATGACGAGGACTATATGCCCGTCTATCCGACCGGTGATGAGCTAGGTGTCTTGGATTTCCGCCCAGTGGCTAACCCTCGCACCGCTCAAGGCGATATGGCGGTGAATGCCTTTACCGCCTTTGTGGAAATTCGCGGATACGATGGTTGTTTGGGGACGGCTGATGATCCTCTAACTGATCCAACTCTGAATGATACCGATGACGACGGCTATCCAGATGGATGGGAATATTGGTTCTGGTATCAATCAAAAGTACAGGGGCGCTTAGGTTCGCGGTACAATCCATTTAATATTGCTCAGGGTGACGTGATCGATTGGACTGAGATCGTTTTCGCCTTTGATCCGATGTCGCCTCGTAGCGCGTATACGGATGTTCTGTGGCGTGACGATTTTGACAATGACGGTCTCTTAGACCTTGAAGAGCTGGTATTAGGTACAGATCCCACGAACTGGGATACCGATGGCGATATCATGGCCGATGGATGGGAAATTTTGAATGGTTTCCATCCAGGAGACCCCGGCGATGGAAATCTGCCGGTGCGGAACAACCCTGATGGTGACTACTTCGCGATATCTACGGCGCTCCGTCGCCACATCCAGGTGGTGACCACAAATGGTGGCTTTAATGACTTTGGTGACCCAATCGTTTCGCTTCTCACTAACCATTACTTTATGGCGGTTGATACCAACACATTCCAAGTTATCCCAGGAACAGTGACGACCGCCTATCGCTATGGTAATGATCTGCTGGGGCCGTGGGCCGTAGGTCGTCCAGCGCCCGACAGTGTTTTGATGCCTGCCAATATCATTCCTGGCCCGACAGATGAAGATCTCAATCCTTTGGTCATACACTTCCAGGTCCGCAACGAGTCTCAGTTTGATCCTCGGACAGGATGGTGTAACACGGTGGCCCGTGGCCCGAATGCAGCACCGCCTACCGCTTGGCCTTATGCCAATGCAGATCGCTTTGGTCTTTGGGGTGGAGCTCCTAATACTCGTTCCTTTACGGCGGTTGATGAGTACTTGTTGCTCAAGTTCATGTATGAACTCCGGCTTAACGGTATGGTAGCCACAAATAATTCTGGATGGATCGCCCGATTTGAGAGGGCAATCAACCTTTTTGCCTCAAACAACAATGCCATTGTGTTTAATAATACCCGGCGCATTTTGATTCAGGAGTCTTGGAGCCAATTTACTACCCATCCGCGTACGCCAGACACCGATGCAGATGTTGGCGGTTCGGACGGTATCCCGGACGGCTGGGAGCTCTATGTCGCCGTGCCTCCAGGCGCCGTAGCAAACGTCAATGTCTTTACTCACTCGCCGTGGGCTGCTCCTGATGCGACTAGTTGGGAATATTGGGGAACGGATTCGATCAAGGTTTATACCAATGCGGCCCAATATTATTTCGGCATGATTAATAACAACCCAATGATAGGTGTTGTGACAATCATTAGGCCTGTGGATGATCCGGATAACTATTGGGTGAATAAATTCTGGCCGACTGATCCATTTAACAACGATACCGACTTCGATGGCCTTAGTGACGTAGCAGAACGTGCGTTCATGTATGGAAACGCCGTGGATACGGGAGTATCCTGTATTGCAGGTGGCGGTTTGAACCCCTGTTCGGTTGATACGGATCGTGATGCGCTTCCCGATATCTGGGAATCTCAGTTTGCAGGTACGCCTGTGGATGCCGAAGGTAACACATCGCTGCCGCCGCTCCTTCCTGGCCAGCCGGAACCGTATGTCGCCATGACCATTGAGAATGGCCAGGACGGAACCGTCGCAGATGCCTATAAGGATGCCGACTTTGACGGCCTCGTCAGCTATCAGGAATATATGACGCAAGCGCTCCGTTGTTACCGTTATGATATTCCGCTTGGTCTGATTGTGAATGATACTACAGTGACCGACCCTGTGACGCGTAAAATGGGTCAGCCCATGGATATCAGCTTTGAAATAGGCGCCCTCTTCGAGCCTGTGACAAATCTTTGGGATCAGTGTATGTTCGGATGGCCAGACCCCATGGACATTCTTTGGTGGATGCGCCCTGCCGGTGAGAGATACTGTTCCACAGATCCGAATAATCCCGACACAGACTTTGACAACATGGACGACTACTATGAAATATTCCATGGCCTCAATCCGTTGCTGGGTAATGGTGCGCGTACAGATCTGATGGATGATCGCGTAGCATGGGCCTATGAGGCTTCGACCTATCCTGGTATTGGCATGCCGCCGTTTGCCTATAACAATAACTGGTACTTCCCCTTAGGGGCTGGATTCACCATGGACTTTGTGCAATATCCTTGGTTGAATGGTATGCCTTCGGCTGATTCGGATGCTGACGGTTTGCTGAATATGGAGGAGATGCTCGCAGTCAATATGCCAGTGCCGGAAAACCAAAATACGGACCCGTCCCCCTTCTGGGCGACAGATCCATCAAATCTGGAAAGTATTACTGCGCGATTCTATACGCCGTGGAACAGAAGAAGTGCTTATAGACCCATGTTCTTCTGGGAAGCAACAGTCCCGCCGCTGTTTACCTTCAAATTTGAGATGAACGAAGGGTATGATACGGATAATGATGGGCTTTCCGACAAAGACGAAAAGGTCGCAAACCGGAATCCGAAATCTGATTCGCGTGACAGTGAAGATCCAAATCGCCGTCAGGCGATCTGGTTTAGTGGAACAAATTCTGCCGCGACAACGCCATGCACGTATACAGATTTACCCACTATTGTCGGTCAATCCTTACTGGACAAGGAGCAAGCATTCCGCAGCTTCACCGTTGAATTGTGGGTACGCCCGGAATGGGCGACGAACAGATGCGAACAGATTTTAATTGAGCGCGGCTTTGATTATGGACAGAATTCAGATACGCCTCGCTTGCGTCGCAACTTTATCATCGGTATTGCGCCAGATGGCCGTATCTTTGGTGGATTCGACAATGCCGGCGGCCATGATGAGCATGCCGATTCAGTCCGTTTATACGGAGAGAACATAGGCACAAACAATTGGGTTCACTTGGCAGCCCGTATGGATGGCCGGACCCAGAAGTTTACCCTCTTTGCAAATGGCGTTTCGCAAGGCGAGATGTCAACCACCTTGATTCCTGCAACAGGTCTTGATCCGGCTCGTTACACTGTAGCGCCAGAAGAAGTAGTGGACATCATCTCGCGTAAAGGAACATTGACACTAGGTGCTGCTAATATCGACATGGTCTCCCTGGATATGGGGATTGGCTTTGATCTGGCTGTTGAGCCGCTTGCAATGACATGGGGTGCATCATGGTTGACAGGCTATGAAAAGTTCTATCGCGGCTGGTTGGATGAGGTGCGAGTCTGGGATGGCGCACGCAGCAATCAGCAGATCACCGACAACTTTAGAATGCGCTTCACGCGTGATGATCTCCTTGCGAACAGGAAACTAATATTGGAAGAATTGAATAACGGAGCATCCCGTAATGCGCTTTCTGAAAATAATGTCCTGTCGCCGATTCTCGTGAATTATTACAACTTCAACAATCTGTTCAGTGCGACTGAGGTTCAATATGTTGCTCAAGTGCCACTTGGCTATAATAGTGTCCTGGTGAATGCAAGTCGCCCGAATCGCGTTGCCACTGGAGCCATAGTCAATTGGTGGAATACGTGCGAGGTAAAGAACACGGTTTACAACAACTGGCATTACCTTCCTTGGATTGAAAATGTTGTAGGGCATCTGCCTTGCTTAACAACAGTTGCAAACGGGGTGGGGGGTAACATCTTTGTGAATGACAGCGAAGTTGTGGATTCCATCTACTGGAGTCGACCCTCAGCAGTTAACACCACAGCGCAGAACAGTTTATTGAACAACAATCCATACGGATTCTTGTATGGCGTGGAACGGACTATAGACCTGTTGCCGATCGGTGATGCATGGGCGAAACAGTGTACTGACTTCTGGGATGATCTGGGGGCTGCAGACAGTTGGCTAGAAGACAGCGGCACGACGGACGATGGCCTCCCAACATGGTGGAAACTCTTGCACGGCACGACAGGCGGGTGGACGGATCTCTATACAGGTGCCAACACCTACTACAGTGACAACGGCATGACCAACGGCGAAGTCTATCAACGTGATTTGGCCATGGGTATGTTGCCCACAGCGTACAATATCACGGATTACACGACTGCATATAAACAGACCGCCGACAGTAATGACGACGGTATCCCTAACTGGTGGAAACGTATGTATGGGCTGAGTATTCTGGATCGTACAGGAGACAGCGGCCCTCTTGGAGACCCTGACAGAGACGGCCTTTCGAACTTTGCGGAATATCAGATTACCGACGTATATAAAATCCGTCATTCGAATCCATTGAAATTTAAGTCCCTTTCTAACCAGCCAGTATCGGATTACTTTATGAAACCGACGGGAGGTAGGTTGATCTTTGGGGCTATGTTCTCTGACCATGACTTTGTCGAGGACTGGTGGGAAGAGATGTATGAGCCAGCAGCAGCAACCCCGCATGCATTTGATCCGAAGACCGACTATGATTCCGATGGTTGGTCTAACTGGGCTGAAGCACGTTACAGTCAGTCTATTGCAACGGTTAGGCCGGATCTGCGCGAGATCGTTATGGTCAATGGAATCACGGTCTCCGAATATCCTGTTCCGATTATCGATGCTCGCATCAATTATACGGGTATTCAGACAAACAAAAACCTCATGATTCAAGCATTCTCTTCTTCTGAGATGCTCGGATTCCCAGATGCGAGATGGAATATCAACTTTGACAGTGCTGGCAGTCAGCAAAATGCTATCCCCTTAGGCTTCTATGCGGCCAAGACGATCCGTACGCGGCTCTCGCCGGGGTCGGTTGTTCCAGGAACAATTCATATCCAGTTGACCGATACTTGGACAGGAGTGACTGATATTACAGCTTTCGACATGAATGGCGTCATCTACTCCATGACGATCGATGGTTTTTGGGATCCTATCGGAACCGTTAATTATATTACCGGCGAAATGGTATTGGAGATGGGCACCTTCGAGGATGTAAACATTATACTGGATGAGGCGGCTTACCCAGCTGATCGAAACAGTTATATCGAAGCGGCCGTCTCGTACTTTGAAATGACGTATGAAACTCAGTTGCCGACGGGCTGGCCACAACATATCTATCTGGGCCGTGCTGCAACTGGGACGCTGAAGGAAGGCAAAAACTACTTCTTCGCCTTTATTGATGTTGATGGAAACGAAACATGGGACCCTGGAGAACCAGCGGGTATATCTACACCGTTCGAGACCGATATCGGATGGGATGAAAATACACTCGACATCCAGTTGACGGACTACACTCCTAACAACTTACGCCTCTCCTTATCCACTGGGCTTCGTTCCGAGGATGTACTTCTTGGGGCTACCAGTGGAGAGGCGACGGGTATTGAGGGAACAACTTTTAATCGCGTGCGCATAATACGAGCTGATGCGCAGAACAGCAGTTTTACCAGCGGGCCAGTATTCGACAAGGTCATCTATGGGCGTGATTATATCCATGAGGGTGACTTAATAAACATGCCGAATTATGGCGGATACGGACTTGACTGGAACTTTGGTGACAATGGTATTTTAACGCCTTCGTCGGTCGGATCGATTACGTATAAGGTTTATGTTGGGGATATAGACGAGGTGACGAACAACACCCTCGTAGCCACCTTCACAAACACGTTTGATTCTTCTCGAGCAGTTGCGATTCCTGTTTTACCTTTGCATGGTGACTATGTATATACTGCCCGCCCGACTTTCTCGTGGTCGGTCGTCCCCACGAACAAAGGGTATAACGCTTTCGGTTTTGAATTGCGCCGTGGTTCCTCAACCGGTCCGTTGGTCTATCCAGTCACCATCCGGCAGGTTCCGATCAGGGATTTGACGACAGGCAACTATATGTGGGAAGCTCCTTTTTACATGGGAGACAAAAACACTGTTAACAATGGCGTATACTATTGGCGAGTTCAATTAATGAATCCGCAATTCAGCGTCATAAACGCTGTTGTATCAGAATGGTCACCTTGGCGGATCTTTCGGTGGGATGTAAGTCAGTTGTCTTCAGAGTATGGCCAGATCAGGGCAGTAGTCAAATACTTTGGGGTTGCATCCAATCTTGCGGATCGCGTCGTCTTCCAAGTATATAATAATCGTGGATTCGCAGGTGACCCAAAAGGTCAATTCAGCTACGCTGTAAGCCAAATTGGTTTAATCACAAATCTAAGCTTATCGGTGACAAACGCTATTTCAGTACGAGGCTTGACGCCGGGGACCTATTATGCACGCGCATTTATCGATTCAAACTCAAATGGTAAACTAGACTCATGGGAGTCCTGGGGTTATGCGAACTATTATGGTGAGGCAAAGTCTATCTATGATGTGCGTCCAATTGAGGTTTCAGACTTAGCAAATGCCCCAAATGTTACTGTTTTTATAGAAGATAGTGATGTCGATCAAGATGGTTTCCCAGATGTTTATGAGTATGAACAGAATCCTGTCGCACCGGATTTCCTTGCATTGATGGGGCCCCCGGATGGCTGGATTTATTCTTATTCTGGTGATGCGGAAATTAATCCAACGCTTAATAATAGTAGCTTTATTAATATGCTGATGTTTATGATAAACGGAACCAGCGATCAGCAAAGAGCACTCCTCGGGATGTCACTTGCAGGGACTGATTCGGATACATGTATAACACCTAATGCCGTGGATATACGTAATCTTAGTATAGGAGCGACAGGGGCATCGATTAACTGGGATTTGACGCCTAGAGGCCTTAAACAAACAGAGAATCTATTCTTTAATTCGATTCTGTCCCCGTTATTTAATAAGGATTTTTCACAGGAGAGAACGTATACTTATAAGATCAGATTTTCTACCTCTTTAGACGTTCCTCGCAGCGAATGGATTGTTGTCAAGCAAGAGACTATCTCGGTCAACACAAATGGCAAGAAAACGATCACGAGTGTCCTTGATGACATGCCGGTTTTGCCTACAAGTGGATTCTACTTCCTTGACATAACTGAGTAGCCATAAAAAATAATTGTTATTGCGGCACCAGCCTGCACTTACACTTGCATTTCGGCTTGCCCACGGCCTTCCAATCGACAATGGTCTTGCCCTGTCAGCACGGGAGGTGTAGTCAGGGCAGTGAGCACTCGAGAGAAAACTAGTCAAAAGAATTTCGCGTCAGCCTTCCCTTGGCGGAGGGTAGAAGCATCTACCGTTCACCTTTGAAATCACTTCTGTCATCACCTCGCTGACTACACTCTCAATGCCAGGGTTCTTGGATTCTCGGGATCCCGCCACGTTCAGGACGAAAGACGCATCAGCAATCGCTGAAATAAAGTCACAGACACATCCCAAAAGACAGTAAGCGTCCGAAAGTTGACCTACTAGGCACCTGTTGAGTTTCGTGCTATAACAGGCGGCATGAAAACAAAAAGCCGAAAGACGGACAAGCTGGGGCGCAAGCGTTATTCAAAGAGCGAGCGCCGGGGACTGGTTCAAAAATTCATAAAGAGCGGGATGTCCCAGACCGCATTCTGCGAAGCCCACGGGCTTATGTGCACGACCTTCTCGGGCTGGCGGCAGCGGATGCGGAACAGAAAAACACCGGATGCCCCGGTCACATTCGCGGAGGTTGAACTGCCTGCG
>Ga0247841_10010433_pt1 | contig 12650 bp, 20 predicted proteins | sample LaCruzMarch2015__2_FD_192410 | JGI IMG/M metagenome (GOLD analysis project Ga0247841, IMG submission 192410) | Freshwater microbial communities from meromictic Lake La Cruz, Castile-La Mancha, Spain - LaCruzMarch2015_18m | ecosystem: Environmental > Aquatic > Freshwater > Lake | place: Spain... | reverse complement strand
CCACCAGCACGTATCTTCTCCTCAGGCTTACCTCTTACTAAAACAGTAAGTAACGGGTTGGTCCATTTTTTCTTTTTCATAAGGCAAGTATACTCTTTTTTCTGGATTTTTTCAAGTATTTTAGAGGTTTTTCAGCGTTTCTATCACTTTTCCGCTCTTATCAAAATATAGCTCATAGCACGGGACAGCTACGCCTATGTCTTCGACGAGCGAAAGCGTCTTCTCCCACCAGTCAGTCGTAACGAAGGGCTTGATGAGGGTATTTAAAAGCTTCTTGGTAATCAACTTTTTATCTTCTATGCGCACCAGATAATTTTTGTCGGATTGATTCAGGAATAGGATTGCCTTTAACGGCGCAGAACTTGCAGATATGTCAGGCACGTCTCCGTGGCTCCACGTTCCGTAAATCTTAAATCCATCAGCGGTTTTTCGTATTATCATCCGGTCGTCGCAGAGTATCTCAGCTTTGCCCTTTAAAAGGGTCGCGGTAGTAGATTTTCCTGCCTCGGAATTTCCGGCAAATAAAAGCCCCTTGCCTTCAAAATTTACGCCGCAGGAATGCAGGTATAAGCCTTGTTTATCAGCAAGTACCCGCGCCAATAAGATCTGGTCAGAAGGGAAAAGCGTCAATGAATGCAGGTTGCCTTTAAGAAAAACACCCTCTTTATCGTTGTAGATACGGCTTCGCGTGTGATCCGAATTAAAAACCGCCACGCGATGCAGGCTCTTATCGCCTTGTGTGGGCGATATCCCAAGATAAACCCAAGAAGAATCCTTTTTATAAACTGCCCAGGGCGGCTTACGAAACATCTCTACGCCCAGATCTCTGCCATCGAGATCAGGCAGCGAGAAGTGATGCTTTATGGTGATCATGTCGGATGAAGGGCCGGATACCTCAAATCTCTTGAACTTCGGATGGAAAGTGTTCTCCTGTATCGGCAGATCAGATTCTAGCTGAATGGTTATGTCCGCAATCTTAAAGTAGCGGCGATAAACTTTTAGCCAGTTTTCTTTAAATTTCCTGTTTTCTTTAGCAGTTTCACATAGATAATCTATCTTTGCGTTAAAGCGGCGGTGTTCCAGATAACCATAGACCGGGCAGAATCTGCAATCTTTGCGCAAATCGCAGGAGCCGCAGTTATCTTTATATTCCTTTGTAATTTTTATTTTTTTTGCCAAAGAAGGAATAAATTCGTCCCAGCATTCGCTGAAATTTCCTTTTCTCAAATCATAGCGGAATTCAGGGTCTTTCAGAAAAGAACAAAAAGTCGCTTTTCCATAGGGGTCGACATGGAAATCTCTCCTGGTTTTTATGCACGAGGAAAATAGATATTCGCTTCCGTTTTCACGATACTCGTGGCCGGAAGCACTTTCCTGCCTTTCTTCACAAGAGAGATCCGGCTTATCCAATTCAATGACATCCTTGGGTTCGAGGCGTTGGCGCTTTATCTCGTCATTGATCTGCTTGTCGCCGCATGCCGACATATACAGCCACGCTGCGCCTATTCTGTAATGTTTGCTTAAAGATTTTGCCAAATCCGTCATTTTCCGGAACTGATGGTAATTATCCCGCATAGGTATGAGCTGGACCGTGAATCCAGCCCCTGCTTCCTTAAGATATTGAAACCCGGCCATTGTTGCGTCAAATGAGCCTGGATTGCGCGTAACATGGTCATGGACATCCGCAGTTGCGCCGTAAAGCGCAATCATCTTCACGCCTTTTTTCTTTAAAAGCTGCGCTATTTTCGGAGTGATCAGGGTGCCGTTTGTATTTATAGTATAAGAGGCGGAATTTGAGCTGATGTAGTCAAATATTTCCAAAAAATCCGGCCTGAGCATAGGCTCGCCGCCTGAGATGGACCATGTGCGGCAGCCCATATTTTTAGCGTCATCTACTACCTGCTTAATTTCATTAAAATTAAGCTCCCTTGCCTCTTCTTCAGCGTCAGGCGGAGTTCTCAGCCAGCAATGCCGGCAATTGTTATTGCATCGGTAAGTGAGGTCAATGCTTCCCTTTAGGGGGATCCGAGGCATCTCTTTCAGCGTTGCAATCTTTATATATTTTTCCTGCATAATGATTCCGTTAGGAGATAAACCTTATAATAAAAAATAGATATATAAAGAAACATATGACATAAAAAACGATAAAACTTGAAATAAAAGCGCGGACCTTGTGATTTTTGAAGATTGAGTAAAGTGTCAGAAGGATTGATATGGGTATAAAAAGCAATAAAAAATTATTAAAACCGGAGGTATTATAAAATAGGAATAGCACTATTTTTTATCCGAGTGCCTTACTATCACGATCCAGAAGGCAGTAGCCCACACGAGGAGCAATATTGTAAGCAAATTGGTAAATATGCATTGTTTGCTGGAACAGGCATCCTTTATATACAGCAGGTTTGTTATTATGAGGACGCTTACCATAACAATAATAATTGTTTCCAGGAGCTTAAATAAGCCCGGCTTTTTTTGTACTATCATAGAGTTGCTGATGAATAAGTTTAAAAAAGGGTCTTTTTTAAAAGACTTACGCCTGTTTCGTATCTAATGGGTTCGGAATCTTCTTCTCCTGAAAATTCTTCAAGCCAAGCCACCCTGCCTTTTAACAGCATGGACTTATCGCTATTGGGATCTTCTATCTTTATATCCAGAATCGAACCCTTGGGTAGCCTTGAGCTTACCGGAAATCTCAAGCCGTGCCGGGATATATTTTTTGTAAAACTTTCTCCGGAAGAATTTATTTCAGGATAGGCATAGTTCAATCTCAGCATTATGTCGTATCTTTTGGAATCTCGGCGGTCGTTGATGAAATCAGGGTCTTTTTTAAACTCAAATAGTTTTTTTAATAGCTTCATATTATCACACCAATATGCTGCTTTTTCCTAAAGATTCTATAAGTTTTCCGATATAAAGAAGATCGGGGTTCAGGAATTTCACGCCTGCCTCAAAAATATGGTCTTCTTTTGTGTTGTGCGGGGCATCCCATACCCACATTACTTTGCCCATACACCTGAAAGCCATATCTGTGTTATGCCTGAATATCTCCAGGTCCAGGGCTGAACCCGGTTTCAGTTTTTTCAACAAAGGCATTCTTATACCGCCGCCGCTTATGTTTCTGGTAGTGCTGCAGAATTCTCCATCGGTACCCTGGGGACTGTACCTTACTGCAAGTTCTCCGCTTACTCTTTCAAACAGCCTGTTATCGCTTCCGGCAAGCATAGAACACACCTCCTTTTGTTAGGGACTCAGTTTTGTCCCGTCGTAGGGGCAATAGTTAACGGTTCCGGGAAATATCTTTCTACATTTTTGACACATGACTCTTGTTTGCGGCTGATCTTTGGAATTATCTTCAATAGGTGCGGTTTTATCGGCGGCTGCCTTCGATATTATAGACGGCATTGCTTTTTCCATAAGTTGAATTCTCTGAGACGTGTATGGGTGGCTCCGCAAAAAAACAGGCCCCATATCGCTTTTATCTTTTGCCTGTAATTTTTTTAAGAAAGTTATCATTGCATAAGGGTCATAACCTGCTTTATAAGCATATTTTGCGCCAAGCCTATCAGAAAGAAGCTCGTCTTCCCTTGAATATCCCAGGGTGGCAAGGTTAAATGTAAGGTCTATGGCCTGTTGCATTTGCCTGACATTCGCATTTTGTAAAGCTATGTTCATGAGAACGCTATAACCTAACTGTGCCTGCAGTTTTTTGGCAATATGCCTTGCTGCAACATGACCTATTTCATGGCCTATCACGCACGCCAGCTCGTCATCGTTTGTTATCTCAAGAAGCCCTGAATTGATATAAATATATCCACCCGGCACAGTAAAAGCATTGATTTCCTTGTCGTCAACCACGGCAAAATGATATTTGAGATCAGTCCTGTCTGATACCTTGGCAACCTTCTCCCCTATTTCCGTGACTTTATTTATCTGCTGTGGGTCTTTTATAAAGGCATACTGCTTAGCCACCTGCAGTGCCGTATTCTGGCCGAGCGCTACCTCCATGGGAGTCGTGATAAACACAAGTTCTTTTTTTTCAGTCGCAGGGTTATATACAGTGGCGCACCCTGAGGTCAAAAAAGAAAACGTTATCAAAACTATAATAAAAAATTTTACAGGTCTCATTTTTCTTTTTTATCCCCTACCTTTGCATACATGAGGTCGCATAAGAATTTCAAAAAAGTGTTCTTATTGTCTTCTTCTATTTTTTCGAAATCAATGCCTGAGCTGTAAGAATGGCTCTTGGCAGGGCCTGATTCCCTTGACCAAACCACAATGCCCTTCATGTGAGCGGGATTAAGCGCTTCCGGTACAAATATATTCAAACCCACCTTATCGCCCACTTCCAGCTTATCTCCGGTTAACAGCTGCATGCCTTGGGCGCTGATATCCCTGGTGGTTCCAATTTTTTCCGTCTTTGGGTCTTTTTGGATAATGTAAGAAACCTTCAATGCTATATCAAACCTTATAAATCGCCTTTTTTCTCTCATAAGCACCTTCCAACAACTTATTCCAATTTCCCTATGCCAAGCTCTGGGGCTTCTATTTTTTTGTACTCCACCCCGGCCTCTTTAAATAACGCCTCAAAGCTTTTGTCCGCATACTGGCCGCATGTGACGAATTTTTTTATCCGCGCGTTCACTATCATCTTTGCGCAAAGTATGCACGGAGAATGCGTGCAGTATATTATGCTGTCGCTGATATTTATCCCGTGAAGGCCTGCCTGTATTATTGCATTCTGTTCCGCGTGTATTGCCCTGCATATCTCATGCCTTTCTCCCGAAGGAATGCCTTTTTCATCCCTCAAGCAGCCTAATTCCAAGCAGTCTTTCACTCCCCGGGCAGCTCCGTTATATCCTGCGGTGAGCATTCTCTTATCTCTTACAATGACCGCGCCCACATGATGCCTCAGACATGTGGAGCGCTCGGCTACGAGGTACGACATCTTTAAAAAATATTCATCCCATTCAGGTCTTTTGAATTTTTGCGATCGTTTCATCTATTTTTTTATGAAAATCCTCCAGGCTGGAATTATTTGCGATTAAAATGTCAGCTGATTTCAGGCAATTTTCCAGCTGCTGGTTTGTGGAGCTTTGCGTGTTTTCTTTCCTTTCTTTTCCTATGAAATCTTCTATTGTTTCGGGATCCCCGGGCCTTTTCCTCTCCAGTGCCCGCCTGAACCTGATTTCTATCGGAGCATCTATGCCTATCAGAGTAAAACTTTTTAATTTCTTCAAGGCTTTTATTTCAAAAGGATTCCTTATGGAATCAACTACGCAGTCTTTTTTATCTTTAACCTTTTCCACGGCAAGGTTTGCCAGCACCGAAGCGCCCTTTTTCTTCCTTAGTTCGTTGCCCAGCTTTATCAGGTTTTCGCGCGACGGCTCTATTTTTCTGCGGCCGGCTTCTTCCCTTAAAATATCAGAGAGCGAATAATATTCAAAACCCTTTGATTTTAAATAGCTAGCTGCCTCGCCCTTGCCGGAGGCGTTTGCGCCTGTTAAGCCGATAATCATTTAACGATGCTTCCAGGAGCAACAGGCTTATCAGGCGAAAGAACAGCTAATGTTTCTCCGTCCTGGGTTGCAAGGATCATGCCCTTGCTCTCAACCCCTCTTATTATAGCCGGCTCCAGATTTTCTATCACAACTACTAATTTACCCAAAAGCTCTTCTTTATTATATCCCTTTTTTATACCGGCTACAACATCTCTCTCTTCTTCCCCTATTACCAGGCGCACAACATACAACCTGTCAGCATTAGGATGGTCAGTCACATCTTTTATCCTGGCAATTCTTATATTTAGTTTTTTAAACTCTTCTATAGTTATCATATATTGCCCTAAGGCCTTTTCAGGGTGTTCAGATGCGTTATCAACACAGCCTCTGCTGCAGGGTCTATTTTTCCAAACCTCATGCCTGTATAAAACATCCTCCTGCCCTGATCATCAGGAGAACGCAGTTCTTTTACCCACATAACCTGCCCCATCAATTTTATCGGTTTTGAAAAACCAGGAACTTCAATCTCTATTTCCAGACTATCTTTTGTTTTAAGCTTCTCGTAAGTGGAGATACACAGGCCTTTTCTGGATATATTGCGCATCTTGATATCGCCCTGACGGTTGTATCTTATTTTCATGCCCTCTTGAAACCTTACGAATCTCCTTTTTTCTCTCAGTACCCAGTATTTGTTTGCAATGCCATGCGTTATCCCCCGCCTGGTTCTTATTTCTTCTGCCAGAGTAATAACCAGAACTAAAAGTAAGGTCAAAAGGATAATGGTGTATATCAGGTACATTTTCAGATCTCCGATATTTCGTATTGGCCGGTTCCCAGCTTTACTTTTTCAGCGTGCCTTATCTGCGTAAGCGCGTCTATTTCAGGGAAAAGTTCCTTAAATTTATCTGTTCCCACTAGATCCATTGAAGCCTTATCAACTGCCACGGGATCTGTGCCGCATATTATACCTATATCAGGCACAACAGGAACTTCGTTTCTTGACATGCAGTCGCAGTTTTTTGTCACGTTCTCTAAAAAGTTTAAATACACTATTTTAGAGTTCAGGGCCTTCTTTACGCCTAGAGCATATTCTACCATTTTTTCCTGGAATTTTACAACATTTTCGTCATATTTTATATCAATAGCCCCTGTCCTGCATGCTACCGTGCATTCACCGCAACCGATGCACCTTTCTCTTACAAGAATGGCTTTTTTCTTTTTTATGCCTATTGCATTCGCAGGGCACACGCTCATACACGCCCCGCAGCCTATGCATTTTTCAATGGTTATCTCGGGCAAGGTGCCTGAATGCTGCAAAAGTTTTCCCTGGCGGGAAGCGCAGCCCATGCCTAGATTTTTAATAGCTCCTGCGAAACCCGACTGCATATGTCCTGTTACGTGAGATATGCAGATCATGTTATCGCTTTCGCATATGCCTCTTGCTATCTTGACGTTTTCAAAATGGTCTCCGCGTATTGATATATTTTGCCCATCCCTGCCGTGCAAGCCGTCAGCTATGATTACGGGAATGCCTGTTTTATCCAGGCTGTAGCCGTGGCTGTTCGCTACATGAAGATGTCCCACTGCATTTGACCTTTTTTCCCTGTAAAGCGTATTGGTTTCAACTATAAAAGCATTTTCTGTCTTTTGTTTTAAAGAATTTAAAAGGCCTGCAAGCCATGACTGTTTAACGTATCCGGATGTGCCCTCTTCCCCAAACGTCAGTTTTATGGCAGTGAAGCTGTTCTTGTCTATAAAATCAAGCATTGGTTCCATGTATTGCCACAGAGACAAGACAGCTTCGCTTATTTGCTGGTCGTTGGACCAATCTTGGAGCCTTTTTAGATAAACCTTACTCGGGGTTATTTTTGGAGCCGGTTTTGAAGGTTTCTGCAAGAGCTATCCTCCTAGATATGGGCGGATGGTCATAAAGCATGATTTCGTAAAATCTGCCGGGATTCACATCTGCCAGGTTTTGTTCTCCGAGCCTTTTCATGGTTGATATAAACGTGTTGATGTCGCCTGTGGCTCTTAGGGCGAATTCGTCAGCTTCTTTTTCCAGTCGTCTTGAAAAAGCGTTTGCTATAGGTATCAACGGTATGCTCAGAATCGTCGCGGTAAAATAGATCAGCACTATTGATTCATAGCCCCATAGCATCTTATAGCCAAAAAAATTATGCAGTTTTAAGAATACGATGTTTGTGAAAAAAAATGTTATAAAAGTAAAAATCCCTCCTGATATTATAAGCTTCCACATGTGTTTCAGTTTGTGATGTCCGAGCTCGTGAGCCATTACCGCCTCTATTTCGTTATGGCTGAAACTTGAAAGAAGCGTATCGCAAAGCACTATCCTCTTCTGTTTTCCAAGTCCCAGCAGCGCTGCATTGGCTTTTTTTGTATCTTTGCTTATATTCAGTTCATATACGCCGCTTGCCTTAAAGCCAAACCTGGATACGAGCTGGCTGAGCTTTTGCGCCAAACTGGCGTCTTTTATAATGGAATATTTATAAAAAAGAGGGACTATTATTACAGGGGCAAATTTTGCGAGTATAATTGAAACAAAAAACCATAAAACAGCTGTCCACAGCCACCAGCCCAGAGGCGATATTTTTAAAAAAAAGTACAACGACATGACTAAAGGTACGCTTATTATAAAGGCTGTGATGTTTTTCTTAGCCTCTCTTATTACCCAGTCTTTCAACGACTGATTGGAAAGGGAAAATCTGTGTTCCAGCGTAAATCCGGAATAAAATTCCAAAGGCAGGCTTACTGCATAATAAAGAGCTCCTATGAGCGCATAAAATATAACAAGGCCGGCATAATTATTGCCGGAAACAAAAAGCGCCGCATCTCTAAAATAAGCCGGAATACCAAGTATTAAAAATATCCACAATAATAGCGGCATCAAAAAAATGTTTATTATCGCTACCCTGTGTTTTATTATAGAATACCGTTTTGCTTTATCTTGCATGATTTTTCATAAAGTTGTTTCTTACTTTGTTTAAGACATCCAAGTATTCTTTGCTTCTATAATCAGGGTACGTCCATTCAAACGGCTCAAAGCTATGCCTGCGCCACTTGAGCGTAACCTCCGCGTAGATGCCCTGGCTGAGATATATCCTGTGAAAATAATCCTTTGTGGTGGCAAGTATCAATTTCGCATCAGAGATATAGCCCGGGTCTATATTCACCCGCCGCTTGTTACTTATGCTGAGCTTTTCTTCAATCAGATTAGTGAGAAGTTTTATTTTTGCGATTTTTTCCGGAGAAATAAGCTTTTTGAACGAGATAAATTTTCTTTTGAGGGAATCGCCCATTTCTTTTTTATAATAAGAAGTATATTTAAAAGAAATGACGGGGCTTTGATAATCTATAGGGCCGAAGTTTTTAACAAAAAACTCTTCGGCTTTTTCGAAGAGTTTTTTGTTTTTTGCCAGCATTCCTATTATAAGTTTTACTGCCTTTGGTTTTTTAGCGCTGCCCATTTACACCTATGAATCACTGGCTTATCTGTATTTCCGCCGGGTCCATGTTGCCGGAAGCTATATATTCCTCTGCTATTTTCTGGTCTTTTTTCGAGATGTCCGTGAAAAATATGGCTATATTGTAATGAGCCTTGTCAGAATCCCTTACTATGGCAGGCTCTGTCCTGACCACCACGCCTTTACATTTTATTTTTTTTGTAGGGCTGTCGGAATCTTTACCCGGGATCAAAAGCACGACCTCTATCTTTGACATGGGTGGAAGATTTCTGGTAACCCTGCAATAAGCGCCCGATGAGCTGATGTCAACGGTTTCCGTTATAATATCAAAAACAGAATCCGCGAGCTTGACAGGTATGTTTTTCCTTGCTCTTATATTTTTACGGCGTTCAATCATAACTTATGCTTTTTTCTCTTTCTTTGCAGCCGCGGCTTTAACAGCCTGCTGCCAGCAGCCCTTGGAACAATAATAACCGTTATTTTTATAATAACATGCTTTTCTTTTCAGCCTTTTATTGCATTTCATGCAATTTGTGGGCTTTTCTAATGCTTCCGGCGCTTTCTTCGCTTCATCCTGTTTCTTTACTTCCTCTGCCATTTTATTTCCTCCGTATTATTCGTATGGGACACATGCTGCACAACGGTTTTTTAGACTTACACACTGATTTTCCTAACTCGACTATTAACGCGTGAAACTCGTTGAACAATCTCCTGTCTTTTCCGAGATTATCCGTAAATAAGGCCTGCGCTTCTTCATAATCCGCATCCTCATCCATAAACCCATGCCTTGAAAATATCCTTTTTGTATAAGCATCCACTACAAACACAGGCTTGTTTCCGGCATACAGGAGAATACTGTCCGCTGTTTCCCTGCCTATGCCCTTGACTGCCAGGAGCTCTTCTCTTAATTTATAAAGATCGGATCCGAACATTTTATCAAGAGAGCCGTTGTAGCGCGTGTTCAGGAATCTCAAAAAATTTTTTATCCGGCCGGCTTTTATATTGTAATACCCGGAAGGCCTTATAAGCCCTGCGAGTTTTTGCTCAGAAATACCGGATAGCCTGTTTACGCTCAAGACTTTTTCTTTTTTCAGATTTCCGATAGCTTTTTCTACGTTGATCCAGGCTGTGCTCTGCGTGAGTATAGCGCCTAAAATTATCTCAATTTTTGTATCGCCGGGCCACCAATGCCTGGGACCGAACCTAGAATAGAGCAAATTATATATTCTTAACAAAGATCGGTTTAATTTCTTATCCTTCAACGTTCCGCACGCTCTTTTATTTTTGAAGCAAGTTCCACTAAAAGCCTGTAATATTTAGAGCCGTTTACAACAGGAAATTTGACCTGTTTTTTCTTTTGGGTATGTTCCTTAAAAGAAGCTACGTTTAATTCAGTGTTTCCGTTTTTATCTTTTATTTCAAGGGATGTGACTATTTTATGTTCTATTGATGCGTGAGTATCTGCCCACAGTTCTTTCATGAGAGTGAGCTCTATCGGCCTTGTGGCTAAGATACTGCCTGTTGCCCTGCTCGAAAAAATAACAGAATACCCGTTTTCTCTCAAGACCATCAACGCATAAGAAAATACGGCGCTTGAATCCGCGCCTATCTCAGCCCTTACGATGCTTGATTCCTGGGAAACCGTGATTTTTCCGGGATCCATGGTATCGCTTGCAGTATCAGTAGCGTATCCGTATCCGGAAGCGGCAGATCCTGAAGTTACGGTTTCCACTGGCACTGCTGATCCAGCTTGACTAGCAGACCCTAAGATGGTTTTCCATTTGGATTTTCTCGGTTCCTGGTAAACCCTGCTTTCTTTTATCGGCTGGTATTTTTTTGCTTTCTTTACAATAAGGATATTATCGCCTTCTTTGATTTCCTTATTTTTTTCTATAACCTGCTCTACGACTTTTTTTGTCTGTTCTTTTTCGACGTTTAGGATTTCAGCGGCAGCCACATTGTCTCTGACTTCGACTATCTGGGCCTCTGCTAATTTTTCAGAATCCCTGTGTATGATAAGTCCGTCGCCTATCTCAACCCCGTCCTTCTCTCCCGCCTTGATTATTATGTATTCCTTATCGGGATTTATGCTCATAATCTCGGAATCAATTTCTATTTCGTCCTGGGAAAAGGCTAGACCGGAGAGAATGGCGCAGAAAAAATATAAAACCAGAATATTTTTTATCATCACAAGCGTATTCTAATACAAAAAAATAAAAAATACAAGAAAAATTTTCACCAGGTCAAACAACTATACAATTCAACGATGTCGTTTTTATAGTTGTTTGAAAATAGATGTTATAGGTTATAGCGGGAAATCAATGAAGCGAGTATTTGCAGCCTTTGTCAAAGGCTTCTCTGAAATCGTATCTATTGTGGAAGTCTTCCTTGCGGTCATGGTCTGTTTTGCCTAACAATCCGGAATCTATAAGGTTAAAAACTATTTCGCCGAAATCATTGGTTGATTTAATGCCCCACTTCTCAAGCACAAGCCTGGCCATAGGGCCAAATTGCTCAAGGCAATAGTCTTTTACGCCGTCAGAAAGCTCTTGGCCTGTTACATGGCCTTTTCTCTCGAGTTTCTTCATGGTATAGCCCAGGCCTGCCATGATAAAAGAATACGCTTCAGGATCATATCTCTTATCTTTGTCCAGAATTTTTAATAAGGCAAATACCTTGTTCATGCTTTGCTTGTTTTTAGTTTCAGCCATAAGTGATAGAAAGTATACCCTGTAATATGAGCTTTGTCAAGATACCGAGGATGGGATAATGATCAGGAGGCCATTATAGGGTCTAAAAACCTTGCGCCTATTTTAAACCTTTCAGAATAAGGCTGATTTGAGACCCACATAACTTCTGCTACTGTCTGGATTGGCTCTACGTGCCACGGAGGGCGCAACTCAAATACAAGCTTAGAATTTTTCGGGATGAATTCGTTGGAAATAAAACCTATGCCGCTAGTGCTTATGTCTTTGCCTACTGTATCGCTATAACTCTGGAACCCTTTCTGGCGATAGCGGACAGCTGAATCGAATAGCACTCTTGGAGCGATTCTTTTTTCCTGTTCCATACTATAATTTTATCATGTAAAGCTATATTTGTCAATAGGTTATTGCGTTTCCACAACCTTTTCCACTATAGAATTTATTCGTACGGCGTCTTTTCTTTTAAGATTGGTAAATTCCAGGCCTGTGTCAAAAGATTCTTTCTTTCTATCTTCTTTGCTGGCTATGACCCACGCCACTGTGCCGTCGCAGTCTATAGTAGGCTGGCCGTCCAATAAATCCAGGCGTATCTCCACAGGAGCAAATATACCCAGATCTTTCGGCAATATAACGCATATGCCCCCTAAGCCCAGGTTTTCAGTCTGCGTTGATATGTTATCCGGATGGTCTTTTCTTTTTACAGACAAAACACATGGATAACTGGCTCTTGGAAACTTCCTTCTGTTTATTCCACCCCACATAATGCCCTCCTTCTTATTTTTAACTATTATAAGACAAACACCCGCAAATTTCAAGGAAATTATAAAAGATAAAATTTATAATACTTTTAGGCGTTAGCCAGACCTGGCAGGCCTAAAGAAAAGCCTCGCCGATTCGAGCGGGCACGGTGCCCTGTCTCTGGGCTGGGTCTCTGGCGCAGAGAATGTTTCGCCGGCCGCTACGGT
>Ga0247841_10010432_pt1 | contig 12651 bp, 8 predicted proteins | sample LaCruzMarch2015__2_FD_192410 | JGI IMG/M metagenome (GOLD analysis project Ga0247841, IMG submission 192410) | Freshwater microbial communities from meromictic Lake La Cruz, Castile-La Mancha, Spain - LaCruzMarch2015_18m | ecosystem: Environmental > Aquatic > Freshwater > Lake | place: Spain... | reverse complement strand
GCCTGGACCTGGCTGTTCCCGTCGTTCTGCGAAGCCTGGGTCCGGGTACACGGCGCCGGCGGGCGCTCCGCGGCGCTGGCGTGGCTGGGCAGCAGCATTCAGCTCATGAGTAGTGGTTGCCTGGGCCAGATTCCGGAAATCGTGGATGGCGATTACCCGCACACCCAGCGCGGCTGTGATGCCCAGGCCTGGGGCGTTACGGAACTGTACCGTGTCTTGAAACAGGTCGGGTAAAAACGCCTGAATTCAATACAAGCCAAGCAGTTTATTTCTGCAACCAGCCCGTAACCTGGGCCAGAAGACGGCTGTATTCAATCATGTTCGGCCAGGACACATCCGGCGGAATGCCATGATCGCAGGAGGGGATAATCCCGCCGGACTTGATGGCGGGCGCCAAACGTTCCATTTCCTGCTTAATCACGGCGCCGCCTTTTGCCATCTCCCGCTTGTCAACCCCGCCATGGTAGGCCATTTTCGTCCCGTATTTCCTGCGGTAAGCCGGCAAATCATTCCCGGCTGCCACTTCAATGGGATCATTGGAGTTAAAACCGGCTTCAATCCATAATGGAATCAGTTCGCCGATGTAGCCGTCACTGTCAATTTCATAAACCGGGCAGCCCGCCGTCCGGACCAGGTCGCCCCACTTGCGCCAGGTGGGCAGAATAAATTCCCGCGTCATGGCCGGCGATATCATGGCTTTTTCCTTGTAGGCCATGTCCTCCGAGACCAGGGTCACGTCGGGAACAGTCTGCTTAAACATTCGTTCCAGCAGGGTCAGGACATATTGTTCCCAGAAAGCGATCATGCTTTTAACCAGGCCGGGGTTCTCGATGAATGCCATGCAGAGATTTTCAAACCCCATCCATTCGCGCAATTGCCAGAAAACGCCGGAAAATGATACCACGGCAACATCTTTGCGTTTCGCCAGCTTGCGACAGCGTTCCTTGAAATCGTCCGGGAAGCGACCCGGCTCGTCAGGATTGTAGCGCTTTTTCATTGCTTCCCAATCGGCCTCGTTTTCCACCGGGCACTTGATCCATTTGCGGGTGACAAAATCGGACTTTTCGCCGATGCCGCCGCAATAACTGGGATCGTACGCATCGGATATTTCGCAGATGTTGCCCTTCCAGTCCTGGACCACCAGGACGCCGGGCCTGCGTTCCAGGATTTTCTGTTCGAATTCGGGCAGCATGGCAAACCGCGCCCCGGGACCAACGGTATTATAATACGTCTGGCATTCGATCCCGATTTTATCGCAGAGACAGGCAAACCAGTCAACGCCCTCGGGCAATCCCTGTTGATGCCAGGCCTTCAAGGTGGATTCGCGCGGCCCGCCCGGTATGAAGGGAATCTTGTCGGGTTTTCCAAACAACACGGTTGCAAGATAACGTTCGCGTGCGTTCATGGCTTTGTTCCTTTTTTGTTCAATTAATAAGCATGACTCGGCCTTTTGACGTAAAATCTAATTGATATTCGCGATAATGGCGTCTATATTCTTGACAATGAATGTACATAAAAATGATCTTCGACGTCTTCCGGAAACGGCCCAATTCCCGCATCTGGTGCTGAAAAACCTGCCGCCAGGCTATAAATTTCAAGCAACGGATTATTCCTTTAGCCAGATCATACACATCCAATCCGGACGTCTCTTTCTCAAGGAAGGCGCTGTTATCCAGAAATTGGAACCGGGCTGGACCATCATTCTGTTTCCGCACACGGCCTTCCAGTTATTCTGCCGCGATATCGGTTACACGGGCATCGGCATTCCATATGCCTCCGGCCAGGCGGAACTGAACGAGCGAAGCCGCACGGCGGTCATTTCACCGGATGAACTCCTGAGCGATTTATTCAAGATGGTTTCGGATGAAGTCCACAAAGGCGGCAACCGCACCGATCTTACGATCGCCGCTGCTCATTTCCTGGAGGCCGCCGTTTACACGCGCGCCCTGCCCGCCTTGCAGACGACGCTTCCGACGCTTTCGCAATGGCTGGAACGCACGCGCGAGATGCTGGCCAAATCAACATATGAAAAATTCAACTTGCGCGAACGCTTATCCGCCACGCCGATAAGTTACGCGCACTTAAGCCGGAGTTTCCGGGCACGTAACGGCATCACCCTCAAGCGGTTTGTATTGCGGGAAAAAATCAGGCAGGCCCAGGCCATGCTCGCCGACCGGCAAATGCGCGTTACCGATATCGCCTATGAACTGGGGTTTTCCTCATCCCAGCATTTCGCCACCTGCTTCCGGGCTATTGCTAAAGTGACTCCTTCGGACTGGCGAAAAAGAAGTTCCGTCGGGCCGGCAAGGAGCTGACACGGCGGTGTCATTCTCGGCCGCCCTACGCCCGGTGAGGCTTGCCCGCCTCTGGAGGGGCGCCGGGCCTACAATTTCGGCCATTCCTGTAGGCCGCGTGACCTCACGCGGCGTTCATATGGTAGAATGACGCAGCCCCTGAAAGGAGCTGACGGCGCCCTGATTTCAGATTGATTTCAGACTTGCATTCGGTGCGCCGATTTTCTACCGTCTGCATCGGAGGCTTAGCTCAGTTGGTAGAGCAGCTGACTCTTAATCAGCGGGTCGGGGGTTCGAGCCCCCCAGCCTCTACCAATTTTCGCCATCAGGCGAAAATTATCCGGTGTTGCTCAATGAGTCTGAATGGCCCGCGATGATCGTGGGCATAAGTCATATGGGAAATGTCGGCTTGATCCAAATTCTTTTTGTTCGGAGACCACAATGAATAAGACGGATGATGTGATAATTGAGAATGAACAGACGAAACTGGTCATTACCAGTGATGGGATTGTTAAAAGCCTGGTGTTTAAACCAACCAATACTGAATGTTTAATACAGGGAAAAAAAGTTCCGGTAAGCACCATAACCGAGCCGCGCCCATACCAGAACGAGGTCAAACTGGCATATCCCAATAAAAAGACCACATTTAAATCCAATGCGGTCCGAAAAGAAGGCGACAAGCTGGTTATTAGTTATGAACTGATCCCCTGGGAAGCCACCGTCGGTGTAAAGATTGCTGCGGATTATATTGCATTTACCTTAGAGGCATTCAATCTGACCGAGGATTATGGCATTTCAATGACTGAGCCTCCAATATCTGAAATGTGGTTCCTGCGATTGCCCGTCCGCAACCTGGGTCATTGGGGTGATTGGCTGAATGTGATATGGGATGACAAAGTGGCAGTAAATGTGCTTGCCGCAGAACCATGCGCAAATGCTGATTCGGAAGAGTGCGAGGGATACCGGATCTTACAGGCAGGTGTGGATGAAAAGGTAAAACTTACAGGAGTTACGGCGGTGTTAATTACTTGCGCCAAGGACGAATTGTTAGATAAAATTGCCGTTGTTGAAGAAGATTTTAAATTACCTCACGGAGTGGCCAGCCGCAGACATGATCTCTATAATGCGTCATATTACTGGACATCCGATATTAATCCGACCAATGTTGATGAACATATAAGATATGCCAAGCTGGGCGGATTCAGGCTTATGAATATCTATTACCCTGCTTTTCTCGAAAGCAGAGGTTACAGGCTTATAGGAAATTATGATGTCTACAGGACGGAATATCCGAACGGTAAAGCCGATCTGAAAGCGATGCTGGCCAAGATCAAAGAGGCTGGCATTACTCCTGGTTGTCATTTTCTCCATAGCCACATCGGAAGGGACAGCAAGTATGTTACGCCCACGCCTGATCACCGGCTGAATCTTTTAAGGATTTTTACACTGGCAGAGCCTCTCGAAAATAAAGACACCACCATCCATGTTGAGCAGAATCCTGTAAATTCAACGATGGCCCGGGATAGAAGGGTGCTGAAAATAGGATCTGAGTTGATTTCATACCAAGGGTACACCGCTACGCCTCCCTATACGTTCTTCGGTTGCGAGCGTGGAATAGACGGAACAACAATAAACGCCCAGCCTGCAGGCTGCATGTTCGGATTGCTTGATGTAAGTGAATTTGGCGCAACAAGTGTTTATCTTGATCAATACTCGGACCTACAGGATGAAGTGGCAGGCGGGATAGCTGATCTCTGGGATGCGGGATTCGAATTTTTCTATTTCGATGGATCGGAAGGTGTTAATCCTCCTTTCTGGTATCATGTCTCCGGAGCACAGTACAGGGTATTCAGCAAACTGAAACCAGAACCTATCCTCGCCGAGGGGGCAGCAAAAACCCATTTCAGCTGGCATATGCTGACAGGTGGCAATGCGTTCGATATTTTCCGTCCCGAAAAGTTAAAGGAAGAAACGATAAGACATCCTTTTAGAGAAGCGCCAAGAATGCGGGATAATTTCACGCGTCTGAATTTTGGCTGGTTAGGTTACTGGCTCCCAGGCGAAAAAACTATCGGAACACAACCTGACCAGCTGGAGTTTGTAACCAGCAAGGCGGCGGCATGGGATTGTCCTGTTGCGATCCATGCTGACCCGGCAATATTGACACAGCATCCGAGAACAGCTGATAACTTTGAGGTTTTCAGGCGCTGGGAAGAAGTAAGAGCAAAGAAATGGCTGACTGATGAACAAAAACTAATGATACGTGATGCCGAGCAGGAGTTTACCCTGTTACTGAACGAAAAGAATGAATTTGAACTGGTTCCCTGTGATCAAATCATGAATGTTGCAAATAAGAGCAAGGAAGTGATTGCCTTTACCTTTGAAAGAAATAATGATCTTTATGTGGTTTATTGGCATATATCAACCGATAAAAAGCTGGAACTCCCTTTAGATTCCAGAGATTTCATGTTGTTGGAAAGTTTAGGACAGGAAATTCCGGTTATTGCTGGCCAAAATGGAAATAATACCATATTACCCGCCGGCAACCGTCGATATCTGAAAACAGGCAAATTAAATAAGGATAAACTGATTACTGCTTTCAGAAATGCTAAAATATTGGATTAGAAATTTAACTGAAGATCAAATGTGATTAAAGATTGTGAGTCCCCCGCCTCTCCTTTTCTTTGCCCATAATATCAAGTCGGCCCTTCCCTGAATTCCGCAAAAGATTCTGGCGCGTCGGCGGAGGGCTGGCGGCGATCCCTGGCCAGCAGAGATGCGATCAGCGCTGAGGCACAGACCAAGCTTCCCATAACATAGGCGTTGCGGAATGCAACCGACGAGCCGAGGGCCAAGAATGACCCGGCAGCGTCTGTCATCGGTATTCCGGGCGGCAGGCACTGGGAAAATACTGTTTCAAACAGGCATACCCCTATGGCTTGACCCAGGTTGGCGGTCATTTTCAGCACTCCGGACGCGATGCCCTGATGATGGGAATCTGCCCAGCTCATGACCTGGCTGTTATTCGGCGAAACAAAGACCCCGTAGGAAAACCCCATCCAGATTATGCAGGCGGCCGCAAGCCATAACCCGGTCATTCCCAGAACCAAGGCGAAAACCAGGCTGGCCAAGGTTGCCGACGCCATGCCAGCAATGCAGAATAAGCGCGGAGAGCCGCGATCCGAGAGCCGGCCTGCCAGCGGTCCGATGATCATCAGGGTCACCGAAAATAACATCATGAACAGGCCGGCCTGATCCGTTCGCAAGCCCTGGGCATGAATCAGGTAAAAAGGCAACAGGAACCCGTTGCCGGCCATGAACATGAAAGCCAACAGGTTGGCGAGATTGGCCGTGGTAAAGTAACGATTTCGGAAAAGACCAAGCGCCAAAAGGGGGTCACGGCAACGGGTTTCCCACAAAATGAATGAGGTCAAGAAAATCGCCGCAGCAGTGAAACACCCGGTAATAAGCGGCGAAGTCCAACCGTGTTCCTGGCCCATGTTCAATGCATACAGCAAGGTGCAAAGCCCGAAGAAGTTCAGTGCCACGCCCATAATGTCGAATCGGAATCGCTCCCGGCGCTCAACCCGGGCAGGTTCAGGCGGGAACACCTTGTGAATCACCAAAATCGCCATGATGCCGAAGGGGATATTGATCAGAAAAATCCAATGCCAACTGAGATACGCAGTAATCAAGCCGCCCAGCGGAGCGCCCAAGCTGACCCCCAGCGCCGCCGAGGTGGTCAAAATACCGAAGGCGGCGCCACGCATCGTGGGTGGTAAGTAGCGGGGGATAATGCCTGGGGTGATCGCGTAGAGCATGGCGCCGCCAAGGGCCTGGATACAACGCGCGCCGATGAGTTGAGGCAGGGATCGGGAAAGTCCGCACAGCAACGATCCAAAAGTAAAAACCACAAATCCGCTGATCAATACCCGAATCAAGCCGATACGGTCGCCCAGTTTGCCGAATAGCAGGATTGTACTGGTGAGAATCAGCAGATAGACCAATACAACGCGGGACACCAGGCTGATGCCGACATTAAAGTCAGCGGCCATCGTGGGCAGGGATATGTTGACAATATAGGTGTCCAGCGGTGTCATGAAAGCCGCAAACGCAATGCTGAAAAGCACCCAACGCTGGTGGATAGGATTGGTAATGACGCTTGTATTCACGGGCAGAGGCGTTCGCTATACAATATTCACGGGCGTGTTGCCCAAATACAGTGCGCATTTATGGTAACACCTGGCGATGTTACTGCAATTATAATTTCCAGGCAGTATTGCCGTTTTGAGCCATTTTGGGCATGAGTATTCTCGTTCTGCCATCAAATGTGTTTTTTTTCTGACGCTTGCTTTTCCTTGTTGACATCTGGCGGGGTGGTTATAGGCTTGAATCCTGAACAGCGTTGTCACCCCTGCTTTCTTTCCGCGCAAACATTTAAACAGGAAATAATTTTAAAAGCAGCCTGACCGTTGCCAAATTAATTAAACATTTCGAATAATCCGCATGAACATTGCATTTAAACATCTGAAGGAAATTCGCCTTGTCATCATCTTTGTGCTGATCAGCATCGTCTTGGGCAGCGCCTTGTCCTCGTTAAATAGCGGACATGTTTTTCTGAAATCGATCGTTACCGGGGGGCTTATAGGATTTTTCATATCGTCCATTTGCGCCGTTGGCCATTACGCTTTCCTTTATCGGCTCCGATATCTTCCGTTTACCGCCCATCTGCTTCTCAGCACCGCCTATTTCACGGCCGTGGCATTAACAGTTATGGCGGTTAAATTTTTTCTTTTTGATCGTATCCAGGACATAACCATGTGGACACACAATCTCGTTTCCGCGACCTTTTTGACCCTTGGACTCAGTTTTACCAGCGCTTTTGTTTTAATGCTTCGTCGCATGTTGGGACCCAACGTGTTGCTGAATTTCTTCACCGGCCGTTACCACACGCCGGTTGAAGAAGAACGCATCTTTATGTTTGTGGATATTGTCTCATCCACGGCAATTGCCGAAAAGATCGGCCATCTGAAATTTCATGTTTTCCTGAATGATTTTTTTTATGACATTACCGACGCCATCCTGTCTGCCAAAGGTGAAATCTACAAATATGTTGGCGATGAAATCATCGTCAGCTGGAGGGTTTCCGACAGCATCAGCAACACCCGGTGTATTCAATCGTTTTTTGAAATCAAGAAAAGCGTCGAAAAGAAAAAACAAGCCTACCTGAATAAATTCGGGTTCTTTCCGTATTGCAGAGCCGGCTTGCACTGTGGCCCTGTCATTGTCGGCGAAATGGGGGATTTCAAGCGGGAAATTGCTTTTCTCGGAGATACGGTGAATACCACCGCCAGGATTCAGGAAGCCTGCAAGGAATACGGAACCGATTTGCTGGTGTCCTCGGAATTGCTTAACAAGCTCCAGATACCCCGTGATTATAAAGTGGTAAGCCTGGGAGAAGTTCGGTTAAAAGGCAAAGATAAACCGATGGAATTATTCGGTATCGAAAACTTACAAGTAGAATTGCCGCAATAACGTGTCGGTACGGTTAGCCACGGAGGTCCATTAGGGGGGGGGCTTGCCCATTTGAGCCATTTCAAGCTCGTCGATGACGAGTGGAAAACCGATTGATGTTTAGTGCGTGCCGAGCGCGAACCGCGTAGGATCCGGATAATCACAGCGCAGATTCTCGATAAGGCTGGGAGGGCCGTAGCCATCCAGCTCCTCGAATCGTTCCGTCAGGATGTCCTCAAATAGGGCTTTGCGGATGGCCTGCACGTGCAGATGGGGATACCAGTTGCCGTTGCTCGGCGGATCGTCCACTTCAGCCACTATCTCGCCAGGCCGGACGGTTTGCCCAACCCGGCAACGCACCGCGCGGATATGTGCGTAGATCAGCAGAAGCGGTTCGCCGTCATGCCACGAGGGTAAGAGAAAAATACGTGTGCCCCATCCGCCCGCTTGATCGCTATCAGTGTCAATGAGCATCACGCGCGCCTCGAGTGTGGCGGCCACAAGCGTGCCGGATGGCGCGTTGAGATCCAGGCCGAGATGCAGGTAATTGCCGGTGCGGTCGAGATAACTGCCCGCCCAGAGATGCCGGCGGTCTTCCAGATAGCCGCCATAGGACCATTCCCAACCGCGCGCGCGCTGCGCTTTGCCAACCGCTTCGCGGCAGAAGACCGGGTCAAGAAACGGGTTGGCTTTCTTTGCATTGGGAAAGTGCTTGCGCCATGCGACCGCCAAAGCGTCCAACTCCAGATGGCCGCAGGGTGTCTCCGCTAATCCGGGGAATACACAAGGGCTCATAGATTCTCGTTCGGGTCGTGCGCCCGGATGTATGCGAGTATCTCCTTGGCCATATCGGAATAGGCTGATATTTTGTCGTAGTGCAGATCAACGTTGTTCAGATACTGAAGGATGAGGGTGTCGCCATTGCGCGCATGCGGCAGGATGCCCGCGAAAAAGAAGCCGGAGCGCTCGATTTCTTCAACCAGGAAGAATGTGGCCGGATGTTGCAGCGGAAGGAACAGATTCAAAGAGGCCATTTTCATCAGGCAGTATTTACGCAACAGGCGGCGCACATCGCGCGCGGCTTCCGCGCCATAGCGCTTGATGAAGATCTCGATGCAACCTTCGGTCTGATTTTCGCAACAATGGATATCGGATGGGCCGGAAAGCTTTTCAAGCACGGACCGTTCCGGCACGACATAATCATGCTCGGCGCCGATGTTGCGATACAACTTCTCTACCAGTGCGCGGTGATGCGCCGGCGGATAGAGGGTGAGTCGTTGGGGCGGAACGAGATATTTAAAGCTCAGCACCACGCTGATGCGTTGCGAGGGATCGCCCGGTATGCCCCTGAATTTCCAGCTTGCCGGACTGGTTGCAACTTGGATGCCACAATCATTGATGCCGTAGCGCGCCATGGTTTTCTGGGTGAAGACATGGTTCGCGACCGCATAGGCGTAGAGCCCATCCATGCGGTGTGGCTTGGGCAGGCCGAACAAATATTCCATCATACGGTTGAAGATGCCCTGGCCCCGGTATTCCACGTTAACAAACACAAAGGTCAATTCTGCGATATCGTCTCCAGGTTCCTGGTAGAGCAGCGCTGCATGCCCCATGAATACATTTTCTTTTGTAACCGCCACCACGGAAATCATCTGGCCGGAATGATTCAGCTCGATAAGCTTGTCCGGCGAATAAATGTGGTCATCGAAAAAGCTGTAGCCATGCGATTTAAAGGCGCAACGGGAAACTTCGATCGCCTCATTATCGCGCATGAGCCGCACTTCGTAGTTCAGCTTCTCCTTGATGACTTCCGGTGCGGCAATATTTCGGCGTGGCTGGGGCGCATCAACCGGCGATCCTTCGCCTTCCGCCAAATATTTAATCAACACTGTTTCCTTGCCTTCCGGCCCGCGGTTGACAAAGGAACAGTCATCCACCAGCGAGCGAATCAAAAACATTCCCAGTCCCGCGAAGTTGGCGTCCTCGACGCTGCCTGTAGGGTTATACACAGGCGCCTGACTCGGATCAAAGGGGATGCCTTTATCCTTGATCGTCACGCGTAAACCACGCGGAATTTGTTCGCATAGAATTTCGAAGGCGTCACTTTCTTCCTCGTCAAAGGCGTGTTTAATGACATTGGCAATAGATTCTTCCGCAGCCAACTCGATCTGCCCCAATGCGCTGCCGTTGAACCCGGCCCGTTCGGCGACTGCGCGGATGAAGGCCAGGGCGATTGGCAAATAGTGCAGGTCATTGGGCAACTTCAACTGTAGGGGCGTGGACATGTATCTCCTTTTCGATGAAATAGAATTGACTAACCAATAGAAGAAAATACATAGGAATGACAAGAAATGCAAATTCTGATTTTCCGGCCCTGGCTGCAGTATCGTGTGGCGTCTGACCGGATTATGGTCGCTCAATCAGGGGCATAATAAAAGGGCATTTGGTAAATTAGTGGTTTTATTTCGGATTAAATAAAGCAATGCCGGTTACGTAGATTTTAATGGGGTGTTTATTTTCTTGATTTTCGACCTTAGACCGTTACTGTTCGTCATATATATTCACCCGTAAGTTGTGTGGAGGAACCGTAAATCCCTTGCCTTTGTCAATAAGGAACCCCGGCCGATGCGAAGCAGACCCACGCAACTTCTTTATGATCGAGATGAAATCCCTCCCTGGCGGTTGATTTTCCTGCTCGGTTTTCAACACCTCTTGTTGGGATTCACCTATCTGGTCTATCCGCTTGTTTTCCTCCATGAACTCGGTCTGGAAGGGGAAGTCCAACAGGTCCTGACCATGGCCCTCCTGGTCACGGGGATCGGGTCCATTCTCCAATCGGCCCGGCTGGGTCCGATCGGAAGCGGGCAGCTCGGCATTCATACGGCGAACCCAATCTATCTACCCTTGGCGATACAGGCAGGGAAAGCAGGCGGGCTGCCGCTCGCCTTCGGCATGATCTTGGTGACAGGTTTTATAGAGAGCGTCCTGTCGCGCTTCTACAATCGCCTGCAACGCCTCTTTCCGCCACACGTCTGCGGGGTGGTGATCATGATGCTGGGTTTGTCCATGATTCGTCCCGCCCTTGTCCGCCTCACCGGTTACGATGCAACCATCCAATCCTTTTCCACCCAGGGCGCCAGTGTCGGGCTTTTTACCCTTGCCCTTATCGTGGGGCTTTCCGTATGGTCGAAGCGTCTTCGCCTCTTTGCCCTGCTCATCGGCCTCGTGACCGGCTACGGCCTGTGCGCCGCCACGGGCCTTATGCCTTTGGCCGCGTTTCAGGCATTGCACGCTCTTCCCGTCTTCGCCCTGCCCACATTTCAACTGCCGTCCTTGCGTTTCGATCCGGTTCTGCTTTTTCCCTGTCTCGTCACCGCCATCGCCGCCAGCGTCGATGTAGCCGGGATGGTGATTGTCTATCAAAAGATGAATGACGCAGAGTGGCGGCGGGCAGACATGCACAATGCGGGCAACGGTATTCTGGCGGATGGCATCGGCAGCATTCTCGCCGGTTTTCTGGGGACTCTGGGCACAGGCTTTTCATCGGCCAATGTGGGCTTGTCTCTCGTAGTATCCGTCTGCTCCCGGATCGTTGGCATCACCGTGGGGATATTGTGCATCCTGACCGCCTTTTTCCCGATCATCCCGGCAACCATCGCGGCTATGCCCGGCCCCATAATGGGAGCGGCCCTCGCGTATGCGGCAACCTTTCTGATCGCCTCCGGGTGTGAATTGATTACGGCGCGGATACTTGATGTTCGTCGGATCTTCACGATCAGCCTTGCCGTCATCGGAGGGCTGAGCGTATCGTTCTTTCCGGAATTACATCGGACAATGCCCGCCTGGATTGGGTTACTAGCCGGTTCCCCGATGATCCTCGCAACCGCCATTGCCTTGGGGTTGAATGCGCTCTTTCAGCTCGGAATATCACAAAAAATTCATCATACCATCAATATCGCGGAATGGGGCCAAGAGGCGCACGATCAGATGAGAGGAATTCTGGAACAGGCGGGCATGCAGTGGGGGTTGCGACGGGATGTGGTTCGTCAAGCTGATTTCGCCCTCACGGAATTTCTGGACGCATTGCCCCTCTTGAATGTTGAAGGGCCGATGGAAATGGGCCTATCCTTTAACGAATATCGGCTCGATGTCCGATTGGTTTACCGGGGCCAGCCGATTCCCCTCGCGACTGGAGGGCCAACCGGGACGGCCATCCTTGAGGATGACGCGGCTTTTCTAAACCTGGCAGGTCGCTTGATCCAACATCACGCGACCAAGTGCAACGTTCTGTCCCAGGGGGGCGTGACGACATTCCAGATGCAGTTCGATCACTAAAACCACGACGACTTTCGTTGAAAAAGCAGGGCGACATTTCCGCACAATCCAGAGGCGCTCACGTTATGTATTGTGCGTGACAGCACGCTGATTAATTTCGCTACCTTCCTCCTGAACCTGCCCGCAACAAGGTTCCACTCTAATGACCTCGAAGGCCTTCGTTTGGAGGAATATACGTCAAGCAATGTGCGACTTGATTCTGGCGTCCAGCGCCGCCTGATCAGCTACAAATGATTGAAAGGCGCTAAGATTCATCAGCGCGTCGAGCCCGACCTCGCCGGATGCCAGGCGGTCTTTCCAGTGGGCGTAGGCCGGGATCTTGCCGTCTGCCGCGGCCGTGCCGATATCCTTTTCAGTCCAGCGCGGGAACAGGTCGCTGAAACCAGCGCCAGCCAGACGATTCACCACGTCACCGGGCGAAAGCCGGTCGGGATCAATCCGGGCGATGTCATTCACGCATGCCTTGAAGGATGGCGGCACGTCCCAGAGTGTCGGAGCGGCAAACGTA
>Ga0247841_10010431_pt1 | contig 12652 bp, 10 predicted proteins | sample LaCruzMarch2015__2_FD_192410 | JGI IMG/M metagenome (GOLD analysis project Ga0247841, IMG submission 192410) | Freshwater microbial communities from meromictic Lake La Cruz, Castile-La Mancha, Spain - LaCruzMarch2015_18m | ecosystem: Environmental > Aquatic > Freshwater > Lake | place: Spain... | reverse complement strand
GTGCTAAAACCGTAATAAAATCATTGTCTAAGATTCTGCCATTTTGTGGGAGAAACGCAGGATGATAAACTCGGCAGGGCGAACGGCAGCCATCCCGATTTCGACAATCATACGGCCTTCGAGGATGTCGAGGGCGGTCATTGTTTTTCCCAACCCAACTGCCACATAAAATGCATGTTCGGGTTTTATGCCCTGCAAAGCGCCTTGCCTCCAGAGTGTGGTAAGAAAGTTTTCAATCATGGCCTGCACGCGAACCCAGGTGTTGGCATCGTTTGGTTCGAAAACAAACTGTTCGGTAGCTTTTTTTACTGATTCTTCCACGAAGTTGAAAAAACGGCGGACGCTTACATAACGCCATTCGTTGTCGTTGCCAGCGAGGGTACGTGCTCCCCAAAGTATAGGGCCTTTCCCTGTGAAAGTACGGATGGCATTTACTGATTTTCCGGCAACCACATCCACGTTCATCTGGTCCTGTTCCACGTTCGAGAACTGGATGGTAGGCTGGGTAACTGCATTGACGCTGACATTTGCCGGAGCTTTCCACACACCGCGATTGTTGTCAACGGCAGCATAAATACCAGCTATCGCTCCTGCCGGCGGAAGCTTGCAAGGCATATCAAGTATTGCAGTTTTTGCAATTTCGTACACACGGTTGTTGGTAGTCTTAAGCGTGTTGAGCTTAACGGCAGCAGCTGGGGTAAGATTGGTTACAATGGTAACATCGGTTTCTGCCTCATCGAATGCATAATCGAGTACGGTTTCAAGGTTTGGTGCGTAGGCAGCTCCATATTTCAGGGAGTTCATACCGATTCCGTCATCCCTGAAATTGCCTATCGCGGTAAGCAGCACGGCATCCGGGTCGGACAATGATATAGTATCGCCATGCACATCCATTATTACAAAACGATCTTTCAGATTCTCGCACTGCATAAGGGCAGCATCGTGCAAGGCTTTAAAATCAGCTATCGTAAGGTTCTGGGCTTCAGGGAAAATGAGCAATGTAGGCTCGTCAACCTTTACTAATGTTGCCAATCCTGCTGCGAGTTCGGTTTCCACCAAAGCAGCACCGAATGTAGTTTTATAAGGATTAACCGAAACAATCCAGCAAGGCCCGCCCCCGTTTGCAAAAAACATCTGCAGGGCATAATACATGATGTGTTTCGAGCGGGAAGCCTCAGCAAGCGAAGCAATTGCTTTGATTTCGGTGGTAACGCCATCAACCTTGGTTTCGTTGATGGTTATGGCGATTTCCTGCTCCTTTTGGGGGCCGCCGAAGTAATTGGTGTACTCTACCAGCGAAGAAATCCGGGTAGGTTTTAGTTGCAGGTCACCGGTAGTTTCCATAATCGCTTTTTCGGTGTACCCGATAAAAGCAGGAATTGCGGTCTCCACAGGTGCGATTGAGGGTGGAAATTTTGGAATTTCTTCCACATAAACCCCGGGGGTCTTGTACGATGTTGCCATACTGATTTGTTTTTAACGTGTTTATTAAAGGTTAGCTATTCGTAAATTTCAATATAAAGTTGCTTTATTCGCTTTGTAGGGTCGTCACTTTCAAAATTCACCTTGGTTGATAAATCGGTAGGCTTCTGCTTGATGCCCGGGTTGCCAAAATAGGTAAGCGGCAATGGTTCGCTGCTTTCAGTAGTGGGAAGTCCAGAATTTTTGTTGAAATATTTCCATATTGCCGAGCGGTTCTTCAACCTGATTTGAAAAATCGGGCATGCAACTTTAGGCAGCCCTACATTCGTACAACTGAAATCACCATCCACATTATTTTTTGCTGTGATCTGAATCAATCCGAATACATCATCCGGGATTTCGGCATCCAGTTTGATCCCTCTTTCAGGAGTTCCGGTTATTCCCAAAGGTGGAATAATGACAGGCCTATCAATTTGATTGAAGAAAACAGGCATATTTTCAGCCACTGAATCAATCTGTTGAGTTTCTGCATCAGGCTGGCTGCTGATCAACTGTACAAGTGCACCTCCGGTACTATTGAAGAATTCCACCTTGTCATCCAACGAGGATTCAGGAATTTCATTGGAAAGAAATAATATTTTGTTCAGGCCTGTACCCCGATATGAACCATTCAGGTTGGAAAAAACAGGAACATTCTCCTTATACCTGAATGTTTTGGTATTTTCCTCAACTTTGAGATACAATTCGTAAATATCCTTTCGTAATAAAGTTAGTGCTGTATAGTTGTTAAAATTTGGGTCATTAACTGTAATAATAAATGTAAATATTTCATTATCATCCACCTGAGTGTTTTCTGGCACGGCCACTAACAAACCCAGGGCAGTATTTCGGAAAACCCCTCTTAGAGTGCTGAGCTTTTTTTGGGTAGAAGATGTAGGATGAACCGTCAAAAAATTCCTCAAGTCATATTCAAGTAATCTTTTGTTTTTGACAGTGTCTGGCAGGGCATCGAAAATGTCGGCACCATTATCAAGCCAGTAATGATGAAGGATACGCACCTCAAAAAGGCGCTTATATCCGTTTACAATTCGTTCTGCCATGTCAATGTCAAACAGGGTTTTTGTGGTTGAATTCGCCTACTATTTCGGTTATTAGCCCGCTTTCGCTTTGTACAGCCCTGTATTTCAGGTCAATCATCCGAAGTGTATAAATGATAAACGGATACTGCTTGCCTCCCAGCGTACCCCATAAGTGGTTAACTTCCTCCATGGTTGGGGAATACAAATCGAAAATCAATTTGAAGATTTCCAGCTGGTCGAGAGCGTTGGGCGGGGCAAGTGTGGTTATTGAAGCAGGAGCAACATCATTTTGTGTGAATGTATTTTTTGATTGAAAAAACCGGATTGCCCGCGACAATACAGTCAGGGCATTGGTGTAGTCGCTGTGCGTTGCAGTGATAAGTATCTGGAAATTAAGATAAACCGGTGGATTTTCGTAGCTTGCACGCAGGGTCACATCGTTACGTACCACAGCCGGAAGATTTTTCAGTGTTTTTTCTTCCTTGATGTTCACAACCGAAAGGATGAGCTTGTTACGGGGAACCCCGGTAGTGGAACTGCCTGTAACCAAACCTTCGGAAAGGTTGCCAAGGCCAACTTCGTCGTTGGTAAAGGGGACGCTGTATGCCTCATCAAAATGTCGTTTTAACTCGTTAACAATTATTGTTAAGGCATGTGAAATCATCTTGATATAAATTTAAATGATCCAAGGCATTACAACACTTCAATTGTCAAAATGTTCGTATGAATTACTGCAAAAATAAAAAATAGTTTTAATGAAATGAATATTTATTCGTCTTAAAATAAAATCAAATTCACTTAAAAATGAAATAATTATGAAAACATTACTTTTGCCTTGCCTGCTGTTCCTGATAGGCGGAACAGCGGCTTTTGCCCAGAATCCCACCTTCGACAAGTTCTTTGATCAATACGCTGACAGAAAGGGGATTGTAACGGTTAAACTCTCGAATTTCCCGGTTGATTTGCTCACTTCGGGCGAAAAAGACTGTGATCTGAAAATTAATTCGCTCAGGGTGCTTACTGTAGAAGATCTAGACTTGAACGCGAAAGTGAATTTTTATGATGAAATTGTTCCCGGAATCAACCGCAATGCATATGAAGAACTGCTGACTATAAAACGCAAAGGTGAAAATTCGATCATGCTATGCAAAAGGGACAAAAAACGCATCACCGAACTGGTTTATGTATCCGGGGGCGAAAAGAACGTAATGGTCGAAATCACGGGAAGCATGTCGCTGGAGCAGGCAAAAAAAATGACAAAGGAGGTTAGTGAATCTGATAACAGCGAAGAACATCACAACGAAAACGAATAAACTATGACCAAGGAAGAGTTTCAGAGGGAAGTGGTTCCGATGGGCGAAAAGATGTACAGGTTGGCATACCGGATACTGGGAGATTCGGATTCAGCCAAAGACGCGCTCCAGGACTTGTTTCTGAAACTTTGGGAAAAGCGTGGTGAACTTCGCAAATTAACTAATATTGAAGCCTTTGCCTGCACGATATTGAAAAACAGGTGCCTTGATAAACTCCGCCTTCAAAAACCAACCGTTGACACAGAGGTATTGAAAAATGAATGGCATGACCCGGAAACTATCTTCGAAAACGAGGAAGGTGCGGACCAGGTCAGGAGGATTATGCGCCGGTTACCTGCAAAACTACGCAAAATAATGGAAATGAGGGATATAGATTGTTGCACCTTTGAGGAAATCGGGGAATTGCTCAACATGACAGTGAACAATGTGAGGGTGCAATTGTCGCATGCCCGTAAACAGGTAAAGGATGAATTAAAGAAAATATACAGCTATGGAATACAAGGAAATTGAACATCTGCTGAACAAGTATCTGGAAGGTGAAACCACCCTGCAGGAGGAAGCCTTACTTAAGGAATATTTCGACCGCGATGATTTGCCCGAACATCAACCTGAAATTGTGGATATGTTCAGGTATTTTGCTTCGGCCCAACGGCAGGAAGCCCCGCCATTTGATGTGAACGCGGAACTGAACGGTCTTGTTGACCGGCAGTGGAAAAAGCAAACCCGCTACCGTTTTGCGCCTCTGGCCAGATGGGTTGCCGGAACAGCGGCAGTGCTTGCCATTTCGTTCGGATTGTTCCAATTTCTAAACAAACCTGAAACCCAATTGAAAGACACTTACAATGATCCAAATCTCGCCTACCTTCAAGCAAAAGAAGTATTGCTGCTAGTTTCAAACACCATGAACCGGAATACTTCAAAACTCAGGTATTTGTCGGCAATAGATAAATCCTACAGCGGGATTCGACAAGTTGCTGAAATTGATAAAGTTGTTAACTCTGTAAAAAATAAATAGTTATGAAAAAATTAGTTCTGATATTATCAACCATTCTTTTCACTTTGACCCTGTTTGGTCAGAATTCATCGGTAGATGAATTGTTTGAGAAATATGCAAATAAGGATGGCTTTACGACAGTCATCATCTCAAAAAACATGTTTTCACTCTTTGCAAGCGAAGAAGAAAGCAAGGAAGATTTTACCAAAGCAATAAAAGGGATCGAATCAATCCGCATACTTTCATCGGATGAAACCGTCCCGAAAGGAAGTCTGAATTTCTTTAAAGAAATAGGCAAGAGCCTGCCAATGAAGGAGTTTGAGGAATTAATGTCGGTTAAGGAAAAAGACCAGGAATTCAAGATGTTGATACGGAAAAACGGGAAAATGATCAATGAATTCCTGATGATCGGCGGAGGAAACAGTAATGTTTTGATAAGCATTACAGGCAACATTGACCTGAGAGCAATATCTAACCTCTCAAAGGCAATGGATATTAAGGGAATGGAAAACCTTAATAAAATAGAGAAAAAGTAGGGGTTGGGGGTTAACCCATCCTGCGGCCGTTGCGACAAAAAAGCTGCAAAATGGATTATGTGTTGCTGGTTTTATTGCCCTACCCATAATAGGCTGTATGTTTCTTCCTTAACTTTTACATCAGCCCTTCATATTTTAGTCCCACAACTTTCACCGCTGCTGACTTCCGAAAATATAGCTTTACATCGCAGCCACTGTTCACCGTATAAAATACAATCATGTCCGTCACACAGCAAAAAAGGGTTGCCCTGACAAGCAACCCTTTAAATTTACATTATATGCAAAATGCTTCCTGAAATTATTTTCCGTAATCCATATTGGCTAAGCGTTTGTATGAGTTGTAACGCCATTTGGCATTTTCCTCGGCCGCGCTGAAAAGTTCTGCAGCTTCGGCGGGGAACGACTTCATGAGCGAAGTATAACGCACTTCCGATTTCAGGAATTCCTGGAACAAAGTGAAATCAGGCTCCTTGCTGTCGAGTTGGAAAGGATTCTTTCCTTCGGCTTCCAGCATCGGGTTATAGCGGTAATTTGCCCAGTATCCGGCTTTTACGGCATCTTCCTGTTGACTCTGTGCCCTTTCCATTGATGCCAAACCATGGTTGATGCAAGTGGAATAAGCTATGATCAGTGAAGGTCCATGATAAGCTTCTGCTTCACGAATTGCTTTGAGATATTGTGTCTGGTTTGCCCCCATGGCAACTTGGGCAACGTAAACATAACCGTAACTCATGGCCATCATGCCAAGGTCTTTTTTACGTACTTTCTTTCCTGATGCAGCAAATTTGGCTACAGCACCTATCGGGGTTGATTTGGAAGCCTGTCCGCCGGTATTGGAATACACTTCGGTATCGAGCACGAGCACATTCACATCTTCGCCTGAAGCAAGCACATGGTCGAGGCCGCCATACCCAATATCGTAAGCCCAGCCATCGCCACCAAACATCCAGACCGATTTCTTGACTAAGTATTGTTTCAGGGCAAGCAATTCTTTGGCGACATCCGAACCGGATGATTCGAGCAACGGCAGCACCTTACCGGAAGCTTCGACAGATAATTTAACATTATCCTTACCGGCAATCCAGGCATTGCAGGCTTCCTTCAGTTCGGCACCGAAATCTCCTTCTATGATCAGATGCATCCGTTCAGCGATACGTGTCCTCATTTTGTTCACGCCAAGTGCCATGCCAAGGCCATACTCGGCATTGTCCTCGAACAAGGAATTAGCCCAGGCCGGACCGCAGCCTTCAGCATTCTTTGTGTAAGGAGTCGAAGGGGCCGAACCACCATAAATGGAAGAACAACCTGTTGCGTTGGCTACCATCATCCGGTCGCCGAAAAGCTGGGTAATCAACTTGATATAAGGCGTTTCGCCACAACCGGCACAGGCACCCGAAAACTCGAACAAAGGCTGTGCAAACTGGCTGTTTTTTACATTCAGATCTTTTGGAACAATGGTATCCTTGTAAGTTACATTGGCTGAAATCAGATCCCACAGTGGTGCTTGATCCATCTGCGACCCAAGTGGCTTCATTTCCAAAGCCTTGGTTTTTGCAGGGCAAACATCCACACAGTTGCCACAACCGGTGCAGTCGAGCGGACTGATCTGGATACGAAACTGCAACCCTTCGAAAGTCCTGGGAATGGCTTTGAGTGTGGCAGTCCCTTCCGGCAACAATTTCATCTCATCGGCATTAATAAGGAAAGGCCTGATCACAGCGTGGGGACAAACAAATGCGCATTGGTTGCACTGGATACAGTTCTCCGGCTTCCACTGCGGTACGTTAACGGCAATACCGCGTTTTTCGTAAGCAGTAGTCCCTGCCGGGAAGGTGCCGTCTTCACGGTTCAGGAAAGCACTCACAGGCAAGTCGTCGCCTCTCATGCTGTTGATAGGCTCAACCACATTCTTAATAAAATCCGGGATATCCCGTGTGTCTTCCTGATGAAAAATAACTATGTTTTTCCAGTTGGAAGGGATTTCAACTTTTTCGACTTCTGCGCCTTTTTCAATGGCTTCAACATTCATCCTTACCACTTCTTCGCCCTTTCGTCCAAACGATTTCTTCACCGCGTTTTTCATTTCAGTAAGCGCGATTTCGTAAGGGATTACACCGGAAATTTTAAAGAAAGAAGCCTGAAGTATGGTATTCGTACGGTTACCAAGCCCGATTTCCTCAGCAATGCGGGTAGCGTTGATGATGTAGAAAATGATGTCGTGTTCTGCCATGTATTTCTTCATGGTATCAGGCAGGCGGTCCTTAGTTTCTTCGGCATCCCAAATGCTGTTGAGCAGGAAAGTGCCTCCATTTTTGAGTCCTTTCAGCAAATCATATTTGTTCAGGTAAGCCGGCACGTGGCAGGCCACAAAATCGGGGGTGTTCACTAAGTAAGGCGAGCGGATGGGTTGGTCGCCAAAACGGAGATGTGACGTGGTTACGCCACCTGATTTCTTGGAGTCGTAAGCAAAATAAGCTTGCGCATATTTATCCGTGTTTTCACCAATGATCTTGATGGAGTTCTTGTTGGCGCCTACCGTTCCATCAGAACCAAGCCCGTAAAATTTGGCCTGGAAAGTCCCTGGGGTTGCGAGATCAATTTCAGGAAGCAACGGAAGTGATGTGAACGAAACATCGTCAACAATACCCACAGTAAAATGGTTTTTAGGCTCGGCCATTTTCAGGTTGTTGAATACCGAAATCATCATGGCAGGCGTAGTATCTTTCGAACTCAAGCCATAACGTCCACCGATAATGAGCGGTTTTTCAGCCTTTTCGTAGAAAATATCCCGGACATCAAGGTAAAGAGGATCGCCGGTTGCGCCGGGTTCTTTGGTGCGGTCGAGCACGCAAATGCGTTTAACCGATTTGGGCAGTACGTTGAAGAAATATTTGGCTGAAAAGGGACGGTACAAATGAACGCTTACTAACCCTAATTTTTCACCTTCAGCGTTCAAATGATCAATCACTTCCTTCAGGGTATCGGTAATTGAACCCATGGCTACCACGATATTTTCGGCATCTTTTGCACCGTAAAAGGTAAAAGGATGGTATTCGCGGCCGGTAGCTATTGAAATCTGCTGCATGTAACTTTCCACGATATCGGGTACCGCATCGTAGAAAAGGTTGGCTGCCTCACGGCTTTGGAAATAAATGTCCGGGTTTTGAGCCGTTCCACGGGTTACAGGATGTTCGGGGTTGAGGGCCCTGTCGCGGAAAGCCTGTAAGGCTTTTTTGTCGAGCATGGCTTCCATGTCCTCGTTGGTAAAATATTCAACTTTCTGAATTTCATGCGAGGTGCGGAAACCATCGAAGAAATGCAGGAAAGGCACCCTCGAACGGATGGCTGCCAGGTGAGCCACACCCGCGATGTCCATAATTTCCTGAACGCTTCCGGTTGCCAGCATGGCAAAGCCGGTTTGGCGGGTGGAATACACATCACTGTGATCGCCAAAAATGGAAAGTGCCTGTGCTGCCAGGCTGCGTGCCGAAACATGGAAAACGGCTGGCAATAGTTCACCGGCCATCTTGTACATATTCGGGATCATAAGCAGCAAACCCTGCGATGCGGTATAGGTTGTAGTTAAAGCGCCTGCCTGCAGCGAGCCGTGAACTGCGCCGGATGCACCGCCCTCGCTTTGCATTTCCACAACGCGGACAGTCTCACCAAAAATATTCTTACGCCCGAAAGCTGACCACTCGTCAACATACTCAGCCATGGTGGATGATGGGGTGATCGGATAAATCGCAGCTACTTCGCTGAACATGTATGCAACGTGAGCCGCTGCATAATTACCGTCACAGGTTACATATTTTTCTTTTTTACTCATATGTATAAATATTGATGTGTTAACTTTTGAAAATATTTTACAAAGCGCTTTCAAAAAGCGGTGCAAAATTACTTTTTTATTAAGGAATAGCACACTAATTATTGTATAAAATACACAAAGTAGCCTTATTTAAAATGATTTTAGATTATTACACCTTGCAGAAATTTTCATTTTTTTTTGATTTTTTATCACTTTCTTGTGAACCCGGATTCAACCATTTGCGCTCATAGTTGTTAGGATATGTACTAATTATCTGATAAAAATACATAATTCCGATATTTGGAAATATTTGCATAAAAAGGCTTACCTTTGAAGAAATTCCTATAATCTTGTAAACAAAAAATATATAAAGGAGAAACCTAAATGATTGACCTTTCGACCAATTACATGGGGTTGCAACTGAAAAACCCCATCATTGCAGGTGCCAGCAGTTTTTCGGCCGACCTGAATATGCTTAAAAAACTCGAACAAGCCGGTGCATCCGCCGTGGTGTTTAAAACCTTGTTCGAGGAACAGATCAACCTCGAAAGCGCACTTCTCAGCGACCAGCTCGAAACTTTCGATAGTTTAAATGCTGAGATGCTGAGCCTTTATCCCAAACTTAAACATGCCGGCCCCGAAGTCCATCTGGTGAACCTGCGGAAAGCAAAAGAAACGCTCGGTATTCCGGTGATAGCAAGCCTAAACTGCAATACCGACAGTACATGGCTCGAATATGCAAGGCTGATTGAGAAGACCGGAGTTGACGGGCTGGAACTGAATTTCTATTTCACTCCCGGCGACTTTGAGGTGGATGGACGTTCCATTGAAGAGGCCCAATTGGAGTTGGTAAGGACTGTGAAATCGAAAATTGTTATTCCGGTAAGTGTCAAAATAAGCCAATTCTATTCGAACCCGCTGAATTTTATTTCGCGCCTCGACAAATCGGGGGTGAACGGTGTAGTAATTTTTAACCGCATGTTCGAAACTGATATTAACACCGGGGATATGAAACATATTGCCCCTTATCATTTCAGCCACGAAGGCGACTACAGGCTGGCGCTGCGCTATGCCGGGCTTCTTTTTGGAAACGTCAACGCATCCGTATGCGGCAATACAGGTATCTACCAGGGAAATGATGTGGTGAAGTTGCTGTTGGCTGGAGCCGATTGCGTGCAGGTGGCCAGTGTGCTTTACAAACATAAACCTGATCATATCACAGCCATGCTGGCTGAAATCGAAACCTGGATGCAAGCCAAAAACTTCACTTCGATCAGCGGTTTTAAAGGCAAACTGTCGAAAAAGTCAATCAAGGATCCTTTCGTATATAAACGCGGGCAGTATATTGATTTATTGCTTGGTTCGGACCAATTGCTGAGGTGAAATGGAAAACGAATTATCAATGAAAGCCCCCCTCAGGGGCTTTTTTTTGGTGCAGGGAAACTAGTCATAAAACGTTTGTACAGGAGATTCAGGCTCCCGTGTTCCATAATTATAAGGTATGAAAAAGTCAGCAGAATGTCTGGATACATGAACCTGAAATCATTGGCTGGAAGGGTAAATTTACTGCTGGAGCATGCTTCCTGAAAGTATATGGTGCCTGGGAACAAGCATGTAATTATACTTTGCGTGGGATAAATTTCCGCAATGGGAAAAAACCCAAGTCCTTCCTGATAGTTATCAGGATCACGCCCAAAAACCCAAACCCTAGCTATAGCCGATTTGAAATTTGGAATTTGGGTCTTCTGAAATGTGACAATTTATCCCGTTTTGATTGTAAATGTGAGTAGTTTTGCTGACATTTTTAACTTAAATTGTTTTTCGCCCTGCTTTTCCAATCACATCCTTACCTGAAAGCATGATTTTGACTGATATAGATCAACTTGACCCCAAAAAGTACATCCTGGTTAAAGGGGCGCGGGTTAATAATTTAAAAAATATTTCGGTTGCTATCCCACGCAATAAATTTGTGGTAATCACCGGATTATCAGGCTCCGGCAAGTCATCGCTTGCCTTCGACACCATTTACGCCGAAGGTCAGCGCCGGTATGTTGAGAGTTTAAGCTCATACGCCCGTCAGTTTCTGGGACGCATGGGAAAGCCCGAAGTGGATTATATTAAAGGAATCGCTCCGGCCATAGCCATCCAGCAAAAAGTAAATACCCGTAACCCGCGATCAACCGTCGGCACCTCCACCGAAATTTACGAATACATAAAACTTCTTTTTGCACGCATCGGCAAAACATACTCTCCTGTATCGGGTCAACAGGTTACACGCAATACCGTTACCGATGTCGTAAATGCAATACTGCAACAAGCTGAGGGATCACGAATTATGATCTATAGCCCATTGCTGCCCAAAGCCGGCCGATCGCTGAAAGATGCACTTACCGTAATCATGCAACAAGGCTTTTCGAGGGTACTGTACCAGAAAAATATCTTTAAAATCGAAGATGTCCTTCCTAAGGTTTCGGATTTTGCTTACCAGGGGATGTTTCTCCTGATTGATCGTTTCGATGTGAATCCTGCTGACGAGGATTTATCAGCAAGGGCAGCCGATTCGGCCCAGACTGCCTTTTTCGAAGGCGAAGGAACCTGTGTGCTTAATATCGAAACAGAAGGCAAAAATGTCCAACAAGAGTTTTCGAGTCGTTTTGAACTTGATGGAATTACTTTTGAAGAACCTTCGGAACATCTTTTCAGCTTCAACAATCCCTTTGGGGCCTGTAAAACCTGTGAAGGCTTTGGTAGCGTGATTGGCATTGACGAGGACCTGGTAATTCCCGACAAAAGCCTTTCGATCCTTGATGATGCTGTTGCCTGCTGGAAAGGTGAAAAGATGAGCGAATACAAACATGTCCTGGTAAAACAAGCCCATAAATTTAACTTCCCGGTACACCTTCCGTTTTATGAATTGGATCAGGGACAACGCAAACTGCTGTGGACGGGTAACCAATACTTTGAAGGCATCAATGATTTCTTCCAAATGGTTGAAAGCCAAACCTATAAAATTCAGTACAGGGTAATGCTTTCGAGGTACAGGGGGAAAACGGTGTGCCCCGATTGCCTTGGGACACGCCTCCGGAACGATGCCAACCATGTAAAGATCAATGGAAAATCAATTACCGACCTGGTGTTGATGCCTGTTTCGAAGGCACTTGATTTTTTTGCCAACATACAACTCAGCGCGTATGATTACAAAATCGCATCCCGCTTACTGATCGAAATCCGCAACAGGCTTGAATTTTTATGCAATGTCGGTCTGCCCTACCTGACACTCAACCGGCTTTCAAATTCACTTTCGGGAGGCGAATCGCAGCGCATCAACCTGGCTACCTCGTTGGGCAGCAGCCTGGTTGGCTCCTTGTATATCCTTGATGAACCAAGTATCGGGCTTCATCCGCGCGATACTTACCTGCTGATCACAGTGCTTAAAAAACTCCGAAACCTCGGTAACACGGTAATTGTGGTCGAACACGAGGAGGAAATTATTAAAGCTG